>JAEEGL015406627.1_pt1 | contig 12411 bp, 10 predicted proteins | sample 9134231 | NCBI WGS metagenome assembly JAEEGL01 (sample SAMN16246548, study PRJNA631951) | gut metagenome | biome: gut microbiome; feature: rumen; material: fiber-attached | host: Bos | place: Iran: Karaj | collected 2018-10 | reverse complement strand
TATGATCGTCCCCGTTTTTAACGACGACAAGGGTCTTGTCGCTCTTGACGTTGGAGGTAATGCTCCCGGCGCCCATATGAGCCTTATAGCCCAGAATGGAATCCCCGACGTAGTTATAGTGAGGCACCTGGACATTGTCAAAAAGCACTACATTCTTCAGTTCGGTCGAGTTTCCGACGACGCAGTTTTTTCCGACGAGAGCGCTGCCCCTTATAAAAGCGCACTGGCGCACCTCGGTTCCATGGTCGATGATGCACGGCCCCTTGATGTATGCGCTGGGAAAGACGGTCGCATCCTTTGCGACCCAAACTTCGGGGGCGATCTCATCGTATTCGCTTTTCGGAAGCGTCGGGCCGAGCTTCCTTATGAAATCGGAAATGAGATCGAGCGCCTGCCAGGGATACTCGACGCCGATGAAAAGCTCGGCGGCTATGGTTTTGGAAAGATCGAGAAGACCGGAAACCGTAACGTCCATTACTTTCTCACCTCAATAAGAAGACCTTTTTTATCGATCGCTGCGATTACGTCGTCGACGTGCTTTTCGCATATTTCTTTGGACAGCGCCTCCACCATTACTCGAAGCACGGGCTCCGTCCCGCTCTTGCGGAGAAGGATCCTGCCCTCATCGCCGAGCGCGGCTGTAACGGCGTCTGCGGCCGCGAGCACGTCGGGATCGTTCATCGTCTTGTCTTTATCGACGACCTTGACGTTCTTGAGCACCTGCGGATAGAGCTTGACGGGAGCCGCAAGCTCGGAGAGCTTCGTCTTTTTGTCGAGCATGACTTCCATGACCTTTAGCGCAGTTATGAGCCCGTCGCCGGTTGTGGCATACTTGGAGAATATGATGTGTCCGGACTGCTCGCCGCCGATGAGGTGGCCGTTCTCTCTCATATTCTCATAAACGTATTTGTCGCCGACGGCGGTCTTTTCGTAGCCGATGCCGAGCTTATCGAGAGCCTTATAGAGCCCGAAATTCGACATGACAGTCGTTACGACCGTATTGGTCGTGAGCTTGCCGCCCTCTTTCATGTGAGCTCCGCATATGTACATTATCTTGTCGCCGTCAACCAGGTCGCCGTTTTCGTCGACAGCGAGGCATCGGTCAGCGTCCCCGTCGAAAGCAAAGCCGACGTCGAGCCCGTTTTCCTTGACGTATTTCTGCAGGCCTTCGATATGGGTCGAGCCGCAGGCGAGGTTTACGTTCGTCCCGTTTGGCGTGTTGTTGATAACGTAGGTATCAGCGCCGATGGCGTCAAAAACGCTTTTCGCTATCATCCATGTGCTGCCGTTGGCGCAGTCGAGACCTATCTTGTAGCCTCGCAGGGAATAGGTGGCTATGGTTATCAGATAGCCGATATATCTGTTTCTGCCAGCGGAATAATCGACGACGCGGCCTATATTGTCGCCCGTCGCATAAGGGATCTCCGGGACAAGTCCGTCCAGATACTCCTCAACTGCGTCGATGACTGCGTCCTCCATCTTTTCGCCGTTGGAATTGATCAGCTTGATACCGTTGTCCTGATACGGGTTGTGGCTTGCGGAGATCATGATGCCGCAGTCGAAATCCTCCGTTCGGGCGACATAGGAGACGCTCGGTGTCGTTGTGACATGGAGCAGATAAACGTCGGCGCCGGAAGAAGTAAGACCCGCGCACAGCGCGTCTTCAAACATATAGCTCGAAAGACGCGTATCCTTGCCGAGCACTATCCTCGCTTTTTTATCTTTTCCGTAGTATGCGCCGAGAAAACGGCCGACCTTAAATGCCTGCTCGACATTGAGATCGACGTTGGACTCGCCACGGAATCCGTCGGTTCCGAAATATTTAGACATAAACATATACTCCTTTATGCTGAATAAAACGATTGCATGGCACCGAAGAAGACGGTGCCATGCAGTTGTTGTCAAAGAAGAGAAGCGGCGTCAAAGTCGAGGTATACCTGCACATTGGGATGGAGCTGAAGAACGGAGGCGGGTACCTCGGGCGTTACTTCGCCCTGGATGAACTTTTTGACTATGTCGGCCTTGCCCTTGCCGAGGGCCATAAGGATGATCCTGCGCGCGTTCATGACCGTCTTGATGCCCATCGTGACTGAATGAGTGGGGACTTCGTCGATACACGTAAAGAAGCGCTTGTTTGCCTGACGGGTAGAATCGGTGAGCTCGACGATGTGTGTAACGGAGCCGAAGGGAGTGCCGGGCTCATTGAAGCCGATGTGTCCGTTGTTGCCGAGGCCGAGAAGCTGGAGCTCGATGCCGCCGGCGGCCTCAATGTCCTTGTCGTACTGCGCCGCTGTCTCGGGATCGGTATTGATACCGGAGGGGACTCTCGTCCTGCTGATATCGATATCTATCTTCTCAAAGAGGTTTTTGTTCATAAAGTAGCGATATGACTGGTCGTGTGTCCCGTCGAGACCGAGGTACTCGTCAAGATTGAACGTCGAAACGTCCTTGAAGGATATCTTTTTCTCCTTGCAGAGCCTTGCCAGCTCAGCGTAGAGGTCGAGGGGAGTGGAGCCAGTGGCAAAGCCGAGAACGGCATCGGGCTTCTCAGCCAGAAGAGCGACGTATTCCTGCGCAACGGCGCGGGCTATTTTTTCGGGAGTATCAATGAATATTTTCATAATGCGCCTCCTAAAAAATCATGCAAAAATATTAGCAAAACTGTATGAGAAAATCAAGAAAAAAACTGTAAAAAAAGGTATCAATCATGCTCCCGCATAAGGAGCTCTATAATGTCGTTATAAAGCAGCTCCGCACTGAGCCTGAAGCGTTTTTTTATGGTCTCCGCCTGAGCGTCGCTGCCTACGAGGATATCCATTCGGATAATATCTCCGAGGGTGTCGGCCATGCCCAGATGGACGGTCACGCTGCCGTCGTCGCGCTTTTCGGAGGTCGTATCTATCATGGCGTTGCGGCGCATTTCACGCGCTTCGCGGAGAGTCGCTTTTTCGGCCTTGAGCCTTACTGAATAGGGAATATCGCTCTCGGTCACCTTGCTGTTGGCAGAGCCCTTGGGAGTGACGGAATATCTGCCGTCGGAGAGTATTGCATGACCGGATTCGACGAGCTCGTTGAGAGCTTCAACGTAGTCGAAATAGCTTATGGCGTCGTCAATGATGACAAGCTCAGTCAATACGTCGAACGGGACCGGACGGGGAAGACGGTTGAGAATAAAAAGGATAAGCATTTTTATGGACAGCTTATCGCGGATAAAGCCCATTCTATCCATGCCGGCGCTCCTTTCAAAAGAGATTATGTTGACTTATTATAGCTCTTTATTATAAAATATGTCAATAGAACCCGGCGTTCTGAACATCGGAAAAGCATTTCATTGATCATATATGAGGTGGCATTTATGAGATCGTTCAAGACAGCCACGGCAGTTATTCTTGCCGTCGCTTTGCTTCTTTCTCTGACTTCCTGCGGCAAGGCTCCCGAGATCGCTCCGGAACCCCCCATGACTCATGATGAGGGCATAAATGAGATAACCGTGACGCCTGAGCCGACGCCAGCGCCGACTCCGACTCCGACGCCCACTCCGACTCCGACCCCGACGCCTGAGCCGACGCCCACGCCTTATAACGGCCCCTGCGACCCGCTGACGGGCTTGCCTGTATCCGAGGATATATCGGGCAAAAGACCGATAGCCGTCATGATAAACAACCTCAAGCCCGCGCTTCCGCAGTGCGGCGTATCAGAAGCAGGCATTATTTATGAAACCCTGGCCGAAGGCGGCGTGACGCGCATGCTGGCCGTATTTTCCGACGTCTCCGGCATAGGACCCATAGGAAGCGTACGCAGCTCCCGCGATTACTATATCGATCTCGCGCAGGGGCTGGACGCGGTGTATATCCATGCGGGCGGCAGTCCGCAGGCATACAGTGCGCTCTCAGCTCGCGGGGTGACTCATATTGACGGAGTGAGAGGGCATTACGAGCTGTTTTACAGAGATCAGGAGCGGATGAAGACAGTGGCTTACGAGCACTGCTACTTTACCAGCGGCGAGCTTCTGAGCAAGCTTTCGGATTATGACCTGCGTCTCGAGCATAAAGATGGATACGATAACCTTATGCGGTTTTCCGACGATGGGACTCCGTTTGACGGAGCTTCCGCCGAAAAGATAACCGTCAAGTTTTCCGATTACAAGACTGGCGTGTTTGATTATGACTCGGGGAGCGGCCTTTACATGGTATCCCAGTACGGCGCGCCGTATACTGACGGCAACACAGGCGCGCAGGTCGGCGTGACGAATGTGGTCGTACTTAAAACGGATATGTGGATGGTGAAAGGCGACGACGCCGGACGTATCGGGGTCAGAATGACGGGAGACGGCACAGGCTGGTTTGCTTGCGGCGGAAAGTACGTCACGATTAATTGGAGCAAGGCTTCTCCGGAGGCACCTTTTGAATTCGCTTTTGAAGACGGCACTCCGCTCGTTTTCGGCCTCGGAACGACTTACGTCAATATTATCCCTCAGGAAAGAGACCCCATATTCGAATGATATATCGGTACCTCCCGGAAGAAAGGGCATAAACTGTAATGAAATCCACTTCCGGGAGGTATTATTATGGCCGATAGATCAGTCTCCGAGCCCGCCGAAGAGCTCACACGGGCGACGGAGGCCGTAAGCGTAAACACAAGAAAGATATTCGATTCATGCCGTGATAAGGATTGTATAGAAGACCTCAGGCTCTATCTTGACAATGATTCACAAGCTTTTGTCAAAAATGCGATAGGCGTCAGAGCACGCTCGGCCGAGCTGCTATTTTCCGCTGTAGCCGTCGAGCCGGTGTCCTTTAAAAGAGGATACTATACCGTCGATATAAGGAATTTCTATAAGGTCGACGGAGAATGCTACTCGCTTTCGGGTCCTGATCCGATAACGGGCCTTGCCGTTTTCGACAAGCGCTGTCTGCTCTTCGGCAGCGACGGTTCGGCAAAGGTCTTCACGTCTGAAATGAAGGAGCCCGTACCGGACGCCGGAAAACCGCTTGCCGTAGTCGAGACAGTCGATCCGATAGTTCTTTCCATGAGACTGGAGGAGGGAACGGACACGACTCCGGCCGATATTCAGATAACCGAGATCCCCGATTTTATCTCCGACGCTTTTCCGTCCGGCATTTATACCGCGGACGACGGAAATAAAGTTTTCGTGACACTCGGCCAGTTTTCCATCGTCAGACTCGAAAGAGAGACGCAGCTCGTCATTCCGGTCTACGATTACTCGATGCCGGACAAGGAATGCGCCTGCGGAGAGGAAGGGGACCCGTGCGATCTGTTCAGGCGCATCAGATTCCCGGTCGACGAATTTTTCCCGCCCGATACTCTGCCGGGCGTCGAGGATTACAAAAGCGCGCTGTAAGATCATAATAAAACGCCGGCTGTTTTCAAATCGAAAACAGCCGGCATTTTGTTTCATTGGGTATCAAAGGAGCTGACGTTGGTATTATCAGATCGAAAAGAGCTTTTTCCGATGTGGATAAGATCAGCTGAGGATCTTACGGCTCGTCTCGTACATACCTCTGGCAAAGGCGTCGGACATGACCGGAGGAGAATAGGTGCTGAAGCAGGCGACCTTGCCGGGCTTGCAGAATCTCTCGGCGTATTTCTTGCCGGCTTCGTATTTTTCGTCCTCTGTCGCGTCTTCTGGAACAGGATCCGCGACGACGGCGATGACGATCTTGTCGCCGTACTTATCGTAGAGCTCGTGGGTGTCGTTCATGGCCATCGGAGTCCATGTGTCCCAGCCTCCGGCTATGTAGTTTTCTATCTGCATCTCGGTGTGCCCGCAGGAATGCAGGTCAGTGAACATGCCCTTGCTCTTGGCGTGACCGGTGATCTTCTGCCAGACGGGTACGAAGAATTCGCGGCCGGCGTCGAAGGAGAAGAACGGGGCCTTCTGGGAACCCCAGTCGTCGTGATAGTTGAAGCCCTGTATACCGCCGTCGTAGGTCTCGATGGCGCAGTCCATGATCTTTATGCAAAGCTCGGCAAGAGCGTCGAGCATCTCATGAAGGGCGTCCTCCTGCTCTTCGTCGAGAAGGGCCATGGCTGCGTTCTCGAAGCCCATGAAGGAGATAAGTCTCTCAAAAGTAAAGCCGTTCAGGAACCAGAATATGTTTGCCTTTCCGTTGTTCTTGAGGTACTCGTTGTTGAGACGTGCGCTCGCATCCCAGTCCCAGGAGTAAGGATCGGGCATTTTCAGCTTTTCCTTCCATTCGTTAACGTCCTCGAAGAGATGCGGTGTGCCGGGAGTCTCCATGGCGCCGCCGACGGTGGGAACGTAAGTCCAGTTAACGCCGAACATGTCGTCATAAGTAGTATAAGGCTGCGGCCATCTCTCAGCTTCGAAAACGAACCCGCGGGCAATATTGTCGGGAACGACGGACGGGCAGAAAAAGCCGGATTCAACGCCGTAAGGCATCCAGACGGCTTTTTTGTCCCTGTAAAGAGATACAAGCGCCTCGCGCTCGGGAATGGGGAAATTGAAGATCGGCCTTCCGGGCGCCCTGTTCATGAAGCTGGCGGTCCTTCTGGTAAATTCGAGTTCTTTTGGATCAAAAGGATAAGACATAAATGATTCCTCCTCAGATTATTTCTTACAGCATAACGGCCCCGGAAAGAATAACGGCCGGCTGGATACGTCCGCGTAAATGCGGACTCGTGTTCTTGCTATAAGTATACTTGTTGTATCCGAAGAATTCAAGACATTATTCCGTGCCGAAGGTGAAAGAGGGAAATAGAAATGGCATGATCCTTTGACCATGCCATTTCTTTAAGTTTTGAGTTGCTGATACCGATACGGCGGGGAAGATTACCAGTCGAGACCGTTGGCCTTGCGGATCTTCTTCGCGAACTCGGAATCGCGGCCGTAGTTGATGGACTCGAGTTCCTCGACCATGGCCTTGTCGGTCCTGGGCATACGCGGAAGGACGACGTCCTGCTCCTCGGAGAGGATGGTCTGGACCTTCTTGATGTCGACGGTCTTGGCGGTGGTGCCGTCAGCGATGGCAACGCCCGCGGCAACGCCGGCGGCCTGACCGGTCTGGGTGCTCTGCGGAATGAGCTGAAGACCGCTGATGGCGACGGGGTCGGCAGAGATGTGGCGGCCCGGGCAGATGAGGTTGTCAACGCCCTTGTCGCTCGGAATGATGCAGCTGTAGGGGATCTCAACGGGAACGCCCATGCCGCTCGTCCAGGCGATAACGTCGTCGAACGCGGTGTTGCAGGCGCTGTCCAGCGGAGTCATGAACTTCTTGCCGTCGAGGCGGCGGGAGAGACGGACGCCGAGCTGAGGAGCGATATCATACAGATAAGCATCCTTGAAGCACTGCGGAAGCGTCTCTTTGCAGTACTGGAGGATCGGGCGGATGGAGTTGCGGACGAGCAGCTCGGAATCGCGCATGTCTTCCAGGCTTATGCAGCTCTTATTGAGCAGCCAGTTGTTGAACCAAACGACTCCGTCGACGCCGGAGGGGAAGAATATGGTCTTGTAGCCTGCGAACTCCCAAAGGTCCTCGATCCAGGCACGGAAGGTCTTCTGGTCATTGAGACGCAGACGGCCGAAGTACTCGTAGTTGACGCCGCCGACACGCCAGACAAGAGCGGTCTGATTGTCGCGGTGATCGAGGTCGATGATGCCGCTCTCGCCGTGGAAAGCGCAGCACTGAGAGTAGATGTCGCCGTCGCCGGTGGCGTCGATTACGATCTTGGCCTTGACGACCTGACGGCCGGCCTTGGATTCGAAGATAACGCCGGTGATCTTGCCGTCCTCGACGACGGGCTTGGTGCCCCAGGAATGGAAGAGGATCTTGATGTTCTTCTGCTCCTGGACCATGGCGTCCATCTCGAGCTTGAGCTGGTTAGGCTCGATGTAGAGGGTGCGCAGCGGAGTATGCGGATCCTCGCGCTCGTTCACGCAGGCCTCGTAAAGCTCATACTTTCTGCAGATATACGGATTATCCTTGCCGACGTACGGATAATCGGGTCCGATGTAGCTGTCGGGAGCGTTCTTCTTCAGACGGGTGAACCACTCCTCGAGGTTGCCGCGGATAAGCGGATAGGTACGCCAGTTAAGTGTGGGGATAAAGAGAACATAGCCTCCGGTGACGTCGCCGCCGAAGAAGCCGTAGCGCTCCATAAGGATAACGGAAGCGTTCGGGTTGGCTCTGGCGGCCGCAGTAGCGGCAGAATGTCCGGCAGCGCCGCCGCCGACGACGAGTATGTCGCATTCGTCGTAGATGGGCAGCTCATTAGCCTGTTCGATATAGGTTTTGCTCATGACAGATCTCCTTTATAAAATTTTTTTATTTATTTTAATCTATAAACTGCTAAAAGTCAATAAACCGTTTATATATTTTTGCTTTCCACGGACGAGGCCTTACATAATAGAGTAAAATGAAAAATGAATTTTTCTGTAGTCAATTGAAATAACGGAGGTTTTGTGTTATAGTTATTTTTGTATAAAAATAACCCGTTTGGAAGACAGGTGATATCCGTTGGACGCAGTAAACTATAAATGCCCCGCATGCAGCGCTCCTCTGACGTTCAGAGCCGATACTCAGCTGTTCCAGTGCGATTACTGCGAGAGCGTATATACTCTCCAGGCGCTCGAGGAGATGGGCGCCGGCATAAACGCCGAGCAGCAGGAAAACATCAATATGGACTGGAACGGTCCCGAGGATGACGAATGGAAAGGCTCTGAAGCTGACGATCTGCTCATCTATAACTGTCCGTCCTGCGGCGCAGAGCTTTTCGCCGACAAGACGACAGGCGCATCCTGTTGCATTTACTGCGGCAATACGACGATCATGCCGCAGCAGTTTTCCGGTACGCTCAGGCCCGAGTATATCATCCCGTTCAAGGTCACAAAGGAGCAGGCGAAGGCGGCTTTCCTTGCCAACTGCAAGGGCAAAAAGCTCCTGCCCAAATCCTTTACCTCGGCGGGGACGCTCGAGAAGATCACGGGCATCTACGTTCCTTTCTGGCTTTATGACTGCAATATCGACGCGGACATGGAGTATAAGGGAACGAAGACGAGCTTCTGGAGCGACTCAAGATACAACTATACCAAGACCGACTATTACAGCATCAAGCGCTGCGGCGCGATGGATTTCGATCTCGTCCCCGTGGACGGCTCCAAGAAGATGGAGGACTCGTACATGGACGCCATCGAGCCGTACGACTATTCCGGGCTCGTCGATTTCAATATGGCGTACCTCTCCGGCTACATAGGCGATAAGTACGACGTTACGCTCGAGGACAGCCAGCCGCGCGCGAATACCCGCATCAAGACGAGCGTGATCGACGCGTTCAGGCAGACCGTCAGCGGCTACGAATCGGTCACGCCATCCTCGACGAACATTCAGCTCAATCAGGGCGGCGCGCATTATGCGCTGCTTCCCGTATGGATGCTCAACAGTAAATATAACGATAAGACGTATACCTTTGCAATGAATGGACAAACTGGCAAATTCATCGGCGAGCTGCCCTATTCCAAGGGCAGGGCATGGGGATGGTTCCTTGGGCTGTCGGCAGTCTTCTGCGCCGCTGCCTTCGGCATCGCGATGCTGTTCGGCTGAGAAAGGCGGGGGATATGATGAAAAAGATCGTTTCGCTTCTTCTTGCCGTAATAATGCTCGCCGGGTTTTCCGTTCTTGCCTTTGCCGCCTCGGCAGATTTCGGACCGGGCCGCGATCCCTGGCGTGAGCGGGTCATCGACAACGCCGACCTTCTCACGGACAGCGAGGAGCAGCTCCTCTCCGAGCGTATCTCCGGTGTTATGAACGAGTATCTTTTCGATATCGTCATCCTTACCGAAAACGGCATCGGGAACTACTCTCCCGAGCAGTACGCTCAGAGCTACTACGCCTCCAATGAGTATGGCTGCGGCGATACTTATGACGGTTCCATGTTCCTCATCAGCATGGCTGAAAGAGATTACTATATCCTCAACGACGGCCTCGGGACGGATATAATCTCCTCGCGCGACGTAAGGAATATGGGCGATACAGTCGCCCCGTATCTTTCCGCCGGCAGATATTACGACGGCTTTTCCAAGTATATCGACATGCTTGAGGATGAGCTTTACCATGCCGCCTCGACCGATTTCGGACCGGGCCGCGATCCCTGGCGCGAGCGCGTCGTCGACAACGCCGACCTGCTCACTGACAGCGAGGAGCAGTTGCTTTCAGAGCGCATCTCAAAGCTCATGAACGAGTATCTTTTCGATGTCGTCATCCTTACCGAAAACAGCATCGGAGGCTATTCGCCCGAGCGGTACGCGCAGAGCTACTACGCCTCCAATGACTACGGATGCGGTGATACCTACGACGGCTCGATGTTTCTTATCAGCATGGCTGACAGAGACTACTATATCCTCAACGATGGACTGGGGACGGATATCATCTCAAAGCGTGACGTAAGGAATATGGGCGATACAGTCGCCTCGTATCTTTCCGCCGGCAGATACTACGACGGCTTTTCCAAGTATATCGACATGCTTGAGGATGAGCTTTACCAGAATAAGCTCCATCCTGCGAAAAAGCGCTTCATGTCCGAAAGTCAGGTAATGATGTTCGTCATTATATCAATAATAGGCGTCGTCATTGCGCTGATCGTGGTTTCCGTCATGAAAAAGAAGATGAAGACTCATCAGATAGCGCTCGAGGCCAACGACTATATCCGCAGGGGAAGCCTCCAGATGAACAATACGGAGGAAACGTTCCTTTACAGCCAGGTCTCCAAGGTCCCCAGAGCGACCGAGTCCTCCTCGTCGCGCGGCAGCGGAGGCTTCAGCTCCGGAGGGCACAATTTCAGCGGCGGCGGCGGAAAATTCTGAATCGTAAGCTCAAAAATCTGATATATATTTTATACTAGGAGGATAAGCATTATGGGACTTCTTAAAGCAGGTATAGGCGCTCTCAGCGGCGTCCTTGCCGACCAGTGGAGAGAATACTTCTATTGCGAAGCTATTCCCGTCGAGATCCTTGTGACCAAGGGCCAGAAGCGCACTTCCGGAAGGTCTTCCAACACCAAGGGCGAAGAGAACATCATATCCAACGGCTCCATCATCGCCGTCAACGACGGACAGTGCATGCTCATCGTCGAGCAGGGCAAGGTCGTCGACCTCTGCGCCGAGCCCGGCGAGTACGTCTACGATATGTCCACCGAGCCTTCCATATTCTACGGCAAGCTCGGCGAGAACCTTGTCGCAACGCTTAAGGCCATCGGCCGCCGTTTCACCTTCGGCGGCGATACCGGCAAGGACCAGAGAGTATACTATGTCAACACGAAGGAACTCATCGGCAACAAATACGGCACTCCCAGCCCCGTTCCTTTCCGCGTAGTCGATCAGAATATCGGACTCGACATCGATATTGCCATCCGCTGCTTCGGCGAGTACAGCTATCGCATAGTCAACCCGATACTTTTCTACACCAACGTCTCCGGCAACGTCTCTGACAGATACACCCGCGACCAGATCGACGGCCAGCTCAAGAGCGAGCTTCTCACCGCTCTGCAGCCCGCCTTCGCGAAGATCAGCGAGATGGGCATCAGATACAGCGCTCTGCCCGGCCACACCACCGAGCTTGCCGACGTTCTCAACGACGTCCTCAGCGAGAAGTGGGGCGAGCTCCGCGGCATTGAGATAGTCAGCTTCGGCGTATCCTCCGTCAAGGCTTCCGAGGAAGACGAAGCCATGATCAAGGAGCTGCAGCGCAACGCCGCTCTCCGCAATCCGACCATGGCCGCCGCGCACCTTGTCGGCGCTCAGGCTGCCGCGATGCAGTCCGCCGCCGCCAACGAGTCCGCCGGACCCGCCATGGCGTTCATGGGCCTCAATATGGCCGGAAATGCCGGCGGCGCCAACGCCTCCCAGCTCTTTGCGATGGGTCAGCAGGCTCCCGCGGCCGCTCCCGCTGCTCCCGCGGCTCCCGCCGCCCCTGTCGCCGGCTGGACCTGCAAGTGCGGCGCGACCGGCAATACCGGAAAGTTCTGCGCCGAGTGCGGCTCTCCGAAGCCCGCCGATGAGAACGGCTGGACCTGCAAGTGCGGCGCCGTGAACAAGGGCAAGTTCTGCTCCGAATGCGGCTCTCCGAAGCCCGCCGGCACCCCCAAGTATAAGTGCGACAAGTGCGGATGGGAGCCTGAGGATCCTGCCAATCCGCCGAAGTTCTGCCCTGAGTGCGGCGACCCGTTCAACGACGGCGATATCCAGTAATCCACTATTTCTAATCCTGTTCGACAGGGGTCTCATCCCTGCTGCGGAGGTGCTTGATAAATGAAAAAAAGAAGATTTGCGGCGATCTGCCTTGCCGTGCTGCTTTTGGTCACCTTGTTCGCCGGATGCTATACTCTCGGTGAAAGAAAGCCCATCGCTACGATAACCTTCTCCAACGGCAAAGAGGT
>JAEEGL015138864.1_pt1 | contig 12411 bp, 21 predicted proteins | sample 9134231 | NCBI WGS metagenome assembly JAEEGL01 (sample SAMN16246548, study PRJNA631951) | gut metagenome | biome: gut microbiome; feature: rumen; material: fiber-attached | host: Bos | place: Iran: Karaj | collected 2018-10 | reverse complement strand
TGGTATTCTATCAAGTAGTAGACAAGAAATCCGACGAAATCTTGTCCTTCTCGGCAGCTTTCAAGGAGTCCGAAATCAAACTCTTCGACCTCCCGTTCAAATTCGCCGAAATCATGTCCAAAATCCCTATGGATAACTATAACCGTAAACAACGGTTAGCTATATCCGAAATGCTTAACAAGTCCGCCTGTATAGGCCGTGTCATGACCGTCGTATCAGTACCAGATACCCCAAAAGAGGCCGTCAAGTTCTTCTTCTTCGACAAAGTACAGGAATTCGCTCTCAAGGCCAATCTTCCGGTTTCCGTTAACCGCTTGTAACTCCTACCAATAGCCGGGCGTCCGCCGCCCAGCTATCTGGTTGGTGTCAACCAATCTACAAAGGAGATCATTATGAGTAATCAACTCGCTTGGATGGGTATCTTCAAAGAGTCCATCACCGCTTACATCGAACTCCCATATTCTATCTTCTTCAAGCTCTCAAACCGTCACAAGAAGGTCAACCACAAAAACACCTTAACCACCCCGATAGAACTCAATTTCAAGATTCCCGACCAGTTCCCGCTCGTCTACAAGGTCACGGACTCCGTTTCCATATACAAGAACGCGTCCAAATTCGAACACTTCAAGAACAACAAGCTGTTCGTCGGCTTCAACCCGCTTACCGAAGAAATCCGAAAGTTCAAGAACAAGTACTACAAGCCGCTCCGCTATTGCAACGGTGCTGCCGTCTCGACTCTCTTCCTCAAGCCAAAGGACTTCTGGAACTACTATAAGAACGACGCAAACTACATCGCCGAATCAGTCTCCAAAAAGTCGGTCGACGATAACCACTCCGTTGAACTCGATTCCTATATCTCGTGGAAACACATAACGCTTTCCGATAACCATAAAGAAGTCATCAAAGCCGTCAAAAACTGGTTCAAACAATTTCTTTTCTTCGACGGAAAGATCTGGGTCGAATCCGAACCCCCGTGCTACTCTTACAACACCTTCGGACTCGGCTGTAACCACGGCGGAACCGCCATCTTTATCGAATATACCAATATCAACAAGATTCACGGCTCCCAGAAAAAGTTCTACGCCAAGCCAGAAGACCGCGAAAAGTTCATCCAGAGAGTCCTAAAGGTCGCCCAAGACCGTGGCGACACTAAAGACTTTGACTCCATCAAGAACCTAAAGGACAATATCGAAATCATCAACAACACCTAAGAACTGCCGGGCGTCCACCGCCCACACATCTTGACTGTACAACAAGTCGAACCACCAACAAGGAGTTCATCATGAAGAAATAAGTTTCTTGACACCTTGACATTCTGCACTATTTAATCTATATTTATACTCGTGTAATAGATCTCCATAAAGGAGCGCAACATGAGTAGAACCTATAACGAATGGACACAGGAGGACATTGACAAGCTCAAGCGTGGGATTATCCCAGAAAACCATCCGCACCATGCAGCTTGCCATATCAAGGCTAAACAACTTGGCTTCACTTTCCACAAGGCTAAAATCGTCGACGAAAAGTGGTCCTCTAAGCAAATAGAACAACTCCGGGCCGGAATCTTGCCCAAAGGCAAATCTTGGAACGAGGCTGTTAAAGTCGCTAACTTCCACCAGATCGACTTCGTAAACATCTATAAGGCTAAACCCCTTACTGCCGAAGAAGTCAAAATGGTCAATAACGGTGTAGTACCGCCGCACAGAGAGAAAGCCGATGTCATCAAGTTCGCTGCCAGCGAACTCTCGACTACCGTTTTCAAGTCCAAGTGCTCCAAAAAGTCCTTGGATGCTGTCGCAAAGGGTGAAAAACTTTTCAAGGAGTTCATGGTCTCGTCCGAATCGCTCGAAACCGTAGCAAAACGCCACGGCATGACCAAGCAGAACGCACACCGGCTAATCGTGGCCTTCAAGGTTCACTACTTCGATAATAACTGCGTGAAAGAATGTCTCGGTAAATAATTTTTTACTTTTGACTCCGTGCCAACAGTTGCCGCAGTTCCGCTCCGTCGGCTCCGTGGCTGCCTTGGCATACCTCTGGGGTTTCGTGTGAATTTCTTTGTATTGGCGTACTTGTTTCACATGAAACCCCTTTTCACATTTTGTCAACATTTTATCAACACTACACGGTTTTGTAGCGTGTGGTAGCCCGTGCAGACCCCTGCCGCCCCGCGGCAACCCCTTGCGCGTGTACCCCGAATCGGTCGTTTTACGGCTACTTAGGGCGAAGCCGTGCTACGCACGGCAGGGCAGGGCGATCCGCCCACTCGTTGCCACAATCCGCCACTTAATCCCAAATTATCAACATTTCATCAACAGTCTCGAACTAGACCCGCGTTCTCGGCTTGGGAACGGTTTGGGAACGCGGGACTAGTTGGGGCCACTGCGTGAACGGCAGCCGGGTTTCCGCCTTGCGGAAATGGTTATAGTGTTCACTTGGGAGTCCCATGTGGTTCCCGACAACCAAGGAGACTATATGGAAAAGGAAATCATCCGAGAGAACATCGTCTATCTAAGGGAAATCCCCTTGCCTCTCGCCAGCATCGAGCGGATGTACTTCTATGACCGCCGTTCCGGTACGCTAAACCTTTCGACGATACGGGATACCGGCAACCCTGAGAAGCAGCAAGTGTGCGTTTCGGTGACTAGCGTCGACGATTACCAGTGGGGTGCGTGGAAGTTCGGCGTGACCTGTAGCGAGGAAGACGGCCTTGAAACGGTTCGCCGCTATTACGCTCAGTTGCCTATCGAGCACGGTCGTGGCAGGGCCACATGGGAGAATTTCGAGGAGTTCTTCCGCAAGGAAGGGTTTACGCAGTTCGAGCACTAGCCGACGGGGAACCGGGTTTCCCTTTACCGTATATTGGGTATATGTAACCAAACAAGGAGTTCAAAGATGAAACGGTTAATTTTTCTTTTTATGGTGGCTATCCTAGTGGGGTGCGGCGGCGAGTCCGTGGACGGTCCGAAGCGTTCGTGCGATAGGGTTCCCTCGGAAGGTGGGTCGCTGGGGTTCGTGTGCGAGGACAGCCTGAGGGTGTCTCTGTGGGTGAACGGCGAGAAGGTTGACAGCATCCGTACGGAGCGTCCTAGGGGTGTCGGACGGCACATCGTGAGGATTATATGGAAGAAGTCGGCTAGTTGCACCTATGTGCTAGGTAACTACGGCCTAACGAGGGTGGACGAGTATTACGACAACCACGGCATACTGATGAAGCGGTACATGAACTGTAGCGGGGACCGTCCGCTGGACATGTGGCGGAATCTGTCGAGGGAGTACTCCTTCCCGTGAGCCGGGTTTCCTTTGGGTTTAAATTGGATATATGCAACCAAGGAGTTCAAGATGAAGAATTTCAGATTTTATGTATGGCAGACTTGGGGAATCGTCCAAGGACTTCCGCTGTCGGAGGTCAAGCTGGCGGAAAAGGACTACGAGGGACCGGGAGACGCCTTCAAGGAGCTTGCGGAGTACCTCAAGCGGTTCCTGACGGGGCATATCGGCGTGGTCATGTTCAGCGAGGCGCTGACCGAAGTGGAGGAACGCGAGAACGCGGAGCGGAAGGGACTGTCCGAGAGCCACTCGACGCGGGTAATGGAGCTGTCCGAGCGGTACGGGAAGACCAAGGAACTCGCCTTGCTCGACAAGATACGAGCCGAGGAGAAGGCCGAGGACGAGTCATACGAGGCGTCCGTCCAGTCGGTTCGTGACCGCATGGACGCGGAGCGCAAGCGGTGGCGGTGCTACAAGGCCGAGGATGTGGACGCCTTCTTGGAACGCTGCAAGGCGTACCGCAAGGCGAAGGGAGCGGACGAGTCGTTGAAGATGTACGCCCACACCGACACGAGGCGGGACAAGACCCATCCGCCTATTGATGTCGGCGTGGTGACGCTGAAGCGCGGCAAGTGAGCCGGGCGTCCCCTTACTTCCTATCGGATATGTGTAACCAACAAGGAGATTTTTATGGCAATATCGTTCAGACAGACATTGAGCAAGTACCTCGCGACCGTCATGGGGTACAAGCGGGGCAGCCTAGACGCGATAGGAAGCGTCATCCGCTACTACCTGAGGGAGAGCTTCCTTGAGGCCGGCGAAGGCTTCAATGCGGAGATCGTCCACGCGGACGGGTTCAAGGACTTCACGCAGGAGAACGTGCGGTGGAGCCGCATGAAAAGTACGGAAGCGCATCCGGACGGCGGAATCAGGGTCACGGCGGACCTCGGACGGACGCTGACCGACCACAAGTTCGTGGTGAAGGTGTGGCTGAAGCGCATCCACGAGTACAGCCGCAAGGGTGTCCTCGACTGGGAAATCGTGGCGATAGAGACCGAGTGGACGGTCTGTCTGGTCGGGTCGGGCGGCGGACGCGACTCGAAGTTCTTCACCGTATGGGCGAAGGACAGCGAGGAAGCGGTCGACCGCGCCAGAGAAATCTGGGAGCCGGAATATCTTGACGAGGCTCAGGTGTTTTCCGACCGGGCAGCCGACCGCCGAGTGGAAACCGTGGTGTTCTAGCCGGGTTTCCCCCTAGAAAATATTTTTTGAATGTCCGGAATCGGATAACCAACCAAGGAGATTTTATGGCAACCAACGAGAACATGCTGGAAAACTGCGAGAATGTCAACCTCGGCACGGTGGAATACACCTACATCGTGGAAGGCAAGGAGCTGCCGAGGTCGTTCGACCTGAAGGACTTCTACATCACGAAGCTGCTGAACAAGACCTACCGCATCTTCAAGAAGGTGCAGACCGGGGCCGAAAAGGCCGTGCTGCGCTACTGGAATGCGGAAGGCCGCGAATACATGAACCTTTCGTGGGTTCCGAAGGGGTGGGGACCGTCCGCAGCCGACATTGTCCGTATCGCGAACGGCGGGGACGACCAAGTGGTTTCCGGCGGACTATACGGAGCCAAGGTCGAAGATGGAAGCATCCTATACGCGCTGCCGAACGACTTCCGCAGCCTTGCTGACGCGGAAGCGAACTTGATCAACATAGTCGAATTTTTGTCCAAGGGGGTAGATCGACGAGAAGGGGTAGGAGCCTGACGGGCGTCCCCTTCCATTCTATCGGTTAGGCGTAACCTAGGAGATTTTTATGGAAAAAACAGCAAAAACAAGTTTCAACAAGACCAAGGCGGCTTGCGACAAGAAGCTCCGCAAGGAAATCCTCGCCGCGTTCAACGACAAGGAATACGGTCTGGCGGAGATTACATGGAAGAACGACCACGCCGACCTTTTGAAGCGAGCCGTAGGCGCACTGGCTGAAAAGGTATTGGTAAAGCACGGGCTGAAGCTGACAGGCGTCCGCCTTGCGTCCATGAAGAATATCCGCCACTACCGCGACATCAACGCGGACGGCATTCTCGCCACGGTGACCACATCGGACGATTCCATGCTCAAGATATTCATCCGCACGACCACCACTTGCGGCTATACGAGGGTCGCAAGCGTGGGCTACCTCTGGGATGTCCAGTTGCTCCACGACCGCACCTACGCGGCTGCATACAACGCCTTCGGAGCCGAACCGAAGGAAGCGGCGCAAAGCGCGAGGGTGACCTACTGCGGTCCGGCTGAAATCAAGTCCGCTAGGGTGTACGACGCCGTACACGACGGCGACTTCGAGGCGGTTGTCCGTCTCTAGCCGGGTTTCCCCTTGGCGTATATGGAGTTTTTGTAACCAAGGAGAAGAGGTTAAAACATGTTAACAGCTAAGACGATACATATCCTTAAGCACATGGACAGTCATGAACGCGAAATTGCGTTCCAACAGCTTCAACGACTCGGCGTGGTTGACCACATGGAAATTTTTGAATACAAGTCCATGTTCCGTGAAGATTCTGAACCGTCCGAATTTCTGAAATCGGCCCGTGAAATGCTTCAGCGGGAAGTAAAAGAATTTGACGAAAGAACAAGCCGAATCGAATACAAGAAATGCCCCGGATGCCACGGCGAAGGAAAGCGTTATGTCACGACCAGCATTACGCTTCGTCAAGGAAACTTCAGGCGAAAGGATGGTTCATATCATTTCGAACAGGACGGGACCGAACGAGAAGACCATTGGGAATGGAAGACATGCCCCGACTGCAATGGAACCGGAAGGGTAAGAGCATAGATGTTCCCCAGACATGTTGGGATCGAAACTAAACAATGCGTGAATTATAGGCCAATATACGATACTTCCCACGATAGTTGGGGTTGAAACAGAATCTGCCAGTGCGCTCTGTCAAAGCAAGAATGTTCCCCGCATACATGGGGATTGAAAATTGAAAATTGAAAATTGAACAGTTGCGCCAAATGCGTCGCAAGCGTTCAGTGCGCTTGACATCCCATCGGACATCCGGGCGTCCCCCGGATGTCTATCGGTTATGTGTAACCAATCAAAAGGAGATTTTATTATGGCATATATTCACGGGCGTTCTTGCTGGTCGAACCGTGGTCGCAGTCTCGACCTCGGCCTCTCATGTAATCAACGTGTTCGAAATTTGTTGGGTAGCGTGTCTCCAAGCGGTGACATTGACCGTAAAACCAATACGAAATATCGCATTGGCGGAACTATGCTGATGTTCACCGTCGGTGAGAACGAAACTGTCAACATCTGGATGGAAAGCTGTTCGTGCCTTGGTGGGTACTCGGTGAACATCTGGATCAAGTCCGTGTACTTGTTGGCTGACAGCCGCTACAACAAGGCCGTCAAGGAGCTTCTGTCCAAGTACGCCTATGATTCCTACAAGTCCTTTGCGGAGATCGAGGCTAGACCGCTGTCGGAGAGGTTCGTCTATGTCGGTTACGCGGAAGGCGGCTTGCCGAAGGATAGCTGGGGTAGGATATTGTTCGAGGGGTCGGATAATGCCGAAAAGGCCGAAACCGCCCACGAGAGGCTGAACGCCCGACTGAGCGACACCCAGTTGAAGGCACTGGCCTAGGCGGTTCCGGGTTTCCCCATGGCTTACATTGTCAATGTGTAACCAAAAAGGAGTTTTTATTATGGCAAACAAGAAGACTGTATCGAAGAAGTCCGAAACCACTTACGGTGTGTTCGGCTACACAGACATCCGTTCCAACTCGGTCTCGGCTTTGAGCAACGACTACCACAACGAGGACGAGCTGCGCAAGGAGCTGCAGGGTAAGCCCATCAGTCCGGAGACCATCTTGGCGGCTATGGAGAAAGTCCAGTTCAGTAGGTACGGCACCGCGGGGGTACACTCGTTCTTCCCCGACGCCGGTAAGTGCTTTGTCGGTCGCAGTGGATACGCCGCCGTCGTGATCTCTTGGAAGGTACCCGACCCCACGGAGAAGGCCGTCGAGAAGCTGACCGCAGTCCTTGAGAAGATACTTCTCAAAGGTTAGCCGTTTCCCTTCGCAAAGGAGTTCATCATGACAGAGGAACAATTTATATCCATTCTTCCGCTGTTCAAGGGGACGGTCAAGCAAGCGAGGAAAGCACTCGCCCAGTATCCGGAAATCAAGCGGATAGACATCGGCGTAATCCGCAAGATATTGGGTTATAGCGGTGAGTGCGTCAAGGTGAACGGGACTCCCGAAATCTTGGATGAAATGGTCGAGAGATACCGCAACGGAGATGGCACATTGCGTAGCCTAGCCAGCGAGTACCATGTCGCTCCCAAGACTTTTCAGCGAGCCTTGCACAAGGCCGGATTCGACACATCCAGACAAGATATCTGGACAACCTTCAAGGAGAAACGCTTTCTCAAGTACATAGGGGACGGGTTGTCCTATACCGAAATCGGCAAGCTGTTCAATATCAGCGTGTCTGCGGTTTCGCAGAAGGCACACCGTCTCGGAATACCCAATGTCAAGCCGGGGCATCCGAGCAAGTATAAGCGGACTGATTGACTCTCTCGACTGTAGCCGGGCGTCCCCTTTCTACGGATTACACCTATACCAACCAAAAAGGAATACACCCATGGCTAAATGTCCGCACAACAGCAATCTGGAATACGACAAGCTCAAGACAGTAACGACCAAGGCGTTACATGACGAGAGCTTGCCGCAAGAAGTCCGTGACGCTCTTTACACATGGCGCGACCTATTCCACGGTGTCCGCTTCGAGCGCGACGACTTACGGCATGCTCTCCAAGAGTACATGATAGCCGAAGCCCAGTACAAGAAGCCAATCAAGAAAAGATTGCGTGACCGCGTAGAGGATGTATTATACGCGCTGTTCGGCTGGATTCTTCCTTGATCAGCCGGGCGTCCCCAGTCAACCAATAACCACTACACAACCAAAAGGAGTTACCAATGAACAAGTTTAAGTTTGACACTATTACTGAAAACGAAATCCAGAACATTGAACGCCTCGCGAATGTGGTGCGTTCATCCGAACTCTACAACAAGTACGCCAAGTGCTTTGACGGCAACGCGAACCGCCTTCCGGTTCAAGTAGACTACCGCAACGGCAGGGTCAAGTTCAAGCTGACCGACTTCGCGTTCAAGGTCACTGACGGTTGCATCAAGAAGGATGTAACCAAGCTGATGAAAGACGCATACAACGATGCCATGATGGTTCTCGGACACCTCGAAATTATTCCGAGCGTGTTTGACGGTTTTCTGGCATTCGGAATCCGCAACAACCACACACCGATAACACAGGCCGTTCCGCAGAAATGCGGCGCGTGGCTGAAGCCGGCCGCCGAGAAGGCGATCCGCCTTGCGAGTGTCCTTGCGGAACTCTTCCGATTGGTTGACTACAACACCTTCGGAATCACATTCACGCAGAAGGATGCAAGCGGCAATGTCGTGAAGACCTCGTATGACTACGGAATCAATGTTCCCCAGCGTCAGACGAAGAATTTCGACTTCGTGGTGTTCCGTGAGGCGTCCAGACTGCTCGCCAACATCACCGACGACGGATGCGATTGCGAACCTTTTTCGCCCGACCACGCGACAATCAAGACGCATGATACCGGCGACACCTACGAAATAGATTTTTAATTTTTGATTTCTTTATTCATTGGTGATCCCTTAAGGGGACATTCGGCTCTCAGCCGGGCGTCCCCTTTCTACGGATTACACCTATACCAACCAAGGGGGTTTTATGGCAACTACTGATACACAGAAGACAGATGTGAAATGTTCAGCCCGATTTACGGTTGGGCAGTGCAAAGGAATAAGACAATGAGTAATGTAGCATACGAACAGCGTTCCAACCGAGCCGCAGTCAAGGAATTTGTGGCAAGCAGCCAGACTTGGTTTGGCAACAAGGCTATAAGCGATGCGGTCAAGCAGAACCTAGCTTCTCTAGCTCGTAAATGTAAGTCGTTGACCTTCAACACTTTCCGAAGCTCAGTAGACCACATCGACAAGGTTCACATCGGCGCGGTTGGCGGAGCCATCCACATCTTGTGGCGAGGAGCTTGCCACGGCGGCGACATCGAGATATCGGTGTGGTCTGGTCGCGAACGAGTAAAGAGCAAGAAGTGGAAGATGGAAGAGATTCCCAGTCAAGCAGACACAGACCGAGTGGTCGCCTTGGTGTTCAAGATTCTTGGCAACCAGATCGAGAACGCCATCTTCTGCGACCAGCTGGACCGTATACTTTAAGCCGGGTTTCCCCTAACCGTCAATCTTATAGGCGTAACCAACAAGGAGTTTAACTATGACCGAAGAACAGAAGCGTCAAGCGGACATCGAACGATTCAAGATTTGCACACGCGCAATCTTTCCCGCAGCCAAAGTCTTCCCGCCGAAGCTGGAAACCGTCCAAAACCAGACCACCGTCGAGCGTTTTGACATCGGCGTATGGACAGAAAGGGATGATGTGATTATGGTCACGGCGTCCTACAAGCCGAAATGGAAGACTGGACACCCCCGCGACGAATACTGGGTGACTGGGTTCAACAATGTCAGCCGCGAAGTTACCGCTGGGTTCGGCGTAACGACCACCGCCATCGTAACTGGTCAGACGATTACCTACACCGAGAAGGACTTCATGTCTTACCTGAAGCGTGTGAAGACGCTTCTTGAAACCAAGGTATGGGACGGAAAGGTTATCTGTTAACCGGGCGTCCCAAACGATTCTATCAAAACTACACAACAAACAACCAATCAACAAAGGAGCATCAATATGCAGAACCGCGAACAAGTCATCACCACTCTCGTCAAGTACAAAAAGATGGCCAAGAGCAAGGAAGACAAGGAAATCTTCACCTATGTCATCGAAAAAATCGTTGCCGAAAAGAACAAGAACGCCGGTAAGAGGTTCGTACGCCTCGGTGACGGAACACGAAAGCTGATTCCCGAAAAGAAGGCGTTAAGACTGCTCAAGAAGCCGGTCTCGGAAAGAGTGGTGTAATATGGAACAAGGGTTGCTCGGCATATAGCCGGGCTTCCCTTGATTTCTTATAACCAATGTGCAACAAACAAGGAGATTACCAATGTCCGCAACACCTTACCTTTCCATTTCTCAGAAGCTCGCCAAGACCGCCGAAGAACAGCTTACTACCGTAAACGGCAAGCTCCAATACGGGTTTCCATCTTTCAAGGATGTCGTCAACAACATCTGCGAAGTGTTTCGTAAAAGCACCGCGATTAAGCGAGGCGAATATAAGGTCTACCTGTACAGCGACCACCACGGCTACGACTCGATCCACACCTACAGCAAGACCGCAGTCCGTTGTATTGCGATTGTGAAGAACGGCGTCATCCGCGAAATGACATTCGAACGGTTCATGCTTGGCGGCAAGCAGACGGTGTTTGACTCCGTCTACACGAACGATGTGCAGACTCGTGCAACCCACTTGGCTCGTTTCCTTGAGGTCAACAAGGACTTCATCTATACGAACAACTGCGACGAGAACATTGAATGGCGCAAGTTCATTGAAAATATGCACAATTTCCGCGTAAGACCAGTCGGCTAGCCGGGTATCCATTGGTTTCCTATAACCATGGCACAACCGCAAAGGAGTTAATATGGCAAAGATTAAGATGACCATCATCAAGCACGACGACATCAAGTCGCCAAACTTTCGCAAGAATGACGACTGGACTAACGACCACGGCGGTACGCCATGTTGTATCTGCGGCAAGGCCATCAACGAAGACAAGAAGAGCAAGATGCAGATGCTCCACTGGTTCGACGGCGGCGACTTGCTGACTGACTATCCAGACGAATTTCCAAAGGAACTCCGCGAACGCGACGAACGGTTCAAGGAATGCGCCGACCTGAACTTCTATCCGGTAGGTCCGGACTGCTACAAGAAGTGGGTGCAGTTCAAGAACACTGGAAAGTATGAATTTGAAGTCTAACCATAACCAAGAGGAAAAACAATGAAGAAACTGATTTTAATACTGATTGCCGCATTTGCGCTTGTCGGGTGCGGAGATATTCGCACCGAAACTACAAAGGAAATTTCCGCCCGTATGGGAATCGTGAAGCGCGGAAGCGAAGTCGTTTTCCAGACGCCGTGTGGCTATGTGGAAATCGACAACCCGATAGCAACCACGGTTGGCGGCGGAATACTCGAAGGAGCCGCAGTCTCAACTCAGCCGTACATCACTATAAAGTACGCCAACAAGAAGTACGATTATGCTTGCTGGTCTACCAACGGCAACGAAGCGTACGAGCAGATTATACGGAATTTCAGTATAACGGACAGCTTGACATACGAGATCGTCGGTTGCAAGGTGGTCTCTAAATATATGTGCAACACTTAGCGGAGGAACTATGTTCAAAGGACACCCCGACAAGTTTACTTTGGTTCTTATCATCGTCTTCGTCGCGCTGACCGTCGTAGGGTTTGGTGCGCAGAAATATCGCGAAGCGTACGACGATACTTGGAAAACGCCTTACAAGAAAAAGGTCGCCGAACTTGAGGCCGAAAATGACTCGCTTCGTAACCTTTTGTACGCAAAGGAACAAGAAATCTACCAACGGCAGAAGGAATACAATAGAGCGTACATTCAGGCTTTGAATTTCCTTGACGAAAAACGGTGGCTTATCCACAAGATAAAATCGCTGGACTCTGCATCCAATGACATCGAATCGTCGAAACGCAAACTCGACTCGATAGTCGATGCCGAGATAAAGAAGATAAGGTCGGTACTGAAGTAATACATAGGGGGAACCGGGCGTCCCCCCATTTCGTATCAGTAGCATACAACCAACAAGGAGTTAAAATGGCTGAATTTACCAAAGAACAGATGTACGACTTCAACCTCTTGAAGAGTAACAATCCCACTCAGTACGGCGACCAGCAGCTCAAGAAGCTCTATGTCGGCGATGGCTGGGTAGACCACGGAACCAAAGGTCTCGAACTGGTTAACGAAGACCAAGGTTCCACTTGTTTCAAGTATATCCGTGTTCCGACCAACGTCGGCAAGGATGGCATAGGAACCGTCGAAGCATATTTCCGTCCGTGTTCCGATGGCACAATCACGGTGACTGTCAAGCGTATCG
>JAEEGL014408015.1_pt1 | contig 12411 bp, 11 predicted proteins | sample 9134231 | NCBI WGS metagenome assembly JAEEGL01 (sample SAMN16246548, study PRJNA631951) | gut metagenome | biome: gut microbiome; feature: rumen; material: fiber-attached | host: Bos | place: Iran: Karaj | collected 2018-10 | reverse complement strand
GTTTATTAAAACGCTGCAAAGGTACGCATTTTTTTAATACGACGTATCATTTTTTTTGTTTTTTTTTAAGACCTTTTTGTAACTTTTTCGCAAATTATTGATAATCAACTGATTGCGAATTGTTAAAATTTCGTGAAAAAATTACCACTCATTGCGTTTTTTATTAAAAACGTATCTTTTTAAAATAAAAATGAGTACCTTTGTGCCCGTAAACAATGACACCTTATTATATATATGATTGATACATCAGTTTTTCAGGGCAAAAAAGCCGCTTACTATACGCTGGGTTGTAAGTTGAACTTCTCGGAGACCTCCACATTTGGCATGATGTTGTCGGAGATGGGTGTTCAGCCGGCTGGTAAGGGTGAGCATGCCGACATCTGTCTGATCAACACATGTTCTGTTACTGAGGTGGCCGACCATAAGTGTCGACAGGCCATTCGTCGTCTGGTGCGCGCTAATCCTAGTGCTTTTGTTGTCGTTACGGGCTGTTATGCGCAGCTGGAACCTGAGCGCATTAGCAAGATAGAGGGTGTCGACATGGTGCTGGGTTCTAACGAGAAAGCCAATCTCATCCAGTTTCTGTCCGAAGGCTTTATCAGTCGTGAAAAACTATTATCGTGTTCCGATAAGATCACGACGTACAAGACCGAGAAGACCAAGGACATTAGGACCTTTGCACCGTCGTGTTCGCGAGGTAACCGCACCCGCTATTTCCTGAAAGTACAGGATGGTTGCGACTATTTCTGCACCTACTGCACCATACCCTATGCTCGTGGTTTCAGCCGCAATCCTACCATCGCCTCGCTGGTGGCCCAAGCAGAAGAGGTGGCTCACGAGGGTGGTAAGGAGATAGTGCTCACAGGTGTGAATATTGGCGACTTTGGCAAGACTACCGGTGAGTGTTTCCTCGACTTGGTCAAGGCTCTCGACCAGATAGAAGGTATTCAGCGCTATCGCATCAGCAGTCTGGAACCTGACCTGCTCGATGATGAGCTAATAGACTACTGCGCACAGAGCCGTGCCTTCATGCCTCATTACCATATCCCTTTGCAGAGTGGTAGCGACACCGTGCTCAAACTGATGCATCGTCACTACGACCGCCAGCTGTTTGCCGACAAGATACACCATATCAAGTCCGTTATGCCTAATGCCTTTATTGGTGTCGACGTGATGGTGGGCTGCCGTGGAGAGACACCCGAGTATTTCGAGGAGACCTACACATTCCTTGATGCCCTTGACGTCACTCAGTTGCACGTGTTCCCCTACAGCGAACGCCCAGGCACCTCGGCGCTGAGCATTCCCTATGTGGTCTCTGATGCTGACAAGCGCCTGCGCAGTCAGCGTCTGTTGGAATTGTCAGACCGCAAGACACAGGCTTTCTACGAACGCTATATCGGCACCGACCAGAAGGTTCTTTTCGAGAAAGCCCCCCGTGGCAAGGCGATGCATGGTTTTACAGACAACTATATCCGCGTGGAGCTCCCGCCCTCAGAGGCTCGCGAGGAATACGACAACCAGTTGATGACAGTCCATTTGGGTGCGTTTAATCACGACAAAACGGCCCTTCGTATACACCTCTAAACAGTCACCACTTACCCCCTACATAATATGGAAAAAGTCGCTATAGTCATATTAAACTGGAACGGCGCCAAGATGCTCCGTCAGTATCTGCCTACCGTATTGAACTATTCGCGCGACGAGGCAGTGGTCTATGTCGCTGACAATGCTTCTACCGACGACTCCCTCGCCCTGTTGCAGCGCGAGTTTCCCGAGTGTCGCACCATTGTGCTGGACCGCAACTGGGGCTTTGCCGAAGGTTATAATAAGGCGCTCAAAGAAGTCAATGCAGAATACTACGTGCTGTTGAACTCGGATATTGAGGTAACGCACCATTGGCTGACACCGCTGATTGAGTTTATGGACGTCCACCCTGACGTGGCAGCCTGTCAGCCTAAGCTTCTATCTATATATAATAAGGATATGTTCGAATATGCCGGGGCGAGTGGGGGATATATTGACCGCTACGGCTATCCGTTTTGTCGTGGTCGCCTCTTCGACATTGTCGAGGCCGACAACGGTCAGTACGACTACGCCACAGAAATATTGTGGGCGACGGGAGCAGCCTTGATGATTCGTTCCAGCGACTATTGGAAGGTTGGCGGACTCGACGGTCGTTTCTTTGCCCATAACGAAGAGATAGACCTCTGCTGGCGTCTGCGCATCTGTGGTCGGAAGATCTACTGTCTGCCCGAGTCGTATGTCTATCATGTCGGCGGCGGTACGCTGCCCAAAGGCAACCCCATGAAGACGTTCCTCAACTTTCGCAACAACCTGACTATGCTCTATAAGTGTCTGCCAGACTCGGAGCTGCAGCACGTCATGCGCTGGCGATGGTTCCTCGACTATCTCGCGGCCTTTGAGACTCTGATTCTCAACCGCAACTGGGGCGACTTCTGCGCTATCTACCGTGCACGTCGTGCCTTCAAGCTCTGGCGACACGACTTCGACGCCGATCGTCGGCTGATACAGGCCTCTCGTGTCGAACAGCGTGTTCCTCAGCGTCGTTCTTTCTCTCTGCTCTGGCAGTATTACGCCAAAGGCCGCAAGCGTTTTTCCGACCTGCCGGCATAACCCCGTTTTCTTTTCTCATTCTGCCAGCACCAGCGTTTCAATAGCTTTAGCCAGTCCGTCGTTGTTGTTGCTGTCTGTCACGTGGTCGGCAATGTCTTTCAATGTATCGCGGGCATTGCCCATGGCAACACCTGTTCCAGCCATTCTCAGCATGCTCTTGTCGTTCTCTGAATCGCCAAAACAGATAGTGTCTGTGAGGGGGATATCGAGCATCGTGGCAAGCATCATCAGCGCATGCCCCTTCGAGGCGTCCAGAGATACAAACTCCAGATTGTTTGGCTCGCTGCGTGTCACGTTAAAAGCTCTTCTCAGCCACTCTGGCAGTCGTTGCTCGACGGCGTCAACCCTTTCCACCTCACCACCAACCACCAGTTTGTAAACCTTCTCGTTGTTACACATCCGCCTGATGTTTTGCTTGACCACACACATGCCGTTCTTCGCAGCCTCTATCGTCGCCTGGGCGTTGTCTCCTGGACATAGCAGTCTGTCGGCAGTCAGCACATAGCATTCTTCAGGGTCACAGCCTATGCTGCTGACGATTTTCTCCACGTCGTACTCGACCATCGGACATGCGCTGACCATTTGCCCGTCCTGGGCTCTGACTATCATGCCGCCATTGAAGCAGACAAAAAAGTCGAACAGCCCTTCAGCGCCGATGGCCTTCACCACATTCGCGATACCGCCTGGCGCCCTGCCTGAGGCAAATACCACCTTCACACCTTGGCTGATGGCTGTCCGTAGCGCCCGTTCAGTACGTGGGGTAACCATCCCCTGGTCGTTCAGCAGCGTGCGGTCACAGTCGATGAACATCAGTTTATATCTCATACTATCCCGTTTGTCTCTAACGCCTTAAACACCATTCTCGCCACGAATGCCAGGACGAATACGCTAAAACCTATGGCCAGCAACAACCAGTCGGCATATTTCCCTTGATGCTCCTCGCTCTTGCGTGCCAGCATGATGTTAAGGCTGCCAAACGAGATGATGATCATGCCCGAAAGACCTATCAAGATGGGTAGCGCTTCGACCATCTCACTATTCGAAACGTTAACAGTACTTATGATTAACGCCATGATGGCACTGAAGAATCCCAGCACCTTGATGTGCTCCATTTTGTTGTTGCTCATCTCGGCCTTGATCTCGTTAGTCTTTTGCCTCAGATCCTGCGCTTCGAGTTTCAGGAGAAAACGGCTGATTAATGCCTCATACTCGTTGATTCGCGTCATGTAGTCCTCTCTGTTGTTATCTTCTTTCTCGATGGCGCGCCTTACCTCCTTGATGGCCGCCTCGTACTGCCCCTCGCAACACAGTATGCGGCCCCTCGTCGAGTAGAATTTTGCGTACTCTCTCATCTTGATGGCGTTATTGAGCAGTTCCTTGGCCTCCTGAAGCCTGCTGTTGTCCTCCTGCTTGGTCAACTCGTATGTCAGCACCACCGTTTCCGTATATATCTGTGTGAAGGCTGGCAGCCGCTTGTAGTGCTTGGGAATGCTGTTCTCCCAATAATCCAGCGCCTTTTCGCGGTTGAAATCTGTGGCCGACACCTGGATGTAGTAATAGGCTGTCATGATTGTGAAGATAGGGTCGTTGTTCACCTCGTCGTAATTCGCGTTCACCAGCTGGCGGAACGAGTTGTACTCCTTGGCTCTGCGACACTTCGTACACAGGCTGTAAAAGGCGTTCACTCTGGCCTCCATCTGTTCTTTGTGGTCAGAGTCCTTCATGATAGCTATCAGGTCTTCCTCCAGATGCTTTATTGCTGCTGGATTCTTCCTATACTCGTTCTGTTCCTCGATACAGGTATCGGCAATGGCCAGAATACCCTCGATAGCGTCGTCGTTGATAGCACCATCGGCATCCTTCCCATCGTCTATTTGTGTCTTCAGGTCGCCATAGAGTCTGACCAGCAGCGCTCTCAGCGTCTCTCGTCTTGTTTCGTCGTCTTGCTTTTTGTAGTGACGCAGATAGTCCTTGGTCACCTTTTTGTAGTCTTCGCGACTGTTGAAGTTCAACTGCACGTCGTCTGTAGTTTTACTCATATCGTCAATTTATTTTGTGTTATTGCAAAGTGGTGGAAACCTTTCCCGGAAGAGGCTTTAGACCTTCCCAGCGCACATCCCATAGGCCGTTTTTCGGAAAGCCGGGGGTCTGCTGCTGACAGTCGTCCCAGCCAGCACACATCAGCGCGATGGCCGTCAGCAGTCCACCGTTTCCCGGCAGATAGCAGCGCAGTCGCTGGTCTTGATAGTTGTGGCCGTTAGGCAGGTAGGTGTTGGTGCGCTTGTCCATCAGCAGCGCGCTGACGGCCTTTTCTGCGTCACCTAGTCGTGTGGCGTTCATGGCCACCATCGGGTAGTCCCATCCCCACGTGTGGTCCCAGTTCCAGTTGTGCCATATCCACTGCAGCGTGTGTGCCATTATGGTAGGGTCGTACAGGCGGCTCTCAGGCAGTATGCCCACAGCGCCCAGTACGGCAGGATGGTCGCTGATGAGTGCCAGCGTGCTATAGGTGTCGGGCGCTGATTCTGCCGCCAGATAGCGCCGTTCACTGTCGTGGGCCAGTGGCGACAGTTTGCTGATGATGTCGTCCCACAAGGCTGCGCGTGGCAGTCCTCGGCGCTCGTTCCACTGCTGTGCCACCTGTAGAGCCCAGTGCCAGTAGGCCAGCTCAAAGGGTGCGTTCTGTGTCTCTGCCGCCTTCAGCGTCTCCTGGGCTGGTATCATGCCTTTCAGCACGTAGCGGTCGTGCTCAGCGTCAAAGGTGGCATAGTCAGCCATGAATGTGGCGGTCTCATTGACCAGTCGCCCGTAGTGCTCAAGGATAGCCTTGTCGGGCTGACTTCTATACAGCAGCTCAGCCAGATAGATGAGGTGTGGCTGCTGCCAGATTAGGAAACTGCCCACCTTCGAGGGGGCCTCTTCGCCCGACGGGTCAGTCATCTTCATCCAGCGTACCCCTTTGAACCCTTGTCGCATGGCTATCTCGCGAGCAATGGGCTCTACCGTCTCGTACCAGCGCAGCGTGCGGTCCAGCATAGTGCTATGGCCCCACAGTGGTAGCCACGCCTGGTGCCACCAAATCATCTCCATGTGGAACTTGCCAAACCACGAGTTATAGGTCAGTCCCGTTTCCTGTGGCGGCATGTCGCCGGCACACTGTATGGCCAGCAGCCACTGGCTGAGCACGACGCGGCGCTCCAGCTCCTTGGCGCGAGGGTCTCGGCAGTGTGAGAAGTCTACGGCAGCGCCCTCCGTCCAGAATCGTTGCCATCGGCTCTGACTGGCGACCAGTGTCTCACTGAAGGAGGGGTTGGCCTCTACAGGCTGCTCTGCGAATGTGCAACAGTAGGTTAGTCGGTGCCCCTCGGTCGTCAGCGTCCAGTAGTTTGGACTTTTCTCCCTCAGCACGGCGCGCCCTTCCCATGTCATCGTCACGTAATAGGTAGTGGCGTCTATCGTCCTCTTCAGCACGGCACTGTGGGCTGTTTGCTTTATCAGCTCTGTCTGGTGCCTGTCGTTGGCGTTCCAGTTGCAGGCGTCGTCAGAATGTCGTCCTGTAGGATAGGGGAATCGCAGATTGATGGCGGCCTGTCTGCCCACGACCTGTCCGCTTACCATGTCTTTCTCTGGGTGACAGACGGTGGTTACGGCATAGCGCTGCCTACCTACAGTAAAGGTGCTGCGCACGACGCCATCCCACAGGTCCAGCGTCTGTCTAGCACTGGTGATGTCTGTGGGTTTCAAACCATCTTTCTCCAGTCCTATGCATCCCAGGTGCAGGCGGTGCGGATTGCTGCGAAACCAGTTGGCAGCGTCCCTGGCCCTCGTCTCGGTCTTAAACTCAGTGGCATACAGTTCACGATGACCGTGCCCGAAGTCGTACTGCTTGTACGACTCCTCGCGTCGGTACTGTTCAGGGTTGGTAAAACTGTGCCATCCCCACTGGCTCTGGGTGCCCAATGGCACGCCGTTTCTATAGTATTCTGGGAAAGTCTGCAGGCCAGTTACGTCTGTCGTGAAGGTAAAGGCACCGTTACCTATGCTTAACGACGCCAGCGTGTCGACGCTGGTGACCACGGGCGAATGGCGCGCCACGAGGGCTCGTCGGTCAATGGCCGAAGCCTGTATTGCGCAGACTATGGTCAGCGCCGCCATCAGACTTTTCTTCGTTAAAATCATTGTTCTACACCAATTCATAGTCACCTAAACATTGCTTTACTCATTGCTTTTATGCGACAAAGATACAAAATAATCTAATTTCCTCCAAAAGAATTGTCATTTTTCATTTTTTTATAAAAAAACTTTGTGTATCTCGCTGAAAATGCGTACTTTTGCACGTCAAATTTGATAATAATGAAGAAAAACCTCTTGATAATATTTGTTGCAGCGTTGCTGTTTTCAGGATGTGCCAACGAGTTCAACCGCATTTACAAGGCTGCTGATCCGACCTATAAGTACGAATGTGCCAAGCAGTATTTCGCCATGGGTAAGTTTCAGCAGGCAGCCACCTTGCTGCAGGATGTTGTGATGGCTCAGAAGGGCCGCCCTAATGCACAGGAGAGCCTCTATCTGCTGGGACTGTCTGAATATAACAACCGTGACTATGAAGCGGCCAGCGCTACCTTCAAGAAGTATTTCCAGAGCTATCCGCGTGGCACGTTTGCCGAGCAGGCAGCCTACTACATCGGACAGTCGCTCTTCGAGAGTACCCCCGAGCCTCGCCTTGACCAGACACCCACCGTTGGAGCCATTACCGCCTATCAGAACTTCATGGACTATTTCCCTGACTCGAAGTTGCGTGATGATGCCCAGCAGAAGCTGTTTGTCTTGCAGGACAACCTCGTTCGCAAAGAGTATCTCTCGGCAAAGTTGTACTACAATCTGGGCGGCTATTTCGGCAACATCAACGCCAATACCGAGTCGAACTATGAGGCATGTATCATCACTGCGCAGAACGCTCTGAAGAGCTACCCGTTTACCACGCTGCGCGAAGACTTCTCCGTGCTCATCATGAAGAGCAAGTACTATCTGGCGAAGAACAGTTCGGAGGAGCGCAAGGTGGAGCGCTACCGCGACGCTGAGGACGAGTGCTATGCTTTCCTCAACGAGTTTCCTGAGTCGAAGATGTGTGATACAGCGCTAGACTTTATCGAAAAATGTAAGAAAGTAACAAAAGACTAAATATACAATATGGATTACAAGAAATCAAAAGCACCGGTAAATACCGTCACCCGCAACATTATGGACCTGTGTGAGGAGACTGGCAATATCTACGAGAGCGTTGCCATCATCTCTAAGCGTGCCAACCAGATTAGCGTACAGATTAAGGAAGACCTCAGCAAGAAGCTCGCTGAGTTTGCTTCGTATAACGACTCGTTGGAGGAGGTTTTCGAGAACCGCGAACAGATAGAGATCTCACGCTACTATGAGAAGCTTCCGAAGCCCAGCCTGCTGGCTACTCAGGAGTTTGTTGAGGATAAGGTCTACTGGCGCGACCCTGCCCGTGAGCAGCAGAACGCTGACGAACTGTTGTCATAAGCCGTCATGTGGCAGCGTAAGCAAACCGTTTTTCTCTTGGTGGCCGTCATCCTCGGCGTGGTGACGTTGTCTACGCATTTCTACTCGTGGGCGATGTTCGTCATCCTGCTGTTGGCGTCGTCGATAGACCTGCTCACCATATTTATATATAAGCAGCGTATGCGCCAGGCCGTCTTGTGCGCGGTCAGCCTCTTTGTCTATATGGCGTGGTATGTCGCCCTCGTTGTCTACAGCAAACAGACGGCCCCTGATGCCGCCGCCTTCCATCTGTCGTGGGAGGCAGTGCTGCCGATGGTTGCCGCCATACTGACGCTGATGGCCCGCAAGGCTATCATTGCCGACGAGAAGTTGGTGCGTGCCGCCGACCGCATCAGGTAGTAGCACGCAACACCAGACAAGCCCAGTCGCCGTCGACGCGTGTCTGACAGTGCGACAGTCCTAACGTCTGTGCCTTGCCAATGAGCAGGGCACAGTCGTTTTCGTAGAACCCGCTGAGTATCAGCGTAGCGCCGTCGGCCATCACGCTGCGGAAGCGCTCCATGTCGTTGAGCAGTATGTTGCGGTTGATGTTGGCCATCACTACCTGGAAGCGCTGACTGATGCCGTCGAGTAGGGTAGCGTCGCCGCACAGCGCGTCCATCTGCTGGTCTACATGGTTGATGACGGCATTGTGGCGCGTATTGTCGGCACTCCACTCGTCGATGTCGTAGCCCACACAGTGGCGTGCGCCAAGTTTCAGTGCACAGATGCCCAGTATACCCGTTCCACAGCCGCAGTCCAGCACGTCGGCACCCTGCAGATCCATGTCGAGCAGCGTGGCGCAAATCATCCGCGTGGTCTCGTGGGTGCCTGTGCCGAAGGCCATGTGGGCGTCGATCTCTATGAGGAGGTGAGAAGGTGAGGAGGTGAGTTCTTCCGGCAAGTGGCGACCGTCGTGTATCACGATACTGTCAAAAATCTCACCTTCTCCCTTTCTCACTTTCTCACCTTCAATAACGATCGGTTCGAACCCCTCCTGTTCCCATTGTTCGTTCCAGTCGCGGTCTTCAGCCTCGCTGATGGTATAAGTGATGCGGGTATCCTTGAAGGGGAATCCTTCGAGAGCGAGCGCGAGGGCGTCCTCGTCAAACAGTGACTGCTGGACGTAGGCCTTCAGGCCCGTATCGGTGTCTTCAAAGGTCTCGCAAGCGGCCTCCCCAGCCAGTGCCGACAGCACGTCGCGGGCATCCTGCGTACAGGGCGTGATGGTGAAAAGTATTTCGTAGTATTTCATCGTTTATGTTAAATTTTAGTGCAAATTTACAAAAAATAGGGAAAAACCTACGCTGTCTTAGGGTTTTTCCCTACTTTTGCAGTAAAATTTATCGTAATTTTGCAACGTGAACAAATATAAAACAGATAAAATGCTTATGAAAAAGTGGATATTACTGACCGCAGTTACGTTCCTGGCCCTACCGATGATGGCACAGGACGACGACATGTACTTCGTTCCTACGAAGGAGAATGTGGCCAAGGAGTCTGAGACCTACGGCATGCCCAGGAATACCTACTATTCCGGCAGCCACCGCAGCGTCGACGACTATAACCGTCGGGCATGGTCCAGCGTGACGCCTATCGATTCGGCAGGCAACGACATCATTAGCTTCTCGCCTGTACGCGGAGTCTATCCCGACTCTGCCAGTGTCCAGAGTGCCGACGACTATAAGTACACCCGCGAGATGGCACGCTTCGACGGCTATTCGCCCGACGTCGCCTACTGGGAGGGATATCGTGACGGCCGTTGGTCGTCACCATGGTACCACTCCAGCTACTATTCTACGTGGTACGACCCTTGGTACGACCCTTGGTACTACGGCTACTACGGCTACTACGGCCCGTGGCGCTATGGCTGGTATGGCAGCTACTACCGCCCTTGGGGCTATTACGGCTGGTATACGCCGCGCTGGTATGGTGGCCGCATTTACCATAGTGGCAACAGAACGCGCGTTCATGTCCATCGCGACATGCCTTCACGTACCTATTCGAATGGTGGACGCTCTTCGTCATTCCGAAACAGTAGCTCAGGGCGTTTCAACAATAGCGGCACGTTCTCAGGTGCCTCGCGCAGCAGCTCGTTCGGCGGTTCGCTTAATGGCGGTGGTTTTGGCGGTGGTGCTTCGCGCGGAGGCGGCGGTGCAAGCAGCCGACCCAGTGGTGGCGGTGGTGGTCGCTTTGGCCGATAATATGATTACAGAAAAATGCAACAATCACTTAACGTGTATAGAAAAATGATGAAAAAGTTATATACTATTGCTGCTCTGATGGTGGCTTCCATGCCACTGGCAGCACAGGAGACCTACGAGAATGCCAAGATAGCCACCGAGGACCTGAATGGTACGGCACGCTATGTGGGTATGGGTGGTGCCATGGAGGCTCTTGGCGCCGATATCTCGACCATCGGCAGCAACCCTGCAGGCATTGGATTGTTCCGCAAGAGTGGCGTCAGCGTGTCTTTCGGACTGAACAGCCAAGAGGGTGTGAGCAATGTAGCGAGAGGCAACAAGACTAACGCCTCGTTCGACCAGATAGGTGTCGTCTTTTCTTCGCGCGTCAACAAGACGTCGTTCGTCAATTTCGCGTTCAACTTCCACAAGAGCCGCAACTTCGACCAGATCTTGTCGGCCAACGATGCCCTGGACCATGCTTCCCTCAACAAGCTGACCTATGCCAAGGCGCGTATGGGTATACTCTATAAAGAAAAGCAGGATGCCCAAGGGAATGTCGTGCCCGACTTCAATGAGCCTTATATTGCCAACAACCAGCTTGACGACATGTTTTCGTTGGGTGGCATGAACTACGATACGGACACCAAGAAGTGGGGATACTATGATGCCGACCAGTATAAGTTCGACCGCTCGCATACCGGTTACATCGGTGAGTACGACTTCAACATCAGCGGCAATATCAACAACCGCGTCTATCTGGGCTTGACCGTAGGCATCCACGACGTTCACTATCAGCACTATAGCGAGTATTCCGAGAAGTATCCCATCTACAACGACCAAAACCAGCTGACGGACTATTACGGCGCCACCGTTTCCGATGACCGTGAAATCACCGGCACAGGTTTTGATGTCAAGGCAGGTGTCATCTTCCGTCCTGTCGAGGCCTCGCCCTTCCGTGTCGGACTATATGTGCATACCCCCGTCTTCTATGAGCTGCGCAGCAAGAACCTCACGTCTATCACCGACGGCGACTATACCATCACCTCCAGACAGATCCACGACGCAGGTTTCCGCACCAGCTATAAGTTCAAGCTTTATACCCCGTGGAAGTTCGGTCTGTCGCTGGGACATACCATCGGCCAGCAGCTGGCTCTCGGTGCCACTTACGAGTATGCCGACTATGGTGCTATGGATACCCGCGAGATTACCGACGAGTACTACGACTCTTGGGCGGACACCTATAGGTCGCGTAGCAACAGCGATAAGGATATGAACGACCACACCTCCAGGACGCTCAAGGGTGTGCACACGCTGAAGCTTGGCGCTGAGTTTAAACCCGATGCCGCCATGGCCATCCGACTGGGCTACAACTACGTCAGCCCGATGTATGACAAGGAGGGTGTCAAGCTGGGTGATCTGAACTCCTACGGCTCTTATACCAGCTCGGCTACCGACTATACCAATTGGGAGGGTACCCACCGCATCACCTGCGGCTTTGGCTACACCATCGACAAGTTCAACATCTCGGCAGCCTATCAGTATAGCGTCACCAACGGCTCCTTCTCGCCATTTATGAGCTACTATGCCGATAAAGACCACCCCGAAGAGACGAGCAAGGCCACGTTCTGCGATGTCAGCAACAAGCGCCATCAGCTGCTCCTGACGCTGGGCTACACTTTCTGAAGCTCAAAAAACAAGAAACAAGAATTCACCGCTATCTCAATAATTCGCTTCTTCATCGTAACTATACACTATGAACTATGCACTATGAACTATGAAAAACGGCGGGGCCCGAAAGCCCCACCGTTTAACCATTGCCGTTGCCCTCGTCGGTGTACTCCTTGTAGCGCTGCACGCGGGCACCGCTGAGGAACACCTTCTCGCGCTTGCCCGTCGACAGCTTGCGGCTGATGGGCTGGTAGATCAGGTGCAGGCCGCGAATGTGCTTCTGCACCTCGAACTTGTCCTCCGACTCCGCTCCGCGACTCGACAGGCCGGCCTTGAAGCAGCCGATGCCGTCCAGCTGGGCGCGCTG
>JAEEGL013916461.1_pt1 | contig 12411 bp, 13 predicted proteins | sample 9134231 | NCBI WGS metagenome assembly JAEEGL01 (sample SAMN16246548, study PRJNA631951) | gut metagenome | biome: gut microbiome; feature: rumen; material: fiber-attached | host: Bos | place: Iran: Karaj | collected 2018-10 | reverse complement strand
CTTGATTCCTATGAGTTCGAGTGCATTCTTAGCAGCTTCTTTTTCTGCTTCTTTTTTACTCTTTCCTATTCCTCTTCCAAACACATTACTGTTTATTCTTGCTTCGCAGATAAATGTTTTGTCATGATCAGGTCCAGATTCAGACACAATTACATATTGAAGTTTTTCTCCCGGAGTTTCCTGAACCTTTTCCTGTAATATTGATTTTGGATCCTGTAAGATATGTTCTCTCTTTATAACATTTGTTGAACTGATTACAAACGGCAAAACAAACTGCTTTGCTTTCTCAATTCCGCCATCAAGGTATATAGCGGCAACTAATGACTCAAAAGCATCTTCCAGATTTGATTCAATGTTTCTTCCGCCGTTCTTCTCTTCACCTCTGCCCAGAAGCAAAAAGTCTCCGAGGTTGATTTGTCTTGAGAAATTGGCGAGTGATTCTCTTTCTACTATTTGTCTTCTGATGCTGGATAACTCACCTTCATTCTTGTCCGGAAATTTGTCATAGATGTACTTGCTTGTTATTGCAGACAAAATTGAGTCACCCAGAAATTCCAGTCGTTCGTTTGACTGAATATTGGTTCTCGCCTCATTAACAAAAGAGGAATGACGCAGAGCCATCAAAAGCATTTCCCTGTCGTTAAAGTAGTAATTTATAGTCTTCTCCAACACAGATGGATCTTTAGGCAAAATATCATTTTTTTCTGCCATCTTATTATTCCTCCTTTGAATAATTTATATCTAAGTAATTATATATTAAATATACTGGCAAATCAATTGTAAAATATATCCACACAAAAAAACGTAATCCACGGTTTTGAGGCCGTGGATTTAGCTATTATTTAGATCTTTTGAATTTGCACTCTGGATTGCTGCAATAAAGTGTGTCGCCCTTCTTTGATTCAAGTAATATTGAACCGCATTTCGGACATTTTTCATCTACAGGCAAATCCCATTGAGCAAATGTACACTTTGGATAATTCTCGCATCTGTAAAAGATTCTTCCTGTCTTGCTCTTCACTCTGAGAATATCTTTTCCGCATTGCGGGCAAGCAACACCTATCGGATCCGGAATCGGCTTTGTGGTTTTGCACTTTGGGTAATCTGTACAAGCATAAAACTTTCCAAATCTTCCGGTTCTTAAAACCATAGGTTTTCCGCAATTGTCACAGATCATGTCTGTGACTACAGGAGCGCTCTCCTCTTTTTTCTCTATGATGTTTCCGTTTTTGTCAAGTTGCAAAGTATTTTTGCAATCAGGATATCCGGAACAAGCCAAGAATTTTCCGTAAGGACCATATTTGATGACCATTTTTCTTCCGCACACTTTGCAGACATAATCCGTTTCCTCATCAGGAACCTTTATTTTCTTTGAAGGTGCGTTCTTGTTTGCTTTTTCAAGACATTTATTAAAGTCATCGTAAAAACTTGATATAACTTCTGTGTATGAATGTTCACCCTGTGCTATTGAATCCAGTTTGGTCTCGGCATCTGCCGTGAATTTATAGTCAACATATTCAGGAAAATTCTTTTTCATCACTTCAACAACTGTTTTTCCGAGAGGAGTGGATTTTAATATCTTCTTGTCTCTTTCGACATATCCTCTTTCAACAATAGTTGAAATAATGGTTGCATAAGTACTAGGACGTCCTATTCCTTTTTCTTCAAGATACTTTACAAGAGATCCTTCATTGAAATGCGGAGGAGGTTCTGTGAAATTCTGATTTGGTGTTATTGAATCAAGATTTAATACTTCACCTTTTTCAAGGCTCAATACTTTATCTTTTCTCTTTTCGTCCTGTTCATCATCTTCAATCCCGGAAACTGCCATAAATCCTTTAAAAGCAATGTCATATGCACTTGATTTGAAGATGTGATTGTTGCAGGAAATATCTACAGACAATACGTTGAGCTCAGCATTTTTCATCTGGCTTGCAACAAATCTGTTCCAAATAAGCTTGTACAATTTGTACTGATCGCTTGTCAATACGCCTTTGAGTCTTTCAGGGCTCAAATTCATGTCTGAAGGTCTGATGGCTTCGTGAGCATCCTGAGCGGAATTCTTAGTTTTATATACCTTTTTCTTGCTCGGATAATACTCTTTTCCGAATGTTGTTTCTATATAGTTTTTGCATGCTTCTGCAGCTTCATCGGCTATTCTCAATGAGTCTGTTCTCATGTATGTGATTATACCGTGATCCCCGCCAAACTCTTTTCCAAGTCCAACGCCTTCGTAGAGTTGTTGAGCAACTCTCATTGTTTTTGTTGCTTGAAAACCGAGTTTCTTTGAGGCTTCCTGCTGTAGAGTTGAAGTAGTAAATGGCGGCTGAGGTGCTTTGGATTTTTTCTCAATCGAGCACTCGTCAATTATGAACTGGCCGTCCTTTATTTCGCTCAATATCTTTTGAGCTTCTTCTTCATTTTTAATATCTGCTTTTTTCCCGTTCTTTTTGCCGTAGTATTTGGCATTTATGACACCTTTCTTATTGGTGTGAAGAACAGCTTCAATTGTCCAGTATTCTTCCGGCTTGAATGATTGTATTTCTTCTTCTCTTTCAACAATAATTCTGGCAGCAACAGACTGAACACGACCGGCAGAAAGGCCGCTTTTTATAGTTTTCCAAAGGAATGGACTTAATTTGTAACCGACAAGTCTGTCAAGAACTCTTCTTGCCTGTTGTGAGTTTACTAAATCCATGTCTATCTTTCTTGGTGATTCGATTCCTTTTTTGACAGCAGAAGAAGTAATTTCATTAAAAGTTACTCTGTCTGTTTTGTTGTCATCTAAATCGAGAACATTAAAAAGATGCCAGGAGATTGCTTCGCCTTCTCTATCAGGGTCGGTAGCAAGATAAACTCTGTCCGCTTCTTTTGACTTTTGTTTCAACTCAGAAATAATTTTGGATTTTCCCTGAATGGTAACATATTTGGGTTCAAATCCATTATTTACATCAATTCCCAGGGTGCTGACAGGCAAATCTCTGACATGACCTACTGATGCAATCACATCATAATCTTTGCCCAAACAAGATTTAATTGTTTTAACTTTACCCGGAGATTCTATTATTACTAAATTACGCATTTCGGTTCACTGCAATGATGTGCAGTGTTCCCCCTTACATCAAGAATATATTACTTAATTCTTCTGTTTTCCCACAAAATAATTGCAGCTGCAACAGATGCATTCAGCGATTCAGGACCCTTATTCATTGGAATAAACACTTTCCCATCGCTTGCATTTTTTACTTGTTCGCTTATGCCATTTGCTTCATTTCCGATAACATAAACAACTTTTTTATCTTTCTCAATGCAATCAAGCGTGGTTGATCTATCTTCAAGAACTGTGGAATAAATCTTGTATCCTTTTTTCTTCTTTTCAGATATTTCATCTATAAGACTTTCCGACTCATAGACACAAACCCTGAAAACGGAACCCATTGAGGCTCTTATGGTTTTCGGAGAATAGATATCTACGCTGTCTTCAGATGTAACAATCTCATCAACTCCAAATGCTTCACCGCATCGAATAATAGTACCCAAATTTCCAGGGTCAGATAAACCGTCAAGGAAAAGACTCAATCCGGAATCTGTTTTTTCGCGCGAAAACTTATCACATACACAAAAAATGCCTTCCGGTGAATTCTCGCATGTGATTTTTTCGTAAACCGAGTCGTTTACTTCATATAATTCACAATTCGTCTTCTCTAACAGGTCTTCACAAAACTTTATGTTTTTGGGCAATGAAAAAACATACTTAATCTGAATGTTGCTTCTTACCGCTTCACATAAGAGTTTTTCGCCCTCGAAAAAGCACATGCCAAGTTCATCTCTATCTTTTTTATTTCTGAGATTTCTGGCCTGTACTATCAATGGGTTTTGCCTGCTTGTTATTAACCCTGATTTTTTCAAATTCGGTATTCCTTTGCAATTAACCAAAAACCAAAGCTATGCAAAGCTTTGGTCTTGATTTATATAGTAATTATTTTGCGTTTTTAGCTGTTTCAACAAGAGCTGCGAAAGCTTCTTTATCATTTACAGCGAGTTCAGCAAGCATCTTTCTGTTGAGGTCGATGCCAGCTACTTTAAGTCCGTGCATAAATGTTGAATAGTTCATGCCGTTTGCCTTAGCGCCTGCAGAAATTCTTGTGATCCAAAGAGATCTGAAATCTCTCTTTTTGAGTTTACGTCCAACAAAAGCATAGTTACCGCTCTTCATAACGGCTTCTTTAGCCATCTTGAAGTGTTTGCTCTTAGCGCCCCAGTAACCTTTTGCGAGCTTTAAAGTTTTATTTCTTCTTTTACGCGTCATCATCGCGCCTTTAACTCTAGCCATTTTAACTTACCTCCTGTACTACCTTAATTGTGAATCTGAGCCTTAACATTGGCTGTCATGGATGGGCTGAGATAAGCATCACGTCTGAGCTGTCTCTTGCGCTTTGGTGTTTTGATGCCGAGTTTATGACGGCGTCCGTTGCTGTTCATTTTAACAATACCGCTCTTTTTAACTGTGAATCTCTTTGCGGTAGAGCTGTGTGTTTTAATCTTTGGCATATAAAATACTTCCCTTCTTGTATTGCGTTATCCGCGATGTCATTTCTTTAAAGGCGAAATGATAGCCGTGAGATTTCTTCCCTCAAGAACAGGTGCTTTTTCGCATTGTCCGAGTTCAGAACATTCGCTGACAAATCTATCGAGCAAAGTATATCCGATCTCTGTGTGACGCATTTCACGTCCTTTGAATTTGACAATTGTTCTGACCTTGTTTCCATCACTGAGGAAACGGCGAGCGTGTGTCAATTTTGTCTGGATATCGTGTTCACCGATATTACAAGTCAACTGAATTTCTTTTGTTTCAATAATCTGTTGTTTCTTTTTAGCTTCTTTCTCACGCTTATCACACTCGAAACGATATTTGCCGTAATCCATTATTTTGCATACCGGCGGCTGTGCTGTCGGAGCAATCATAACAAGATCAAGGTTTTTATCATAAGCAGTTTGCAAAGCGCTGTTTGAACTAACTATTCCCAGTTGTTCTCCAGCAGGTCCTATGAGTCTAACTTGTGCTGCATTGATCTTCTCGTTAACGAGCAAGTCTTTACTATTGGTACTGATAGTACACCTCCAAAAAAATAAATATCGCGGAAAACCAAGATAAGGTTCTCCGCGAGTAAATGTCATATACATGTCTGACAATACGATATTAACCCAACTCACAATGTGGTAAGGTGAGGACGGAGAACGCCCTTCTTTGTTTTTGCATGCGTGAGTATATCATATGTCAAAACGATTGTCAACACTATTTATATAAATTTTACTTAGTTCCGTAAAGTCTGTCGCCTGCATCGCCCAAACCAGGTACAATGTAAGCATTTTCGTTAAGTTTTTCATCGACAGCTGCGGTGTAAATATCTACATCCGGATGTTCTGCCTGAACTTTTTTGATGCCTTCAGGAGCTGAAACAAGGCACATAAGTCTGATGTTCTTGCATCCGTGTTCTTTTAGTTTTGTGATAGCATCAGCTGAGCTGCCGCCGGTAGCCAGCATCGGGTCAACGACAATTACAACTCTGTCTTCAATGTCGTTAGGTAATTTGCAGTAATATTCAACAGGTTTGTGTGTCTCTGGATCTCTGTAAAGACCTATGTGTCCTACCTTAGCAACAGGTACAAGGCTCAACAGACCATCAACCATTCCGAGTCCTGCACGTAGTATCGGAACAATTGCCACTTTTTTTCCGGCAATTATGTTGACTGTGGTCTTGCAAATAGGTGTTTCAATCTCAACTTCTTTTGTTGGAAAATCTCTTGTAACTTCATACCCCATAAGCATTGAGATTTCATCGAGAAGCTGACGGAAATCCTTTGGACCTGTCTCTTTCTTTCTCATGTAACTGAGTTTGTGTTGAATAAGTGGATGATCAATAATGTGAAGTGTGCTCATAATACTTCCTCCTAATTAGCCCACCGGCTATTAATATTGTCGTTCATTATTATATATTACGCTTTTTTCTTTTTCAACATGATTGCACATGCAAATGGAATGTCTTCCAAAGCAATGCTTATATTTTTGCCGCTGAGATAATCAAGGGGTTTTGGCAAGTCATTTTTGAATTTCAACTTGTATGCCCAAAGTGCCTGGCTCTTCATTCCAACGGCTTTTTCTTTTCCCTTAACTGAATACTTTCCCTCACCCACAAGAGGGCAGCCAATAAAGGCCATTTGTGCCCTTATCTGATGAGTTCTTCCTGTGACAAGTTCAACTTCACAAAGCACTCCGTCTTCAGACTTACTAAGTACTTTATACTTTGTAATTGCTTTCTTTGCATCACGGTTATTCGGTCTGTCCTTGAAGACTTTAACCATATTATTAGTCGAGTCTTTGACTATATATCCTTCAATTGTACCCTCTTTTTCTTTGGGCATATTTTGCAGTAGACACAGGTAGTATTTATCTACAAGTCTATCTTTGACAATAGTATTCATGGATCTCAATGATGCAGCATTTTTGGCTGCAATGACAAGGCCCGCTGTGTTTCTGTCAATTCTGTTGCATAGAGCTGGTGAAAATGAGTTTTCTTCCGACTCATCATACTCACCTTTTTTCCATAAATATGCCTTTATTTGTTCAATCAGAGTGTTTTTCTCCTCTTTCTGATCCGAATGACACAACAAACCAACCGGCTTATCTGCAACAATTATGTTATCATCTTCGTACACTATTTTGAAAACCGGTTTGATATTCTTGTAAAACTCGTCGTCAAAAGTTTGAAAAAATTCCTCTTTCACAAATACGTGGACTATGTCGCCTACGTTGAGCATTTGCCCGATTTCCGCTCTCTTTTTGTTGACTTTTATTTTCTTAGTCCTTATAGCCTTGTACATAAGAGATTTTGGAAACAGAGGCATAGCTTTTGTTATAAATTTATCCAATCTTTGTCCGCTGTCATTTTCGCTTATTTCGAATATTCTCATAGTTGTTCTTCGGACATTGCTGTCACTACTCCATCGCTGTAGTCTTTAGCATAAACTGTCAATGTTTTTCCGCTCAATTCCTCTTTGCTGTCAATTATGACATCAAACATATTCTGAGCATGACCAAACCACATTCCGTTCTTTTTTTCCTCAAACAGAACATGCAAAGGCATCTTGTTTTTTATAAATAATTCGTATTGCTGTGAAGCAGTTTCTTCGCATATTTTTTCCAGTATGCTCAATCTCTCGTTTTTGACTTCCTGCTTGATTTTTCCACTCATAAAGGAAGCTTCTGTTCCATCTCTGTCAGAGTATGGGAAAATGTGCCCGTGATAAAGTCCAATTTTTTTTACCAAATCGCATGTTTGCCTAAACTCTTCTTCGGTTTCACCTGGAAATCCCACAATTATATCTGCTGAAAAACCGGCATCCGGCATAAGAGAACGGATCTTGCTCACTGAAGATAAAACCATTTGGGGATTGTATTTTCTCTTCATTCTGGCTAAAACACTTGCGCTTCCGCTCTGAAGTGATAAATGAAAAGATGGCATGAACTTTTTCTGATTTGCTAAATATTCTATGAAATCTTCTCTGAGTACGGATGGCTCAATAGAGCCGATTCTTACTCGTTCAATTCCATTCACAACACAAACTGAATCAATAGCATCTTTGAGCGTGTATTTTTTGTTTTCTCTTCCGTAAGACGCTATCTCCGTGCCTGTCAATACTATCTCGGAATAACCGTTTTCGGCCAATTTTTCGGCTTCTCTTTTAATGTCTTCAGGCTGTCTTGAAACAACTGGTCCTCTTGCCTTGCGAATAATGCAATAAGTGCATTCGTTGTCACACCCGTCAGCAATTTTTATAAATGCTCGCTCCGCATTCTTTTCCAAGCTTATCTGACCGCAATCTTCATAAGGAGCTTGGCTCAAATCAAGCACATTTGCCCTTTTTGATTCCTTGCCTTCCAAAGCTTTTATAGCATATTCGGATGCGCTCATCTTGTTTCTGTTCCCACATACATAATCTGCGCCCAGTTCAACGATAGTTTTCGGATCAAGTTGGCTGTAACAACCCATTACAATTACTATTGCTTGGGGGTTGTTATTTCTTGCTCTCCTTATGAACTGTCTGGATTTTCTATCTGCTTCGCCCGTAACAGAACAAGTATTAATGACATAAACATCTGCTTTTTCGGAAAAATCGCGCACTTCAAATCCCTCAGATTTCATCTTCTCTGAGAGTGCATCAGTCTCATATTGATTTGTCCTGCAACCCAGGGTTGCAAATGCAACAGAGTGTTTAGTCATAGAAATTCAACGAAAGGACCGCTACAAAAGCGGTCCTGCTCAATCCTTATTCTTTAATGATGTATTTGTCGAGTTCTTCAAATAATTTATCTGTGTTATCTGAAAAAGCTGTCAATGTGATTGGTTGGAGCAAATCAAGACTGAATATACCCATAATTGATTTTGCATCAACTACATATCTTCCGCTTGATAAATCTATTTCCATATCATATTTACGAACTGCATCGACAAAATCTCTGACATCGTTGATTGATGTAAGTTTGATTTTTACGCTCTTCATAAGTATATTCCTCCACTTAGTTTTTCTTCGCATGTATATTATCAAAATAATAATAATAAGTCAATAATAATAGTTGAATTGTTCCGACAAAAAACAAATTTTGCATAGTGAAAAACAAAGTGGTAGAATAAAAAAGTCAAAAAGAAGACATGGAGGAAAGCGAGTTTTCGCAAGAATATATTTTGAGAGTCAGAAAAATACACAACGCAGATGAAAGACTTGATGCAAGAAGACATCTGCTTATAGAGACAGATTACAGAGAACCTAAGCAAATAGATATCAATTCTGTTTTTCCCGATTTTAAGGAATTCAGACTTGAAATAGGGTGCGGAAAAGGAGCGTTTGTCTGTGGAGAAGCGATTAAGAATCCCGACATCGCTTATATAGCAGTGGAAAAGATTACAGATGTAATAATATTTGCTATGGAAAAGGCAGATGAACTTGAACTGAAAAATGTAATGTTTATGATAGCTGATGCAAAAAACCTTTCTGTAATGTTCCAAGAGAAGACTTTCAGTGAAATATACATCAATTTCTGCGATCCTTGGCCCAAAAAGCGCCATGCCAAGAGAAGACTAACTAACAGTTCATTTTTGGTAGAGTTCAAGAAACTACTTAAAGATGACGGACATATAGCATTCAAAACAGACAATCTGGACCTTTTTGAGTATTCAATTCCCGAGTTTGAGAATGCAGGCTTCAGACTTGAAAACATCACGCGCGATTATCACAAAAGCGAGTGGTTTGGTTGTGACACAGAAACTGAATACGAGAAAAATTTCTCAGAAAAAGGCGTTCCAATCAACAGATTATTGGCATTCAAAAATCCTTAAAAATAGCTATTGATTTTTAAAAAACACCATGTTATAATATCAAACGCTGTATCTTTGGGGGGTAGTGTGCCCTTCATCAAGAAATTTATTTCAGGAGGTGTGATCATGGCAAAATGTGAAGTATGCGGAAAAGCACTTGTTTTTGGTAACAATGTTTCTCACTCAAACCGCAAGACATCCAGAACCTGGAAGCCAAACCTTAGAAAAGTAAGAGCCGACATCAATGGTACACATAAGACTGTTGTTGTATGTTCTCGTTGCCTTCGCTCCGGCAAGGTAGAAAGAGCGTAATCCGCTTCCGAGTTAAACATGTAGCATTTGTCCCCTTCCGTAATGGATGGGGATTTTGCATTTATCGGAGTTGTTATGAAAAATATTTTTGTTTCCTGTGAAATGCCAAGTACAACAAAAACAATCTTGAATAAATACGGTAATGTAATCGAACTGCCGGGTCATCCAAATCTACCGGATGCAATCAGTTCTCATCCTGATGCCATTGTAACTAAAATAGGAAGCAAGTTTTTTGCGCTGAAAGATTACATGTATATTCGTGATTACATGCATGATGTGACTTTTACATCTGAAATGCCGACCAAAATTTATCCATATGACGCGCTTGTTAATTGTTTTGTAATTTATGATAAATTGTTTTCCGGAAAGTATATTTCATGCAGTATTAAAGAATATTCTTCAGACCAAAACATGAAGCACATTATAGTAAATCAAGGATACACAAAATGCTCAACTTTGGTTTATAAAAACAACATAATAACTTCAGACACCGGTATTTATTCTAAAGCAAAAGATAATAACATAAATGCTCTTTTAATCAGTCCAGGCCACATCAGAATTAAAGATTATGAATATGGATTCATAGGCGGGGCTTGCGGCGTAATAGACGATAATGTAGTTTTTTTCGGCAAACTCAAAAATCATCCTGATTATTATTCAATAAAAGAATTTTTGTCAGATCGTGGTGCAAACATCATTGAAGATGACACATACGACCTCACTGATTTTGGCGGAATAGTAGTCAATTAACTATGCATTTTTTTATCCATGTGGTATAATCCAATCAGTAATTAACAACTAAGGAGCTTTGTCATGACAAGCGAAATAATCCATTTATCCGAAAAACATCCAGAAGCAACTCTAAAAACATATATTGCAGAAACATCACAGGAAATGCCATTCAATAACAAAAGAAAAGCTGTCCTGATTTGTCCAGGCGGAGCTTATTGTTATTGTTCCGACAGAGAGGGAGAAGCGATAGCTCTCTATTATCTAGCGAGAGGTTTTAACGCATTCGTATTAAGATACACTACAAGACGCGAAGGCGGAAAATATCCGATTCAGTTAATACAAGCATCACAATGTATGCAAATAATCAGAAGCAATGCTGAACGTTTCCACATAAATCCCGAAAAAGTATTCGTTGTAGGATTTTCAGCTGGTGGACACTTAGCTGCTTCGCTCGGCATAATGTGGCATAAACAATTCATTTTTGATGAACTTGGAATTGAATACGGAGTAAATAAACCAACCGGAATGGTGCTTGGATATCCTGTTATTACAAGCGGCAAATATGCTCACAGAGGAAGTATAGATGCGTTGGCAAATCTTCCTACTGCCACAGATCCGGAATTTCTGAAAGAAGTTTCGCTTGAAAAACAAGTGACCAAAAAAACAGTGCCTGCATTTGTGTGGCACACATTTACAGACACAACTGTTCCTGTACTTAATTCTCTGCTTCTTACTGAAGCTATGGCTAAGAAGAAAGTACCTTTTGAACTTCATGTTTATCCTTATGGCGGTCATGGTCAATCGCTTTGCAACAACATTGTTGGATCAAACCTCAGTTATTGCGAAGGATGGATTGAACAGTCCGTGAAATGGATGAATCTTTTTGATTGATTAGCAACAATTTAAAGCCGTGTGAAATGGTAGGCATCTGCTATTTTCACACGGCCTTTGTTTTTCAAATCATCTTAATATCATCCTGAGAAAAGTTTTGATTGTTATCATATAACATATCAAATACCGGTCGAATTATTTTATCAATTCTATTCTCTATGTATGTAGAGTAAAAATCTTTCTGCAGTTGAGATATATATGGAACATCATCAATAAAAGCAGTTATTTCATCAATATCTATTCTTTCATATATTCGCTTAATTGCTGCATTACAATCTTCATTCCTTGCACTTGAAATAAAATCAAAATAATTGATTTTGCAATCATCAATTTTTAATGCTGATGTTGGAAAAACATATATCCTTTTATTCATTTCCTCTTCATCACTCAATAATTCAACCATTTTATTTTCATCAGCTTGAGGAAGAAGACAACTACCACAATCGTAAATAGGCGCAATTTCACTTTTTTGGCTCACTGGATCATATAAAAATCCCCAATTGCCATTATGTCTGTCAAAATTGCCAATAATTGCATCAATAACAAACATATCCCAAAAATGTTCTTTTAGCAAAACTGGATCTACAAAGTTTTGCTTCTCAATTGTTTCAATAACTTCGCTTAATTCGGTTCCGGTTCCGTTTGACTCGGAATCAATAACCGTATTTTTGATAGAACAAAAGTCAAAAAGCCTTTTTCCATTAGATGTGAAATCCTCACATGCACAAACAATTTTTGTTTTATCATCTATCGAGAAAGTTCCAATAATAGTTTGTTGTGCTTTGATGCCCAACATGTTGAATATATTACTCCCAATATGTTCGCTGATACAACTATTTGTGTACGATAAGGCAGTCTGTTTCTTCTCACCAGAAGGCGGAAACTTAAGCATATATTCTTTATTGCAATACTCTACTGCTATTTTTTTTCCATTAGCACCATTGTAAGCTTTTCCATTTATACGTGTACACTTTGTGAAATCAATTAAATCACTCATCTACTACTCCTTTCTCACCACAAATATTTCTTTCTTAGATAATCTGCATGTTCATGAGTTATGGCATTATCATCTATTTCAGCTATATTGATACTTCCATACAGT
>JAEEGL013238597.1_pt1 | contig 12411 bp, 11 predicted proteins | sample 9134231 | NCBI WGS metagenome assembly JAEEGL01 (sample SAMN16246548, study PRJNA631951) | gut metagenome | biome: gut microbiome; feature: rumen; material: fiber-attached | host: Bos | place: Iran: Karaj | collected 2018-10 | reverse complement strand
CCACCTCCGATATATAACATATCGGATTTTTCCAATAACTCCTCAAAGGAGTCTTTATTTTCAAAGGTTAAATCTAAAATATTGCAGGATAAGCCTTCCATCATTTTATGGAATTTTAGAATAGACTTTTCTATATCCTTAACAGCATATGGACAATATAGCACAGTTGGGGATTCCTTACCAATCTTTTCTAGTAAGACTCTTTCAATACGATTATTTACTTTTTCACGATTGACCTTACCGCCAATCAATGCATAAATTGCCATATTTACACCTACTTCTTTTCTGCGACTAACCTATAAATTGGTCCAAGCTTCGACCATTTATCTTCAAATTCCGTGGTGATATTATCTGGATATTTTTCAGTTTCATTATGTAAATCCAAACAAATATCATGAAGCTTCCAACCATTATCATTAAAGGATTCTAAAGAGAATTCAAAGAAATGGCGATTATCTGTTTTTTGCTCAATATTGCCATCCTCTTTTAGAATTATCCTATATTGATCTAAGAATGTCTTAAAAGTTAATCTTCTTTTTGCATGGCACTTCTTAGGCCATGGATCGGAGAAGTTTAAATAAATTTTTGAAACCTCACCCTTATCAAAGTATTCTGTGATAGATTCTGCATCAATTACAGCAAGCTTTAGATTTGGAATATCATCTAAAATTGCCTTTTCTAGTGCTCTTAAAAGCACAGAATCAAACTTTTCTAAGGCAACATAATTGATATTTGGATTTCTTTTTGCAAGCTCCATTATGAATTGTCCCTTACCACATCCAATTTCGATATATAGAGGATTCTCATTTTTAAATAAGCTTTGCCATTTTCCTTTATAGATTTTTGCATCCTCAATATAATATGGATTATTATTTTGAGCTAAACGTTCTCTTGCGTTCTTTACTTTTCTTAATCTCATTATTTTGTTAATTCGTATATAGCCTTAAAGTAAACCTCAACTGCTAAGTCAAAATCACTTTCATATAAATATTCATTAGCTATATGACAAACATCCTCTCTTCCTACAACAAGTGGTCCAAAGGCAACTGCCTGGCCAATTTCTCTAGCATAAGTACCACCACCAATAGTAATTGGTCCATTCGTAGTATCCTTTGTAACTTCCTTATAAACATCCATAAGCTTTGTAACTAATTCGGATTTAGGGCTTACATAATGTCTTGGGCTATTATATAGAATCTTATAGCTATAGCCATATTTTTTAGTGGCATTAGCTACCTTTTCTTCAATTACTTTAAACTGACTATCTAGTGGCACTCTACAGTTAACACCAAATTTAAGCTTTCCATCCCCTATTCTTACTACTGCAAAATTGGAAGTTAAATATTTCATTTCCTCGTCATACATATCATAGCCAAGCTTTTTACCCCAAGTATCTCCTAAGAAATACTCATCCATAAATTTAGCAATTTTACTATCTGTATATTCATGTAAGAATTCAAATAATATATATGCAGCATTCACTCCAATTTCAGGGTTCATAGCGTGGGAAGCAACACCATATGCAATATATTCCCCATTTTGGTATTTACCATTATAATTCTTATCCTTCAAAAACTTTACAAACTCTTTAGAGTAATCACTCTTTAAAGTCATCTTAGCTTCACTAGGTACAACATTATATCTATCTCCTGCAGTAAATGTAAGAATTATATCATCACTAGCGTCCCCATAGATATCATAAGATGTCATTGCCTTTTCGCCATAGATTAGTGGGAAGCAAGCATCAGGAGAAAAGCCTAAGGTTGGCTTTTCTTCTTTTTCTAAATATCTTTCTAGACATCTAGAACCAGACTCTTCATCACAACCCATAATTAAGCGAATTCTTCTTTTAGGCTTAAAGCCCATATCTTTTAGCATTTTTAGTGCAATATAAGAAGCTACAAGTGGCCCTTTATCATCTAAGGAACCTCTTGCAAACATCTTGCCACCATCGAATCTTAATTCAAATGGATTAGAATCCCATTCACTCTCATTTACAGGCACAACATCTAAATGAGCAAGTACACCTAAGATTTCATTTCCTTCACCATATTCAATATGGCCTGCATAATTATCGATATTCTTTACTTTAAAGCCATCACACTTTCCAACAGATAGGATATATTCTAATGCTTTTTTATTTTCAATACCAAAAGGTGCATCACTATTTTCTTTATATTCATCTAAAACAGATTTATAAGAAATTAATTTTTTTAATACCTCAATCGCATAAGGTCTTTCTTTTTTATATAATTCACTAAAATCCATAATTCCCTCCAAAAATGAAAAAACAAAACGAATGTTCAACTTTAGGAAACAATTCATTTTGTTTTAATCCTTCTTATAATTCTTTTCCTAATCCTTGTTTAACAAGTGCATCGGTAATCGCATCCATTGCTTCGATTTCATCTTTACCATCGCACTTAATTTCTATTGTTGTTCCCGCATAAATGCCTAAGGCCATAACACCCATAATGGATTTAAAGTCTACGGTTTTTCTTAATGCAGTCAATGTAATATTTGATTCAAATACCATTGCGACATTCACTAATGAGGTCGCTGGTCTTGCATGAATACCCGTTTCACTTGTAATTCTAAAAGATTTTTTAATCATATCAAATACCCTCCCTAAAGAATGTTTTCTAAAGCCTTTTTTATAATTTGACTATCTAGTTTGAATAAAGTTTTGATTATATTACCTGTTACAAATACACCAGATGTGGCAATTGTTTTAATTCCTTCTAAATCCACAGTATCTAAATTAGCTACCTGGAATTTTAATCTGCCATTATCTACAGTTACTTCTTCTATATTATCCTTACCACCAAGAAGGTTAATTAAATTATTTGTAAATTCATCATCCACCTTGATGTGCTTAGGTTTATTATTCCTTTTTAATACAACAAAGACAATAATTAACACTATTGCTGCTATAACTACTACGCCTATTCCACAAAGTAATGCGATAAACCAAGGTTCCATTTTTACCACAAATATCCCTCCTCAAATCGAAAGCGTTCCCATAATCCATTATAATTTCTTTTCATAGAATATTCAAGCCTTTTTCTTTATAAAAGAAAAGGAACACAAGGTGCTCCTAGTTTTCTTCTTTCGTATAACCAAACTTTTTAAAGAATTCGTTTTTGAAATCTAATAGACGGTCCTCTTTAATGGCATCTCTAATTTGATGCATTAAATTCTTTAAGAAATATAAGTTATGATAGCTTACAAGTCTCATACCTAATATTTCTTCTTCACGAATTAAATGATTTAAATATGCCATAGAGAATGTTTTACATACATAGCAATTACATTCAGGATCAAGTGGAGTATGTAATCTAACATACTTAGAATTCTTAATTTGAATCTTACCATAGGATGTAAATGCACAGCCATGACGTGCATTACGTGTAGGTAATACACAGTCAAACATATCAATACCATTCATAGAGCCAACAATTAAATCATCTGGGGATCCTACTCCCATTAAATATCTTGGCTTATTGGTTGGCATAATTGTTTTTAGATATTCTAGCATTTCATACATATCTTCTTTAGATTCCCCAACAGATAATCCACCAATAGAATATCCTGGGAAGCCTATTTTTTCTAATTCCTCTAAACAATGCTTACGGATTTCTTTATTTCCTCCGCCCTGAACAATACCAAATAAGGCTTGAGTATCTGGATTCTTATGAGCATCCTTACCTCTTTTTGCCCAACGAATAGTTCTTTCTACGGATTCTCTCATATATTTTTCTGATGAATCAAATGGAGGACATTCATCAAAGGACATAATAATATCTGCCCCTAGATTATTTTGGATCTCTATAGATTTTTCTGGAGATAAGAATAATTTAGCTCCACTCTTATGATGACGGAAATATACTCCTTCTTCTTTTATCTTACGAATAGAGGATAAAGAGAATACCTGGAATCCTCCTGAATCTGTTAATAATGCGCCATCCCAATTCATAAAGCCACGAATGCCACCAAACTCATGAATTAAATTATCTCCTGGTTGTAACCATAAATGATAAGTATTACCTAATATTAATCCATCTGAGATTTCTCTTATTTCTGATGGAATTAATGTTTTAACATTAGCTTTAGTTCCAACAGGCATAAAGATAGGTGTTTCAAAATCTCCATGAGGAGTGTGCAAAACACCATATCTTGCGCCTGTTTGTTTACACACATGCTTTAGTTCATACCATACTGGTTCCATTATCTTACCCTCGTAATGGATTTAATTCTTACATCCTCTACTGGCTTGTCTCTACCATCAGTTTTTACATTAGCAATCTTATCTACAGTTTCTAATCCTTCAACTACAACACCAAATGCGGCATAGCCACCATCTAGATGTGGAGTATTTACATGGCAAATAAAGAACTGGCTAGATGCAGAATTAGGGTTTTGACTTCTTGCCATAGAAATAACACCCCTAGTGTGCTCAAGAGTATTCTTTACGCCATTTTGCATAAATTCACCCTTAATCTTTTCTTTAGAACCACCCATACCAGTACCAGTAGGATCTCCACCTTGAATCATAAAGTCCTTAATGACTCTATGGAAAATTAAGCCATCATAAAATTTCTCTTCTACAAGCTTTAAGAAATTTTCAACTGTAATTGGAGCAACAGAAGGGAAAAGCTCAAGCTCCATAACACCATAGTTTCCCATATCAATAGAAACTCTTGGATTTGTATCATTTAAATATTTTGTATATTTCATAGTATTCTCCTTTATTTTATAAACATGGCATCTCCGAAGGAAAAGAATCTATATTTTTCCTTAACGGCTTCCTTATAAGCATCTAATATGAATTCTCTTCCAGCAAAGGCAGATACTAGCATAATTAGTGTTGATTTTGGTAAATGGAAATTTGTAATCTGTGCATCAATTGCTTTAAATTTATATCCTGGATAAATAAAAATAGATGTATTTGCACAGGTTTCTTTAAATCCATTATCATATGCAGATTCTAAGGTTCTTGTTGAGGTAGTACCTACCGCAACAATTCTCTTACCATTCTTCTTTGCAAGATTTAATCTTTCTGCAGCCTCTTTAGAAATTTCATAATATTCGGAATGCATCACGTGATTTGTTAAATCTTCTTCCTCTACCGGACGGAATGTACCAAGGCCTACATGCAAAGTAACATAGATTAGTTCTACTCCCTTTTCTTCTAGCTTTTTTAAAATCTCTGGAGTGAAATGTAATCCTGCAGTAGGTGCTGCAGCACTACCTGGGTGCTTCGCATATACTGTTTGATATCTATCCTTATCTGCTAATTTTTCATGAATATATGGAGGAAGCGGCATTTCACCAAGCTTATCTAGTATTTCAACTAAAATACCATCATATATAAGCTTAAATTTACAAATACCTTGGTCTTCCTTTTCAATACATTCTGCCTTTAGCATACCATCTCCAAAGGAAACAATTTGGCCAATGTGTACCTTTCTTTGAGGTCTAGCTAGGGTTTGCCATACATTTTCACCTAAATCCTTTAAAAGTAATACCTCTGTAACTCCACCAGTATCTCTAGTACCAATTAATCTTGCAGGAATTACCTTTGTATCATTTAAAACTAAAACATCATTGCTATCAAGATAATCAATAATATCTGTGAAATGCTTATGCTCCCATGTCTTTGTTTTTTTATCTAATACCATTAAACGAGAAGCTCCTCTATCCTTAAGTGGAGTTTGAGCAATAAGCTCCTCTGGTAAATCATAATCATAATCTGTTGTAAGTATCATGCGAAAATCCCCTTAAAATACTTAATGCCTAATGTTTCATAGGCCTTTTGTGTAGCGATTCTTCCTCGGTTGCTTCTTTTGATATATCCTTCTTGTAATAGATATGGCTCATATACATCTTCGATAGTAGATACCTCTTCAGAGATGGTTGCAGCTAAGGATTCAACTCCAACAGGTCCACCCTGGAATGTTTCTACAATAGCTCTTAAATATCTAAAATCTGTATAATCTAATCCATTAGAATCAATGCCAAGCTTCTTTAAAGCCTCCTTGCAAATATCTAAAGAAATGATTCCGTCATTTCTAACATCTGCAAAATCTCTTACTCTTCTAAATAGACGGTTTGCAATACGTGGTGTACCACGGCTTCTTCTTGCAAGCTCTAAGGAAGCTTCCTTATCAATTTTACAATCGAACACCTGGGCTGTTCTTTCAATAATCGTTCTAAGCTCAGGAACTGTATAATAATTCAATCTTAAAACAACACCAAAGCGATCTCTTAATGGTGCAGATAAATCACCAAATCTTGTTGTTGCACCAATTAATGTAAATGGTGGTAAATCTACTCGAATACTTCTTGTAGATGAATCCTTCCCAACCATAATATCTAATACATAATCCTCCATAGCGGAATATAATACTTCCTCAACATATCTTGGAAGACGGTGAATCTCATCAATAAATAGTACGTCTCCTTCTTCTAATGTAGATAATACTGCAGCTAAATCACCACTACGCTCTACCGATGGTCCACTAATAACTTTCATATTTACGCCAAGCTCGTTAGCAACAATTTGAGCTAAGGTAGTTTTACCTAGTCCTGGAGGTCCATAAAATAGACAATGGTCTAATGCCTCATTACGCTTTAGGGCTGCCTTAATATATACCTCAAGCATCTCTTTAGCTTCCTCTTGGCCTATATATTCCTTTAATCTTTGTGGACGCAAGGATAGTTCAGAGGCTTCATCTGTTATATGCTCATTTGGATCGACGATTCTTTCGTCATCTCGAATCATAGTTGACATAATACCTCCTACTTAGCTAAAAGCTTTAATGCATCCTTAATTAAATCTCCAACCTCTTTATTCGCATCAAGCTTTGATAATACTTTTGTAAGCTCCTTCTTACCATATCCTAGTGCCATTAATGCTTCTTCTACATCAGACATTTTGGAAGTACCAGAGCCATCCGAAATCAAATCCTCTGTGAAAGTAAGCTTTCCCTTTAAATCCAAAATAATCTGCTGGCTTGCTTTAGTACCAATACCAGGGAACTTTCTTAAATAAGCATCATTTCTAGATTCTATAGCTCTTATAACCTCAGATACAGACCCAGAAGCTAAAATAGAAAGTGCACTCTTAGGTCCAATACCAGAAACAGAAATCAGTTTTAAAAATAATTCCTTTTCATCATCGGATAAGAATCCATATAAATCATTTTGGTCTTCTCTAACATACTGATATGTATAAATTTTATAATCTTCATTAAGTTTAAAATTATATGGATTTGGAACTATAAGGATATAGCCAATCCCATTATTTTCTTGAATAATATATTTAGGAGTAATCTTCGTTACCCTTCCAATAATATAACCATACATAAAAATATCACCTTTAACATCATACCATAAATAAGTCAAATTTAAAAGTGAAACAAAGTTTCAATTTTTGAAAAAAAAGGGATTTTTTCCCTTATTTCTTCAAAAAGACAAAATAGTCCTTATGGTCTATAAATAATAACCCTGTTTTATTAGCTAAAGCCTCCATAGTTTTCAAATCGCAAAAGGAAATATGGGTCGAATCCCTTAAATACCACCAAGACTCCAAAGGGTATTTTTTTAGCTGTGTCATGATAATAATTCTTCCATTATCATTTAATTTTTGAATCAAATCTAGCATCAAAGAATAGATATCTTTTATATGCTCAAATACTTCAATTAAAATGATTGTATCAAACAAAATATTTGGCATTTTAGGGTAATAATACAAGTCATAATAATAGCATAAAGAATCCCTATTAATAATATCGGATAAGGCGTGTATTTGACCACAGCCAAAATCTAGTGATACGCCTTGAATAGATGGCTTAATTTTTTCATAAACGCCTTCCATATACTTCATATATCCCGTATCACAAACATGCATATCATATCTTTCTTTTTCTTCTTTAGAAGAAAGATTAGAAATTTTTCTTAAATATCCGCATTCCTTGCATAACAAATATTCATTTTTATTGATTAGAGTTTTTAAAAACTCACCACCACAAAAACAATTCATTTTTAGATAATTCCTTTTTCTTTACTATTAGTCAAAAAAATTATATAATAATTTTGATATCTTTGCAATGAAGGAGGTGAATCCTATGGCAGCATATGAAGAAACATTAGATGCTTTAAAAACAAAGCTTTTAGAATATTTAAAACGAAGCGAAAATAGTTCCTCACAAGAACCACTAACGTTTTCTTTATTAAATAGCTTAAGAAAATCTGTTTTATCCTACACAAAAAAGATGAATCTTATTTGTAATAAAATTAAACCTCAAGAACAAAGCTATACTTCTGCCTTTGATTCACTATCTAAAGAATACTCCAAAAAAGAAAAGGAGCTAGAAGCAAAGCTTCGAAAAGATACACAAGATATCATTTCTAAATACGATGATAAAATTAATACATTAAAGGATGAAATCAAGGAGAAGGAAAAAGAAATACATTTTGAAGAAAACAATATCTTAATGGATATTGAATTCTTTATTATGGCAAGTGATCAAAATAAAGAAATGTTTGAAGCAGAATATAATGAAAATGTCAGCCGCTTCAATTACCAAATTCAGATTGCTTCTGATTCTTATTCTGAAAACACAATTCGCTTTAATGATTTATTATCAAAAGAAATTGAAAAGCTAGAGGAAAAATATAAATTATCTCTTATCGATTATGATAAGGATACAGAAAGAATCATTTCACATTATCAAAAAAATGTTGATGAATTAAATCAAATTCTAGCTAAAAAAATAGATGATTTTAATAAATTTCAAGCTCAAAAGCGCCAAAAGAAAGTAAAGGAATCCATGGAATTTAACGATAAGATTCGTGCTTTAGTTTCTTTAAGAAATGAAAAGAATCAAGAGGCTAGAAATGAATATGCAAGAAAACAGGCAGAGGCTCAAGAGACAAAGGAAAGTAAAAGACAGCAATATCAAATGGAATCCCAAAAGATATCCAAGGAATTTGTCTTAAACATGACTGCCTTAGATGACCGTATTTCTACTTTAAAAAAAGAGTTTAATGATGCTCAAGATCAAGAAAAGAGAGCTTTAGAATATCGTCTTTTAGAGTTAAAAAAGGAAGAAGAAAAACTATTACATGATTTATATACTACTTCTACTTCAACTAAAAAGAGTGCTAAAAAAATCAAATCAGAGTATTACGGATATCAAGAAATTGAAAGAAAGAATACTGATAAAGCATTAAGTCATTTAGAAAAAGCCTATTTAGCTAATTCAGAAAAGACAAATTATCAGAGAAAGCTATTAGATTTAGATCGTACCTTCAATATGAAATTCATTGTTGAAAATGAAACCTATGATAATAAAAAATTCCAGGAGATCAACAATGAATTTGAAATTGACATGAATCATGCTGTTCAAATCAATGATTTAGAGTATAACCGTGAAGCAAATAAATTAAGAAGTGAGAATAATTTAAAAACATTAAAGGAAGAAAGAAACTTTGATGAAGCAGATGCTTTGCACCAAATTGAGACAGAAAAATTAATTTGTCAAATTAAGTCTATCAAATATGAAATTGCTTCTTTTGAAGAAATTCAAAAGCTATTACATAAATTTGAAAGTGATAAATTCACTACTACTATCAATTTTAAAACAGTAAATAATCTATTAGAGGTTGAAAAATGTAAGGTTTTAGACACATTAAATAAATCTATGTACAACCTTAATGTAAAAAGCTCAAAAATGGTCTTAGATACATCAAATAAGGCTATTGATCTAAAGAATAAGGAATACGAACAAAAGGGTAAAGCTAAAATCAAAAGAAATCGTATGGTACTAAATACAGAACAAAAGCTAGTTGAATACCAAATCGAATCCTTTAAAAGAGATAAAGCCTTAGAGCTTGCTGTATTAAATAGAAACTTCTTCTTTGAATTAGATACATTAGGTCATGATTTCTTAGCTTCAAAATTCAAATTAGAATATAAGAATATTATGGGAAATCTATCCATATTAACAGAAATCATTACTATGATTCATTATATGGAAACTGATTTACTTAAGATTTTATATGATAATGTTTCTACAAGACCAGAATATAAAGAGGTTGTATGGCCATTTATAAATGAGCTATTATCTATTATCTTCCAAGGATATCAAAGAGCTTTATCTATCTTCCATGACACAACAGATACAATGATTCATGAAAGAATTGAATTTGAAGAGACTCTAAAATATAAAGGCTTCTATAAAAACATAGAAGCAAATTATAAAGGGGAATTATCTGGATTTATAGATAAAAAGGAATACTATCTAAAGCAAATCAATGATGTTTCAGCACAATTAGAGAACAATAAAGGGCTTTTGTTCTCCTTAGATAATGATTTATACGCCAGACGTAAAAACGCCAAAAGAACAGGGAATTATGATAGTGAGCTAAAAGAGATTCAAGATACTACACTACAATATCATGATGTAGAAAATGAAAACCTTCGTCTTTCAAAGAAGCTTTTAGTTTTACAAAAGGAAGTTAGCCGTATTGATAATCAAATTTCACAAGTAAACCTAAGCTATACACGTCAGCAGGATGAAATAAAGAAAATGCAAATGACTAATGCACAAAGCTATTTCGAGCTCAAAAAATCATTAGAAAGACATATTTCTTCTTCTATTGCTGATATGAATGTGAAGCTAAAAGAACAAGATATCGATTCAAATGAATTTCAAAATTCTATTTCTATTGTTAAGGATAGAAATGAAGCATTCCATAGACTTTCTTTAGACTTCATTGAAGGTGTTTATCAAATTATGGACCGTTTCTCTAACAATGAGCAAGATTCAATCATTAAATCTGCAGAAATCTTACAGGCTGGTTATAAAACAGATTTATCAGAACTTGATAGAGATGATAAAAACGAAAGAGCAAATGCTAAGGCAATCTATATAAGAGAAGATCAAGCAAGGCAAGAAGAGATTATTCGCTTTGATAAAGATGTCATTCAAGATTCCATATCTATGAAGCAAAGTATTTCAAACCATGATGCACTAGTAAAAAAGCTTACTCAAAATATTCAAGAGGAAATGACCCAAGCAAATCAAACCTTTTATCAAGATTATTATGCAATTTGTGATAATCAAAAGGATGTCGTTGATAAACATGCAAAGGACATTAAGAATCTCGAGACTGAATATCAAAGAAATAGAGTTATTATTTTTGATAGATTCAAGAAAAGCAAAGCACAGCTTAAATCTATGCTAGAGGAATACATTTCATCAAGAAACGAAATCTTACAGCATTTACCAATCGCTGAAAAGGAAAATGAAAAGGCCTTCCATCTAGATGATATTAAAAAATCCATTGAGCTTGACGAAACATATCAAGAAATCAAAACAAAAAGTACTACTTCTATGAAGGAAGTATTAAAAAAAATGGATTTAATCAAAGCCGCCTTTGATTCAAAGCAAGCTGAAATTGAGCGTAATCATAAAATGTCTAAACAAAAGGAAAGACGTAATCATCAAGCTCAATTACGAAGAATATAAAAAATACCTATCACGTTTTATTGTGATAGGTTTTTCTTTTTATTTTTTCTTTAGCCAATCTGGAAGCTTAGATTTTTGAGGAGTAGGCTGAATCTGAGGATTCTTTCTTCTTTCCTTCTCTTCCTTTTCTCTTCTTTTTGCTTCTTCCTTTTCTTTCTTTCTTCTTTCCTTTTCAGATAAAGGATTAGCAAATAATTCTTCTCTTCTTGCTTCTTGTTCTAAGGAAGTATCAATTGGTTCATCAGAATCTACAGAAATATGAATATCATTCATATTCTCGCTATTAGATACATCTGCAAATTCCTGACGTACGGATGCAAATCCTCCTTCTTCCTTTTTCATATGATAACCAGTAGCTACCAAAGTAATTACTAATTCATCCTTTAAATCATTATTAATTGTAGAACCATAGAAAATATTTAAATCTGTACCAGCGAAATTACGGATTTCAGCAATAGCACTATCTACTTCAACTAAGGATAAGTTTTGGTCAGATGAGAAGCAGACAACAGCGTCTGTTGCGCCATCAAGAGTAATCTCAAGTAATGGAGAATGAATTGCCTGTCTTGCAGCCTCAATTGCTCTATTTTCACCTCTTGCAGCACCAATACCTAAAAGAGCTGTACCTTTATTTCTCATTACAGAACGGATATCTGCAAAGTCGATATTAATTAAACCTGGTAAAGCGATAATTTCAGCAATACCCTGAACACCCTTACGTAAAATAGAATCAGCAAAACGGAAGGCTTCAACTACTGGAGTATGAATATCAACCATTTGAAGTAGCTTTTCATTTGGAATTTCAATTAGTGTATCTACATATTGTCTCATTTCCTCAAGACCAGCCATCGCATTGGACATACGAACAGGTCCT
>JAEEGL011632064.1_pt1 | contig 12411 bp, 9 predicted proteins | sample 9134231 | NCBI WGS metagenome assembly JAEEGL01 (sample SAMN16246548, study PRJNA631951) | gut metagenome | biome: gut microbiome; feature: rumen; material: fiber-attached | host: Bos | place: Iran: Karaj | collected 2018-10 | reverse complement strand
GGTGGCTTCGGAGGTTTTGGCGGTTTCGGAATGGGAAGTGACGATGTTAAGCTGAAATACATCGATGACGATCCTGACAGCTATCAGAATATCTTCGGTAATGCTAAAACCACAGTGAATAAAAGTGATAAGAACAGACTTATCAGTTCACTTAAAGCTCTGAGTGAACAGACGGATATAGAGGATACGGTAGATGTTGAGGAAGTCATCAGGTATTTTGTAGTTCATGTTTTCCTGTGTAACGGTGACAGCTATACCGGCTCCATGATACATAACTATTATCTGTACGAAAAAAACGGACAGCTCAGTATGATCCCTTGGGATTACAATCTGGCATATGGATCCTTTCAGGGAGGAAATGCATCATCTTCTGTGAATTCGGCCATAGACACACCGGTATCGGGTGATATGAGCGATCGTCCCATGATAGCATGGATATTCGACAACGAAGAATATACTGAAAAATACCATGAGTATTTCAAAGAATTCTTAAGCAGCTTTGAACTTGCTAAAATAATAGAAGATACAGCGGCGCTGATAGATGAGTATGTTGAAAAAGATCCTACAAAATTCTGTACTTATGAAGAGTTTAAGACCGGTGTCGAAACAATAAAGAAGTATTGTGAGCTTCGTTCGGAAAGCGTGAGCGGACAGCTGGCAGGGACCATCCCTTCAACATCATCAGGTCAGAGCGCAGACAGCTCGTCTCTTATAGATACTACGGGGATAAGTATCTCAGCTATGGGTTCTATGGGTGGTGGTACCGCATTTGGTGGAGGAAACCGTAACGGATCAGACGGAAATATGCCTGAAGGATTCGATCTATCTTCATTCGGAGGCGGAAATATGCCCGAAGGATTCGATCCATCCGGATTCGGAGGCGGAAAACAGCAAAGACCTGACTCGGAAGAAAAATCTTCACAGGAAGAAGACTCGGTGGAAAGCGATACACCGGAAAACGGGACATCAGAAAATGGCTCAGTGAAAAATGATGCTTCTGAAAACGGTTCAGCAAAAAATGGTGGATCCGAAAAAAGTACTTCAAATGAAACCGGTTCTGACAGTAAAAGAAGCAGCAGAACATCTTCGGACCGTAGCAGTTTCAATCCCGGAAGTTTCTACGAAATGAGCGGTTCGGGACAGAACAGCGAGACCACAGAATATATACTTCTCGGCGCTTCAGCATTTATTCTGCTGGTGGGCGTATTGTTCGCAGCATTCTATAAAAGAAGAAAATAAAAACTATCAAACATATTTAAGAAATAATTAAGGAATAGAGAAGAGACAGATTAAGACTTCCGTGTAAGTTTGTTGTATATTAAGATCAACAAATGAAACACGGAAGTCTTTTTTTAGTAAAGGAGCAGGCATGGATAAAAAAATAGTATTAACCGCAAAGGATTTATGTAAAACATTTTCAAATGAATCGATACAGCAGCACGTGCTGAAGAATCTGAACCTGAATGTATATAAAGGAGATTTCACCGTAGTTATGGGAAACTCGGGATCAGGAAAGTCCACCCTTCTCTATGCGCTTTCAGGCATGGACAGACCTTCGCTCGGGACCATCACCTATTACGTAAACGGTGGAAATAAAACAGGGAAATCTTCAAATACTGACGGCATAGAGATCTCTAAGTTCAGCAATGACAAACTGGCGCTGTTCAGAAGGGACCATGCAGGATTTGTATTCCAGCAGAATTACCTGAACGATTCGCTGAGTGCACTCGATAATGTCATGATCAGCGGACTCTTAAAGAATAAAGACAGAAGATCTTTGGCAGCAAAGGCAAAGGAGCTCTTGGGAAGAGTGGAGATCGGAGAAGGGGATTACAAAAAATTCCCCACACAGCTATCGGGCGGACAGCAGCAGAGAGTTGCCGTAGTTCGTGGAGTTATAAACGATCCCGAGGTACTGTTTGCGGATGAGCCTACAGGAGCTCTTAATTCACAGAATACCTTAAATGTTCTGGATATCCTGAGTGATCTCAACGCCAAAGGTCAGAGCATAGTAATGGTTACACATACTGTGAAAGCAGCGGAACGAGGTACCCGCATAATATATTTGGCGGACGGTGTGATATCCGACGAATGTGACCTGGGTCCCTACATGGGAGACTATAAGGACGAAAAAAATCCCAATCAGGAGAAAGCAATTGCAAGGCACAAGAAACTCAAAGATTTCCTACAGGATATGGGCTGGTAAATCAATCATAGGAATCAATCACAGAACCGTCCCTGTGATTGAAAAAAGGAGCATAACATGTATAAAATATTCTTCATAGCAAAAAACAATATCAAACGTCAGAAAGGTGATATGATTACTTTCCTCATCCTCACCTGCCTCTCGGCAATCCTGATATTCGACTGCCTCTCGGCTCTTCTGGGACTGGGAAAAGTTCTTGATGATAAATTCAGTGAAGTAAACGGAGCAGAGGTATTTCTGTGGATCTATGATAATGATAAAGCTGTATCATCTGCAGATAAAGCTTTTTCGGAAAGCAACCATATCGTAAAATATGAGAAAACCACGACGCTCAGAGTGAAAACCGAATACAGGAACATAAATAAAGAAAAATATGAAAACTTTGACTTCTTTTTCCAGTCTTTTAATAACAAAAACCTGATAATGGATATAAAAATGCCCGATGACATATTAGGCGAAAACGATATTGTTATTCCGTTTAATCTCAAAAATTCTTTTGAAGTAGGGGATACATTTGAGCTTAAGGTGGAGGGTAAAACCTTCAGATTCAACGTGGCCGGATACTCGGAGGATCCCATCTTTTGTTCAACCATGAATATTTCAATCCACTGCGTGTATATATCTGATGCAAAAATGAAGGAACTGACAGATGCCAATATCGGTTTTGAAGCGGGGATTGTTTATAAGGGAATTACAGATCGGGAAGTACTTGAAAAAGAAAACCTTGATCTCACAGATATTGAGAAAGAGGTTGCTGATAATTTAAAGATGGGTTTTATAGAATGGGAAGAACAAAATCCCGAAATAGTCACCGATCCCGAGAAGGCAAGCTTGTATAATGCAAGTTATATCCTGATAAACTGGGATACTATGAGAAGCGGTGATCAGATCGTACCCAAGATTACCATGGCGGTAGTTCTGCTGTTCGCACTTATGGTTCTTGCCATAGCACTGATCATCATTTCCTTCAGCATTAAAAATTTCATCAGAAGAAATATGAAAAATACCGGCATACTTGAAGCCGGAGGATACACCGTAGGACAGCTTAAGACCGCCCTGGTAATGCAGACCACGATGGTGGCTTGTGTAGGTTCAGCTATAGGTCTTGCGATTGCACTGGGAACATTTGGCTATTTTGGAGATGTATTGAGCTTTGTAGTAGGACTCAGATGGAACCAGCCGGTAAACTGGACCGTTGCTATAGCTACATTCTTCGGATTAAGCCTTCTGGTCTGCCTGGTAACGCTTATTATCAGCAGGCAGTACAACAGGATAACCGTGCTTGATGCATTAAGAGGCGGTATCACAACACATAACTATAAGAAAAACCTGTTTTCATTTGAAAACACTCCGGCACCCGTACCGGTAATACTTTCCTTAAAGGATACCTTAGGCGGTCTGGGGAAAAATATCTTACTCAGTTTTATCATTTTTATATTATCCATTTTTACAATAGTGGGTTTTGGTTTGAATGAGAATTTTGGAAAAAATCCCGATGGTATGATCAAAATGATGGGATTTGAACTGGGTGACATGATAGTTTCCGGTGACAATGGAATAGTGGATGATATAAAGGCACTTCCTGAGGTTAAAAACGTATTTTGTATGACAAGATACGATATGAATCTTATATATAACGGGATGACTAAGCAGTATAATGTTTATGTGATAGATGACCCGGGTCTTACCACCAATACCAATATCATAGAAGGCAGGCTGCCCCAAAATGATAATGAGATAATGGTGACCACCGCGATAGCAGAAGACCTTTCAATTAAACTGGGTGATGTCATAGAGGTGGAAAATGCCGGAAAAAAGGCCGATTACTTATTGGTTGGTATCAATCAGAGAATGGAGCAGTTCGGACGTACAAGTATCATGTCATTATCTGCTGCCGAAAAGCTTCTGACCACAGAGCCTCATTTTTCAATATATGTAACCGGTAATGACGGGGAAACTTTTGAAAGCTTAAAAACCAAAATTGAAGAGATTGCAAAAAATAAAGGTGTTACACTTCAATATACGGATTCTCAAAAAACTATGGAAACCACGATAGTTTCACTTGTATCCACCATGCAGGCTTTATGTGCCGTAATCTGCATAGTGACCATACTGGTGGTTATATTCGTAGAATCTCTTGTAATCCGTGCAAAGATCGGTAGAGAATGGCGTGGAATGGGTATCAGCAAGGCGCTGGGTCAGACCAGCCGCGGCCTTATCGTTCAGATCATGCTTTCAAATATGCCTGCAATTCTACTGGGCGGTATTGTGGGTTCTGTTTTGGCAAGTTTTGTGGGAGGTTTTGGAGTAGCATCCGTATTTTCGGGATTCGGTATCAAAAAAGTAGATTTTGATATTCCTTTCATCTATATGCTGGCTACAGTAGCAGGCATAGCGCTTGTGGCAATCATTACTTCGGGCCTTGCAGGTCTCAAGGTTAGAAAACTGAACCCTGTCGAAATGATCACCGAAGACTAATGTCATTAAGTCAAGGCTTCCCCTTGAGGGGAAGCTGTCAGCGTAGCTGACTGATGAGGTGAAAATGTCAATCATGGGGAAGGTTCTGCGATTGACAATTCACGGAAAATGATGTAAAATCCATCATGTGGTATTGCTCACATTGCCACATTACGGAGGCATCTATGCACTATAATTGTCTGATCGTTGATGATGAAGTAGAACTGGCCAAAATGACCGCAGAATATTTTGATATGTTTGATATAAAGACACAGTACGTTGATTCGGCTGTGTCTTGTTTCGATTTCCTGAAAGAAAATGAAACCGATATGATACTTTTAGATATCAACTTAAAAGATGGGTCGGGGTTTGATGTATGCAGGAAGATCCGTGAGGATTATCAGCTTCCCATACTGTTTATCAGTGCCAGACAGAGTGACGACGATGTGTTGGTCGCACTGAGCATCGGAGGGGACGATTACGTAAAAAAGCCCTACAGCCTGTCCGTTCTTCTGGCAAAGGTTAAGGTGAACTTAAAAAGAGTTGAGCAGATAAAAAAACTGTCGGAGAACAGTGTGGATTCAGATAACGGCAGGAAGGATACATCATCTGAAAACCAGACAGGTGACGATATAAAAGAGGCAATTACTCTTGACCCGTCCACTATGTCTGCAGTCATGAACGGGAATCATATCCCACTAAAGGCAAAGGAATTCGCACTTCTGAAAGTCCTTTATGAAAATAAAAACACGATAGTTACAAAAGACCGTCTTTTTAACGAAGTATGGGGCGACAGTTTTTACGGTGACGGAACACTGAACGTACATATCAGAAAACTGCGTGAAAAACTGGAAAAAGATGCAAATAATCCAGAATATATAAAGACAGTCTGGGGAACCGGTTATATCCTGGAAATGTAGGAAAATCAGATTATGAAAAACATCGGAAAAATAATCATAATATACAGTATTTTAATGCTAATGGCACTTGGCATAATTATACTCATCTGGTATAACACAAAAGAAGTCAGCGGGACAGTGGGTTCTTACAATGCCGAAGAACTGGAAATGTACAAAAAAATCCATGAGAGCATGGACGCCGATAAAGTCCTGCTGCAGAACAGAATGCTCTCGTTTACGATGATCTCGTGGGGAATGCTGCTAATATTAGGGTATGGTCTGATATTTATGATTTACAGATTCCTGATAAAGCCCGTGAAGGAGATGGAAGAATACGCTTCGGAGATAGCCAAAGGAAATCTTGAAGTAAAACTCCCTATCCATCGGGACAATATGTTTGGGAATTTCACGGAAAGCTTTGATATGATGAGAGAAGAATTAAAAGCATCGAGAGAACGGGAACTTGATGCGGAAAAAGCCAAACGTGAGATGGTAGCCGAGCTCAGTCATGACTTAAAGACACCTGTAGCCACTATAAAAGCGACCTGTGAAGTCCTCGATATGCGTTACAAAAAAGAACTGGAAAGATTGGAAAAAACGCTCAAGACCTACGGGGATACCTATGAGGAAAAACAGAGGATAAACGGCGAAATCGAAGTTATTCGGGGCAATATAGAAAAAATAGGATATATATATAATAAATCCGAACTGATAAACGAGCTGGTAGTTACAGTATTTCATGCGACGCTGGATGATATCAGGGAGATAGAGATAGTTCCGAGGGAAAACGAGTCGAAAATTATTGAGCGATATTTCGGAAGTCTCAGGGAATACGGGAATATAATCCTTGATAACAGTATTCCGGAGTGCCTCGTGTATTTTGACAAACTTCGTATGGAACAGGTGATAGATAATATTGTAGGAAATTCTTACAAATATGCCGGGACCGATATACATGTCTCTTTTAGCGAGCAGGAGATGCCTTCGGCTGATTCCGGCAAAAAAGATGTATTTTTGAAAATAACTATCAAAGACAACGGACCGGGAGTACCGGATGAGGAACTGCCGCTTCTGGCTGAAAAGTTCCACCGAGGAACCAACTCAAAAGATAAACCGGGATACGGTCTCGGCATGTATCTGGCAAACCACTACATGGAAAAACAGGGTGGCGGAATGGAATTCTATAATGACAACGGATTTGTCGTAGAACTGCTGGTAAAAAAAGTGTAACAACCATTTGACGGGAATAAATATTTTTGTTATAATTTTTAGTTGGAGCGGAGTATTTTTTACATGCCGTCCGTGCTTTTGATTTTCGGACCCGGGCGCCTTTTACGGATGTAAAGGAGTATTTTTATGGATAGGGATATTAAAGAATATACTATTGATGATGTAGCAGGATTTTTTAAGGATAATGTTGACGCTATAGTAGCGGTAGATGTTGAAAAGTCTATTTATCATGTCATTCAGAAAAAAGGAATATTTTCGAATTTTTTTGATGATGACGGGGACTACAATGAACTGATAAAAAAGCTCTGGTTCCATTTTAATGACAGTGGAGAGCAGATTACGGAGGATTATCAGGTATTCATTCCTTCGCTCGGGAAATGCCAGGGAAAGATGAGCAGGAGATTAAAAGTCTTCAGACACGGGATATTGCATGTTGTTCAGATGACCATCTATCCCGTAGAGGATTCTGACGTAAACATCATAATCCTGGATGAACTTCATGACAGTGAATATGAGGATGAACTTAAGACCAATAACAAAGTTAATACCATACAGAATACATATCTGTTTTCCATGTATGTCGACCTCGTGAAGGATGTTACGAGCAGCATCAGCATCACCGAAATATCAGAGGATACCGTAAATACACAGATCAAGTATTCTGACTGGAGAATGATGATCGTAAACATGATATGTCCCGATGACCAGAAGATGTTCCTGGAGAAGACAGATCCCGAATACCTGATGGCAAACTTTAAGCCCGGTCATACGGCATCTTTTGACTGCCTGATGCAGAATCTGGAAGGCAAGTATATCTGGGTAAAACTGATATTCAGCCGTGCCGAGACGAATTTCGAAGATGATTTCCGTTTTGTCTTTATGGTACAGGATATTCATGAAAATACCGTGGAGTTGATGTCCACGCTCAAGAAGTATGAGGAGATGGCCTCACTCGATCCTTTAACAGGAGTTCTTAACCACGGACGTATAGAGACGGAACTCGGTAATGCCGTGGAGACTGCACGCAAGAGTAAGAGAGCAGTATCGGCGATGATCATCGATATAGATTTCTTTAAACAGGTAAACGATAACTACGGACATTCTGTGGGAGATATGACCTTAAAACAGTTTGCCGGGATCATCAGAGGGAACTTCACTGACGGGCGTGCCGTAGTCGGACGTTGGGGCGGAGAAGAATTCGTTACCATATGTTATGATATGGATATACGCAAACTAAAGGAAGTGGCGGAAGAACTTCGTGAAAAAGTAGCTGCCGAAACATTTAAGGCTGTTGGACACATCACCTGCAGTATAGGTATTACAGGCATAAAACTTGAAGACGAAGCCGACTTTGTATTTGAGCGTATGGATAAAGCTTTGTATGAAGCAAAATCCGACGGCAGGAACTGTACCAGATGTATAGAAGCATAAATTTGAGGTGCTGTAAACTATTATAGTCTTACAGCACTTTTGTTAATGAAATAAACTTATGGAGGAAGAAAAATGGCAAATCCTATTTTACCCCTTTGGGAATGTATACCGGACGGGGAACCCAGAGTATTCGGTGACAGAGTATATCTCTACGGATCCCATGACAGATTCGGATGCAGTCAGTTTTGTGATTTTAAACTTAAGGCATGGAGCGCATCCATACACGACTTAAATCACTGGACATGTCACGGCCATATATTCCAGACCAGACCCGACACCGATCATGAGTCGAGCGTACCGCATACCGATCATGAGCTGTACGCACCGGATGTAATAGAAAAAGACGGAAAGTATTATCTGTACACATACATTTGCGGTGCACCCGGATGTGTCAGTGTGAGCGACAGGCCCGAAGGACCTTTTAAGTTCATATCGACTTATGAATATGCGCCGGAAGACGCAGGTGATAACGGAGTTTATAACGATCCCGGAGTGCTCGTGGATGATGACGGCAGGGTATACGTTTATTATGGTTTTGAAGGTTCGAACATGAACGAACTGGACGGGGAATCCATGTATAAAGTAATCCCGGGAAGCCTGAAGAAATCAGTGATAAATGACAGTGACCGTGTTCCCACAGTAAGACGTTTTTACGAAGCCAGTTCTCCGAGAAAGATCGGGGATACATATTATCTTATATATTCTCCGAGAAAAGGCAGCCGTCTGGCATATGCTACATCAGATTCACCCACAGGGCCTTTTAAGTACAGGGGTTATATCATCGACAACGGTATAGATTATCCGGGTGGAAACAATCATGGCTCACTTTGCAAAATAGGTGATCAGTGGTATGTATTTTACCATCGCATGACGAATAATTCGGTTTTTTCGAGACGTGCATGTGTTGAGAAAGTAAATATTCTTCCGGACGGAACTATCCCGCCTGTTGAGATGACATCTCTCGGGTTTGAAGAGTCTCTGTCACCCTACGAGCCCGTAAAAGCAGAAATAGCCTGTGTGCTGACAGGCGGCTGCTTCGTTACCGAAAAAGATGCATTCAGACGTGTCGTTACCCAGATAAAAGATGGAAGCGTGATAGGATATAAATATTTTGATTTCGGTGATGACTATTCCACCGCTACCGTGGAACTGGCAGTAAAGATTGTCGGAATGGGTATGAAGGGTAAGCTGCATGTCTACATAGACGGGTTCGAGACTGATGAGTCTGTAGTCGCAGAAAGCGTATCCACAGTGGATGACGATTCGGTCGAGCTTCTTCCCGAAGGTGTAAAAGAAGACGTGAACTACTCCACAAACAATAAAAAGACACTTGGAAAAGAAATAGGTGTTGTGGAACTCGGACTCGGAGACGGGATATACCGTGGAAGGGTACAGAATGTCACAGGAAGGCATGCTCTATATTTTAAGGCTGACTCCGGACTTCCGAAGGGTGCCTGGACCAGCAGCTTCTTTGACGGGCGAGTCATCTGTGAATTGGAAGAATTTGTTTTCATGAAGTAGGATGCGCATTAAGAAAAAGAAGATAAAGTATTTATTGCTTGACAAAAGGAACCGGGCAGATTATAATCTATTAAAATCTGACACCGAAAACAGGTTTTGAGGTGAAAGATATGGCGTTTGGTATAGCAGGTATAAACAGATGTTAAGACTATGATGAGTTCTGAAGCAAATGTGACGTATGCTGTACGTATTATTTTGATATAAGAATTTAGGCCGTATCTTTCATGGATACGGCTTTTATTTATTTTCTGATCAACAAAAATATATGCTTCTTAACATATGCTTACAATCACCATCGTTTTGTTACCGAGGAAACACTGAAGACGTTTTCGAGGTGACATTGATATAAAAGAATATACATCAATTGAGGATACATATAGTCCCAAAAAGGAGTAACATATTATGAAAAAAAGAGTAGCAGTAATCTCTATAATTCTGGAGGATCTCGAATCGGTCGAGCCTCTTAATACGATACTTTCGCAATACAGGGAAGGGATCATCGGCAGGATGGGACTTCCGTATAAAGAAAAAAAGGTAAATATTATCTGTATAGCCGTTGATGCTCCCGAAGATGAGATAAATGCCATGACTGGTAAGATAGGAAGGCTTCACGGTGTATCGGCAAAGACGAATTATTCCAACGTGATAAGTTAAACATAATTTACCGGAGTCAGTATAATGAAAAAGATAAGAATCGTCATATTGATACTTTTGCCGATAGTTGTCGGATTGGCTGCTCTTTGTATCGGCAGGATGGGGATCACTCCTTACGAAGTATTAAAAGCATTCACAGGTTCTGAAGAGATAAAAGAAACCGTAAAGATAACGGTCATGAATGTCCGGCTTCCGCGTGTCCTTCTGGGGCTTCTGTGCGGTGCGGGACTTTCGGTGGCAGGCTGCAGTTTCCAGAGCTTTTTCTCAAATCCTCTGGCTACTCCGGATACCATGGGTGTAGCGGGCGGTGCCAGTTTCGGTGCGGCACTCGGACTGCTTCTGGGATTCGGTATGCCCGGAGTTCAGATACTTTCATTTGCGCTTGGTGTTGCAGCAGTCCTGCTTACTAAACTTGCAGCATCGGGGAGAAGTCACGGCCCCGCAGTTCTGATCATATCAGGTATCATGGTCGGATCGCTTTTCTCGGCACTTGTATCACTGGTAAAATTTGTGGCGGACGCCGAATCACAGCTGCCGGCTATCACTTATTGGCTGATGGGAAGCCTGTCATCGGCCGGCTATAAAAATCTGGCTATCGGAGCTCCAGTGATAATAGCGGGGATAATAATTATATTCCTCCTCAGATGGAGGATGAACCTGTTGTCCCTTTCGGAGGACGAATTGATAGCGTCGGGAACAAATGTAAAACTACTGAGATCCCTGGTAGTCATATGTGCCACTGCCATGACTGCTTCGGTAATATCGATGTGCGGACAGGTAGGCTGGGTAGGACTCATAGTTCCTCATATGTGCAGGATGATATGGGGACAGGATAATGCAAAACTGATACCTACTTCAGTCAGTATCGGTGCGGCGTTTATGGTAATAGTGGATACTGTGGCCCGTTCGGTGAGTGCGGCCGAGATACCGGTATCGATTCTTACGGCGATCATAGGTGCCCCGTTCTTCATCCTGATACTGACATCCCGAAAAAGACATATAGTTTAATAAAAATGAAGATACGAAACATCGTTTTGTTACTCAGGAAACGCTGAAAGTTTTTTCGAGGTAACATTGAAGTATACAAATAAATGGAAAACAGCAATAGGTAATAGAGGTTACGATGAGACTTAGAACGGAAAATGCATCATTTGCTTACTCCTCCGGTAAAAACGGGGGTGAAAAGGTAATATTCAAAGATGTAAATATAGATCTCGACAGCGGAAAAATACTAGCCATTCTCGGTCCGAACGGAAGCGGAAAAACAACATTCTTAAGATGCCTCATGGGAATGCTCAAATGGACCGGTGGAAAAAGTTTTTTCGATGACAGGGATACAAACACCTTAAGTTCCAAAGAGTTCTGGGACAAGGTGAGTTATGTGCCCCAGCAGAGAATGGCAACATCATCATTTAACGCATTCGAGAGTGTTCTTCTCGGAAGGTCGGGACAGATAGGTTTCTTAAGCACTCCTAAAAAAAGCGATATCGAGGCTGCCGAGAAAATAATGGACGAACTGGGTATCATAGCATACAGGAACAGGGAATGCAGTACTCTTAGCGGTGGTGAATTCCAGATGGTCCTGATAGCGAGAGCGCTGGTTTCAAACCCTGAACTTCTGATCCTGGATGAACCCGAATCCGGACTTGATTTCAGAAATCAGCTGATAGTCCTGAACACCATGGATAAACTGAAAGAAAAAGGGATCAGCTGTATATTTAACACCCATTATCCGAAACACGCGCTCCAAAAAGCCGATTGCTCCCTGATTCTGGGTGGGGAAAAGCCGTATTTCGGAAAAACGGATGAAACCGTAAATGAAAAAACGATAGAAGCGGTATTCGGTGTAAGAGCCGTGATCAATGAGATGGAAGTGGACGGTGAAATAATAAAAAACATCGTTCCGTTGTACGTAACTGAGAAACATATGGTTTGACGAATTTCTTGTGTTTGTTTTATGCTCTGGCATTTGCGGCTTTATACTAACTCCTGCTTGAGGGGAAATTAGTTTCG
>JAEEGL017166641.1_pt1 | contig 12412 bp, 27 predicted proteins | sample 9134231 | NCBI WGS metagenome assembly JAEEGL01 (sample SAMN16246548, study PRJNA631951) | gut metagenome | biome: gut microbiome; feature: rumen; material: fiber-attached | host: Bos | place: Iran: Karaj | collected 2018-10 | reverse complement strand
TGAAATAAAAGAAATTCTTTTTTGAATTTCTTTTTTTTATTCCTATATTAGTATGTAATTAGTTTAGATTATGGGTACTAATTTTTATCTTCATCACATTCCTACTAAAGAACAGATTCATATCGGTAAGGCATCTGGCGGGTGGGAATTCACTTTTAAAAGGAATGAAGAGTATTATGAATGTACTTTAGACTGTATTCTTGAGTTCCTTGAACTTGCTATTAATTCTAAAGATTATTATCTTATTGATGAATATGGCAGGAAATATTATGCCGATGAATTTAAAGAAATAGTTATTGAACATCAAGGAGGATGGAATTTTATGACATACCATAAAGCACATCCTTCGCAATTTCAGGTAGAAGGGATTGATTTTATTGCAGAAGACGGTACCTGGTGGTGTAATGCTGAATTTTGTTAAAAATAATATATTATGAAAGTAACAGATAAATATGTTTTCTTTTGGAAGGAAAGTCCTTTCTGCAATTTTACAAAATGTAAAATCAAGTTTGCTGATCCTTATTATGTAGGATATGATGAGGAACCTATGTTGTTTACTTCAAGTGAACAAATGTTCATGTGGAAGAAAGCACAATTTTTTAATGATCAAGAAATTGCCCGTAAAATTTATGAAACTGATGATCCTGAAAGGGCACGTAAACTTAGTCGCGAAGTAAAATATTATAATGAGCGCTTGTGGAGTAAGGAAAGATATAACATTATGAAAAGTATTGTTTTATCTAAGTTTATTCAAAATAAGGATCTTCGCGATGAGCTTCTTAATCCCAAGTATGAAGGAAAACATTTTGTAGAAGCTTCTCCTTATGATAGGATTTGGGGCATCGGATATGATGAAAGTTCTGCTTTGAAACTTGATAATGCCAATTGGGGTGAAAATAATCTTGGTAAGATTCTTGATGAAGTAAGAACCTGGTGTAAGGAACGTAAAGATATTATAGGTTAGTATGAAGAATGCTTTTTGTGTTGATGAGTTTTTACAATTTACTACATTGAAGAATAATATATTTTTCACGTCAGATACTCATTTCCAACATGAAAATATAATTAAGTATGCTTCTCGTCCATTTGAAAATGCAAATGAGATGGATGAAGCATTAATTAAGAACTGGAATAATGTAGTGGGTGGAAATGATATTGTTTTCCATCTTGGTGATTTTATGTTTGGTAATATCGGTAGGTTTTGGGAAATACGTAGTAGATTAAACGGTAAGATTTATTTGATTCATGGAAATCATGATTATAAATTGATGCAGAAGGGCAATATCGAGGAAGCTTTTAAAATGGTTGTTACTCAGATGCAGATTGTTGTTGGTGGGCAGAAGATTTACTTAAACCATTTTCCGCTTCTTACTTTTGACGGTATTTATAAAGATAAACCTACTTGGCAGCTATTTGGACATGTCCATTCAAATATAGAACATCCTAAGGCAAGTCCCGACCTACCGAGATTAAGCTATCTTTTGCCTTGTCAATATGATGTCGGTGTTGATAATAATAATTATACTCCTGTTTCATTTGAACAAGTAAGAAAAATAATTGCTGAACAGCTTAGAAAAAATCCTATTAAAAATATATCCGGAAGAGATATTTAAAAACTTAATTTTTGATAGTATATTCAAGTTCTGGTAAACTTTTATAGTAAAAGAGTAAACTATATTAGATTATAAAAGAAAACGCGTTAAAACTCATTTAACGCGTTTTTTGTCATTTTAATTCCTGTATGATATTTTGAATATTTTCCTTCTTGTATTCCAAATTCTTCTAATTTAATTTCAAATTCTGTTTTGTCTTGCATTTCTTTTTTAACTTCTATAATGATATTCTTTTCATTATAGGTTTTCTTTGTTATGAAATTATTATATTTTATTCCAAAATCGATGGTGACTCTTATATTCTTATCAAAATTTATTAATGTTATCCTTTTAAACTTTACTTCCAGTTTTTTTTCTAAAGAATAATAATCATATAATAAATGCTTTAAAATCCAATTTTTATTACCGTCAAGATATCCTTTATAATGTTTTCTTATTTTCTTTGTATATTCTTCATCAGATTTTGTTTTAATCTCTATAAATTGTTCGCCATCTTCATATTCTCTGATTCTAATCTTTTGACGTTTCTTTTCATGATTTTCATGATCATTATACATACTGTTATAAATCGTATCAAAATATGTTGATTTATAATCAAGCATATATTTATATCCAGAATATACGATATAAAAATTCTTTACTATATATTCACATAATTCACAAAATTGTTCAAAGTTTATAATATACTTTTTATCAATCCTGTTCATTAATTTAATTTTCTTTGCTTCTTCTATAGATATTTTATTCATTATATAATATATCTGCTAAATATTTTATAAATTTTATAGGACATGCCGTTTTTAATGTATGCATTACTCCCATTTGCTGTAATGTTTTTATAATATGATTGTATTCATCTTCAAAATATTTTTTAGACTTAGGATTATTTCTATTTATATGCGGATCATCAAAATACCAGTCTTCAAAATATTTATCCATTAACCCAGCAAGATCATCTTCTGTTTGACATGCTGATGAAATTAACTGTATAGCTTCATCATCAGAAATCTTTAAGTATTCTTTTTCTGGTTTAGTATTTTTATTAAGTTTAAGTTTCTCAATAATATAGTTACTTATATTATGCATGCGTTAATTTTTTAAATGTATTTTCTATATGGTCTTTTTTAGGATAATCAAATAATGGAATCTTATTAACCATATCAATATATTTTTTATCAAAATAATTTAATAATTTATCATTATTCAAATCTTTAATATTATTGGTATTTTTAATTATATTATCCATAAAATAAATACCTTCCTCTTTTGGTAATATAATTCTTACATTTATATTCGGATATAAATCTTCAGACATTTGAAGATATCCATTGGTATTTGGTTTTAACGGACACTTAAAACCGCTTTCTAATGAAGTTTTATTGAAATAATCAGCATAACATTGTAATGCACATTCGGTTTCTTTTGTATAGATATGAATACGTAAAGTAACAATCAATACTAAATCACCTTCTTTTACATCATTAATAGGTACTTTTACATTTTTATTTAATTTTAATTTCTCAATGATATATGTATCAATCTTTCTCATATTTTTTCATTCCTATATGCCATTTTTTACAGACTTTACATAAATAAGATGAATATCTGTACATCTTATATTTTTTAATCCATAAGTCAGCATCTTCTTTTATTTCAAATTTTTTCTTGGGTTTCCAGGACCCGTTTTTTCTTGTGTAATGTTCACGTTTTATAACATGTTTATTACAATCTGATCTTGTTGTTTGTTTTGTTTTAATCAATAATTATAATATATATATTTATAATATTTAATCATCTGAAAAGCAAATTAAGCAATTATTATCAATTTCTTGTAATTCCCAAAAATAATCTAAATGTAATTCTTTATCTATTTTTTCTGCTATATTTTTACCTATTGCATATCTTAAATCATATGGATTTGTATTTTTGGGGAATTGTAAAATAACTATTTTAGTATTATCTATATCATCAGAAAATATTTTTGCTTTACTTTTTTTATCCAAATCATCATAAAGTAATATTTTAAAATCGGTTGGCGGCATATCAAAATAACTATGAATATCCAGCCACTTTTCTATAAGTTCTTTAATATTTTCTAATTCGACAGATGTTGCTTTAGTATCTTTATTAAGTTTTAACTTTTCTATTATATATAGATTAATATTTCTCATAATTATTTGCAATAATTTTTTGCTACATATTTAACAAACCCTACAGGACATTTTGACCATATTGTTGAATTTATACCATTCTTTTTTAATCCATCAAAAATTACTTCTTTAATAGCATCGGCTTGTTTCTTAAAATTAATATTTTTAAAATCTGTATGATGTGCTTTGTAGTTTAAAATAAACCATTCTTCTAAATAATCATTTACCATATCTTTAAAAGATTCTTCATCTGGAAATGTTTTTTCAAGGAGTTTTACTGCTTCCCTGCCGTTTAATTCATTTCCTAAATCATTTTCGGTAAATGAATCTTTATTAATTTTAAGTTTTTCAATTATATATGTATTTATTTCTTTCATTATATAAATCTATTATGTAAAATTAATTGTCCCGGTCTTTCTAATCGGCTATTCGACCAATAATAATCATATCCAATTTCTTTTTCCATTTCTATACATAATTCTGTTCCAGTATTCAATATTGAATTATGAACTTTATCATTAAATTTTATATAAATAAATTTTTCATCATTATCTAAATATGAAAACTCTATATCATAATGTTCACCATATTTTAAATTTTTTTTATTATAAAAATCAATAATAAAATCTTGGATTTTTTCTTCTTCAGATTCTTTTGTATTTTTATTGAGCTTTAATTTTTCAGTTAAATATGTTTTGAGATTATTCATTTTTTACCAAAAATATATTTAATCTAGGCGTATTATTTGTTCTTGCTGCCCATATACCTATAATATTATTATCATGTATATATAAATTTTCTATATGTGCAGTACCTGATTTTTTATAATAAACAATATCATGAATAGCATCTATTTTATCAAATAACATATTACAATTATTAGAATCTTCTATTACACTTAATTCTTTTTTAATTTCATCATATACATGTTCATCACCATAATTTGGACCTATGTAAGTAATAAAATCATAAAAATCATTTTCTTCAATATACTTTTTTAAAGCGTCAGCCATAGCGGGATGATCTTTATGTATAAAATCTATAAGTATATTTGCTTCTTTACTTATATCAGATTTTATATCTTTATTCAGTTTTAATTTTTCTGTTATATATAAATTAATCTTTCTCATTATATAGTTTTATAAAATTGTATATAACTTTCCTTATCATCCTGTACTTTCTTTACAAATTCCTCTACCTTATCAAGTGCTTTTACAATACCTTCTGAGAATTTCTTTGTTTCAAAAGAACAATATGGATCATCATCATAAGAACAGCTTCCTATCTTACCAATCCACAGTTTCCATGAATCATTCTGGAATCCTAATAAGAAATCTATATATAAACCTTCTTCTTTATCTTCAAGTTTATATTCTATCTTCTGATATGCTTCATTATCATTAAGCCATCTTACTTTCTTATCTGGAGCTTTCCATATAGTAAATTTAATATCACCACGACTTGTTGATGCGGTAATATCATTCTTTTCTTCTAATAAATATTCTTTAAGTGATTTCATATTATTTAAATAATTCTTTTAATTCTGGTCTTTGATATTTATCCATTTGTGTTGGAAATGCTTCTTCTTCATTAATTATCATTTTACAATATGATGGATATATATTTCTCCATCCAATTTCTGAATAATACTTTTTATTTTCATATAAAAAACATGTCCCCCAAAGAACTCCTTCAAATTCACCAATACCTAATGTTTTTACATCAGGATATTTTTCTTGAATTGGATTAATTGATTCTGTTATTAAATATTCTTTAAGTGATTTCATATATTATATTAATTCTTTTTTAATATTAAAATATATTGCAGTTACATAGGTATCTACACTTTCTATATATTTTGATAGTTTATTTTTTAAATCTTTAGATACTGTTTCAATATTATAAAATTGATTAAATTCTCCTGAATAAAGCATAATCCTATACTTATTATTTCTTTTATCATTATCAGTAGCAAGGTTAAACTCTTTACCTTGTTTCCATTTATATTTTAAAGCAAGATAATCAGATATTATATTTGTTATTTCTTCTATAATATTCTCATTATCTGCTTCTGAATCTTTATTCAATTTAAGTTTTTCTACTATATAATTATTTAATTGTTTCATCTTTCAAAAATAAAAATATATTGAATTACCAAATATTCTTGAATCTTTACATTTAATTCCTGCTTCTCTAAATGCAATAACCATATTTCTATCTACTTTATTAATATCAACAGCCTTTTCAAATTTTGAAGAATAAAATTGTACTTTATTTTTATCTTCGTCAAACTGCCAGATATAATCATTTGTACCCCAATTTAATCTTTTTTTACAAAAACTAACTATAAAATCAGATAATTCTTTTTTAAAATCATCATCTGTTTTTATATCTTTATTCAGTTTAAGTTTCTCAACTATATAATTATTTAATTGTCTCATTTTTTAAATTTATTAAAAATTGATTTATATTCTTCAGTATCATATTTTTCATATAATTCTTTACTATTTAATTCAATTCTTTCTTTCCTGTCATCACTTATTACTGAAGTGGTATATCCGTTTAAAATATTTTCTATTGTTTTCTTTTCTTTACTGATTACTTTTCCTATGTGTGAAGCTGTTACTACAGTATAATCAAATGAATATCCGAATGCTTCATTTAAAAATTCAAGAATAGGCGGATAATATATTTTACTTAAATAAATAGTTTTCTTAAATGTAGAACTTTCTTTATAATCATGAAAAACAAGTAAATATGCAAATGTAGATACAACTATATCGGCAGTTTCTTGTAAACTGCCTGTAAATGTATCTTTATTTGGTTCACTATCTTTATCTAATTTTAATTTCTCTATTATATATAAATTAAGCTGTTTCATATTTTATTATCTTTTTTTATACCAAGATGGAATAATAGATTCATTACATCCCATAAATGCTTCATTCATTCCTTTAACATTTTTTATATTCCATTTTTCAAGTCCTTTACCTGTAAATTTTTTACAACCTCTAAACATTGTATTTATTTCTTTAGCTTTTGACATATCCCAATCACTTAAATCACAATCAAAATTTTCGCAATTCCAAAACATTGCGCCAAATCCTGTAGAATTACTTACATCCCAAGAAGATATATCTATATTATGTGGATCTAAATCTTCAAATAATCCATCATAACCATCAGACCAAGGATTTTTTATTGGACTTAATTTTTCTATTTTACTTACATCTATATCATTCAAATCAGCATCTTTACCTCTTTCACTTATTAATTTTTTTAATAATTTTCTAAGTTCATCAGCTGTTTCTGGCTGATAATTATGCTTTATTGTACTAATATCTTTATTAAGTTTTAATTTTTCAACTATATATTTATTTAATTGTTTCATATTATGCCGCTGATTTTTTATCTATATGCTCATTATACTTATTTAAGAAAATAGTATCATATATATTACCATAAAAACCATTTTGCAAAAGAATTTCTACAACATCAACTGTTTCAAATTCACCTATAACAACATATGTGTCTTCAATTTCTCTATTTAATGCTAATTCTATAGTAATATCAACATATTTTCCATCTACTTTATTAAATGCATGTTCTATAGGTAAACCTTTCATGTTTAAATATCCTTCACAATATTTTATATCATGGTCACTATCATATGCAAATCTATCACAAAGTTTCCAAGCATTTTCATAACACATTTTTGCCTTTGGATTAACTCTTTTTTTAATTTCCTTTATTTCTTGCTCTGTAAATACTTCAGATAATGGAACTACATCAACAGAGTCAGCATCTTTTACTTTTTGTTTAAAAAGTGCTTGTTGAACACCAGAACAACTTTTAGCAAAAAAATCAAGCATATCAATAATACTTTGATCTTCTGTTTTTAATGCTTCTTCTATATGTTTATTTAATTTTTTCATTATTTCATATCTTTCATTATATTTAAAAGAGCATCTTTAACCAATGTATATTTTTCAATAACCTTTTTATCACCTGATTCTTTTTCCATATCATTTATAGCTTTTTCAAAACCAAGTTCAATACTTCCGATAATATCTTTAGCATCTTTTATAGAAGAACCTTTCATAAGCCATTTAGATACATCGGTAGTTATTCCTAACCAGGTCATCATTGATTCATTTAAAAAACTTTGTATACCTTTCATAATTACTTTTTAACTATTATTCTATATTCTGTATCTTCTCTTGCAGTTGAGTAACCTTCATCTTCAAATAATTTAATTATATCCAAAACAGTTTTTGTTACTCCACGTTCTGCTTTATAATCATTTTTATAAAATTCAATCTGAAGATATTTTCCTGCTATTGCAGTTATCTTTACTTCTATTTTATAATTATCATAAATAATTCTTCTAAGTTCTTCTAAATTATTTATATCAAATTTATCTTCTGTTACAAAAATAATTTTAAGCAGTTCCTTAATTTTATTTATAATATCTATCATAAGTAATTTTCTTAAATTTTTTACATTTAAGTTTAAATACTTCTATATATATAAAAATAAAAAAGTAGATTTTATTAAATCTACTTTTTACTCTATCACCATCTTTTGATTATCTTGCAATAATAATATATTCCTTAGTTTTTCATAACTTTTCTTATCAATATAAAATTCCTTATCACATTTTGTTACCAAACATTTTAATTTCATAGGTCTTTCATTATCATCTGATACAAGAGCAGTTTCTACCCATTTTATATTATCTGTATCAATCAATAAAGGTCCATAAACATAATTAGGATTATCATCGCTAATTTCAGTTAATTCTACAAACATATTAAATAAAATTTATACGTAAAAAATCATTGACATCAAAATAATCGATACCTGCATTTAATGCAGTCTTTAAATCACTATCAGAGAAATTACCTTCCTTACCAGAAGCGTCTCCCACCATAAGCATATCTTTCTTAGTACATTTATCATTATATAATTTAGCGGTTTCGATAAAATACTTAATCATTCCGGCATTAGGTTTACGATAAGGATCACTCTTATCATTTGCGGGGCAATACATGCTTTCAACCATTTTCAACTTAGGATGCTTTATATATGCACGTAAAGAAGCTTCTACATAATCCATCTTTTTATTAAAATCTGCTTCTGTTACAAATGTGCCGATACCGCCCTGGTTAGAAACAATAAAAACATATTCTGGTTCCATTTCCTTAATTTTATCAAAGACATTTAGTTTTAATTCCATGTCCCAAATACCTTGTGGAAATGTTTTCTTGCTTCTTGTCTTAATTAAGGTATCATCAAGATCTATAAATAATACTCTATACTTTTTCATATACAATTTTCCTTATCAATTACTAAATTTCTTATTTTATTATAGCTTTCAATATCTATATATACATATCTATCTTTATCAAAATTTACAATATATCTTTGTGAATTTTCTTTTACTTTATATTCTTTTTCATTTTCCCAATCAAATCCAGCTATAGATACATTTCTAATATGTTCAGTATTTATCAATACTCTACCAAGTACTATTGGTTTATATATCCAATGTCCATTTTCATCTTTTTCATTATTCAAACAATAACGACCTATTTCATTAACCTCAATAAACATTATTAAGCCTCCTTTTCTGCTTGTTTAAGTAATAATTTCTGTTTCTTAACTGCGAAATCAAATATTCTATCCATTAAAGATTTATCATATCTGATTGCTGGTTTATAAATCTTAAAATCTTTATCACCATCAATTACAAATCCAGGAAGTTGTACAATTAAAAATTCAATATCATCTTCTGTTGTTCCTTCTGGTAAATATCCAGAATAAAGTAATGCTGTTTTATAGAAATATCCTTGAATAGTATATGTTATATAATTACAATCATCATATATCTTTAATGGTCCAAGTAATTTTTGATACCTATTATTTGTATCTATACTTTTTGAACTTTTCCAATCTATAATTACCCATTTACCTGTTCTTTTATTTCTAAATAAAGCATCAAACCTGCCTTTGATATAATAATCTTCGATTTTATAATATAATGTTTTCTCACGTGTAATAAATTCCATATCACCACTTTTTGATAGTATATCCCAAAAATTATTAAATGAAGATACAAGACCCTTTAATCTTTCATCTCCATCTACATCATTATCAAGATTATACATTTCAAATTCATCTTCAGTACCAGTAAGTTTAATACCGATATAATCATCAAGAAGAGAACCATAATGTCTTGACGTTGCGCCCTTTTCTTCCCAAATAGTCTTTATCTCTTCCTTTGAAAGATGATAATATTCAGATTCAGGATTATTATAATGTTTATTATAAGTATTCTCAAGCATTTTTTCTTGATCCTTAGGTTGGGCAACTAATTCCAATACTTTAGAAATACTTATATAACTTAAACTTCTATCTATATTTTCATTTAAAAAATTCAATTCATTTTCCATATCTTAATATCTTCTATAATTTAATAAAAAATCTAATGTCGTTATAGTTTCTGGATTTTTATATATATATCCAATTGTTACATAAAAAAGATTTTTATCAATTATTGTAACTCTTTCTTTTATATGTCCCGTAGAAAAATATATAGAATATTTATCTATCATTGAATATTGTATTAAATATGCTATAATAAATAAAACTATTAAAAAAATTAATGCAATAAATAAAATCATAATATTAAAAAAATTAATTCATTATTATATATTATAGAAAAAAAGAATATTTTTATTCATATATTTTTGAATTTCATAAAAATTATTCTATATTATTTTGTAACACGATTTAAATAACAAATAAAACTTTTAATTATGCAAATGGAAGGTGGAACTATTACATTCCGGAAATTTAACGGAGAGATTCTCGAAAACGTAGAGGAATATGTTAAGAATTATTGTCTTGAACATAATAACAACATTGATATCATTGTTGCCACAGACTCTCAGAATAAAGGAAGTAAAACCACGTATTCCACGGTCATCGGTATGTATGACCGAGGTGATGGAGAGCACGGACATGGTGCTCACTGTATCTTCCGTCGTTGGAAGACCGACCGTGAACGAGTACGTAATACTAGACTTTTGAATGAAGTTGGAGCAAGTATTGAAATTGCACAGAAACTCGTTTCTGCCGGTTGTCCTAAACCTAAGTTTATCGATATCGATATCAACCCTAACCCTAAATTCAAGAGTAATGAAGTTTATTCTGCTGCAAAGGGTTGGGCAGAAGGTCTTGGTTATGAGGTACGATTCAAACATCTCGGTCCTATGTTTACTTATGTTGCTGACTGGCTTGTAAAAGCTTAAATCATGATTACAAGAAAACATAAAATTTATAAAATAGGTACAATTGCTTATCCTGAATTATATTGGGATAAAAAAATTGTACCGTTTTTTAATTGTGTTGCCGATCAATCTGGATTTAAACTTTCAGATGATGAATTTAAAAAAGTAATTAAAGATTATGGTGAAAATTATAAAATTAAAACCATATCTGAATTTGTTACTATTTATTGTAAATATACTAATTATAAGCTTTTAAGTATTAATAGACAAGCAAGTAATAGTGTTAAAACATATACATTAACATTTTATAAATATGAGTGATTTAGAACTTTATAATAAAGCAAAAGAAGCATACTATAATGGTACCCCTATTATGGAAGATTTTGAGTTTGATGAACTTGAAAAGAAACTCGGGCTTGAAAATAAATCATATATCGGAGCTAAGAAGAATCCTTCATATACAATTAAACATCCGTTTATGATGGGTTCCCTTTCTAAAGTACAGATTAAGGAAAATAAAGAAGGTAAAATTATTTTTGCTGATTATGTTGATGAGATTAACAAATATTTGAACAAGAATAATGCTCCTTCTATTATCGTTACTCCTAAATATGACGGGTGTTCTTTTGAATGTAATGTAGTTTCTAATGAAACAATTCTTGGAGATATTGAAAAGAATACTATATTTATTTCATCCCGCGGTGATGGAGAATGGGGTAAAGATTTGACTAAACATCTTATTAAGAAACTTCTTCCTGATATTAATGTGCTTAATAAGAAGATTCCGGCTGATTATGTATTCCGTGGTGAAGTTCTTATTGATAAGTATATTTTTGAAACCAAATATTCTGAATTTGTAAATCCCCGTTCATTTGTTTCCGGACTTCTCAACAGGGATTATTCTGATGATCCTCAGTTCCAGGAAATGTTGAATGATCTTTCTATTGTTATTTATGATATCCGAATAATGGATGATCATTCAAGATGGATTGACCGTGATTGGACTGATTATAATTATCCTGACAGGCCTCAATTCTATTTTACAGTAGATAAAGTAGATGAATCAATGCTTGTTGGACTTTATCATAAGTTCGAAACATATAGGAATGAAGATGCATGTTATGCACTTGATGGTATTGTATTTAAACCTATCGCGGGTTATCGTGAAAATAATTTAACAGAACATCGTCCTAAAGATTGTGTTGCTGTTAAGTTCGCACCAATGCTTCAGGAAACTGAAGTTATTGATATTCAATGGCAGCTTTCTAATAAGACTGGTGAATATACTCCGGTTATTATTGTTAATCCTGTAATTATGGATGGTAAACAGATTACCAAGGCATCTGCTCATAAT
>JAEEGL016714302.1_pt1 | contig 12412 bp, 9 predicted proteins | sample 9134231 | NCBI WGS metagenome assembly JAEEGL01 (sample SAMN16246548, study PRJNA631951) | gut metagenome | biome: gut microbiome; feature: rumen; material: fiber-attached | host: Bos | place: Iran: Karaj | collected 2018-10 | reverse complement strand
ACGCGGAACGGCGACTGCCTGCGCCGCTCGGAAAACTCTCCGTAGGACGTGAGCGGGATGTGCCCCTGGTGCCCGTGCTGGACTTCCTGCTGGCGGTTGAAGCTGATGCCGTACTCATCGAAGGAGATCATCATCTTCTTCCTGTGCCGGAACTTGCTCTGAACGTAGTCGCACACGGCGATCTCGGTGTTCAGGAAGCGCTCGAAAAGCTCGGCGCCGTTGAAGAAGGCCGCGTGATCGCCCTCGGGCGCCCAGTGGTAATAGTGGATCGAGAGGTAGTCCATCAGCGGATAGCATTCCTCCAGGGCCTTGCGCTCCCAGTCGGGATAGTGGGAAAGCGCCGGCGAGGATGAGCCGCAGACAGCGGTCTCGATGGTCGGATCCATGTATTTCAGGACCTTCGCGGTCTCATATGCCTTGATGCCGTAGCCGCGCGGGTCCTTTTCGAACGATGAGACCTGCCAGGGGCCGTCCATCTCGTTTCCCAGATACCAGAGCTTTACGCCGTACGGGTCCGGATGGCCGTTCTTTTTCCGAAGATCCGACCAGTAGGAACCGCCCGGGTGATTCGTGTATTCCGCGCAGTAAAGGGCGCTCTCGACCGAGCCGCTTCCCAGGTTCAGCGTGTATAAAGGCTCCGCGCCGGACTTCTCCGCCCACTGCAGATACTCGTCATGTCCGATGATGTTCTTCTCATACTGCTTCCAGGCCAGGTCCAGATGCGTCTTCCGAAGATCGCGGGGTCCGATGGAATCGATCCAGTCCCAGCCGGAGACGAAGTTGCCGCCCGGCAGCCGGATCGCCGGCACCTCGAATTCATGGATGGCGTCCAGCACGTCCCGCCGGAACCCCTGCTCATCCGCGGTCTTATGCGTCGGATCATAGATGCCGCCCACGACGAAATCGCCGATGGGCTCCAAAAAAGATCCAAAAAGCCGTTCTTCGATCCTGCCGACCTTATACGCCGGGTCGACGGTCACGGCCGCTCGCTTTGTCATTTTCGCTTCCTCCTTGGGTCTGACGGAGCACTGTCCTGTTATATCGTACTTTATCATAAGCGGGAGTGTCCTGTAAACTCCCGGGAAGGATTGCAAAACCGGCGTTTTACAGATAGAATAGAATTGGAACAATATCGAGGCACGGCGCAGAAAGAGACAGCAAGAAGATCATGTATTCCAACTATTCCGACAAGGCAGCCTATACCGCATATATCGAAGGTCTGAAAAAGCAGAACCTTCAGGAGCTCGCCGGGCCCGGGAAAGGCCTTACCCCCTCCCAAAAGCTCCGTCTGCTTCTTAAGCGCGGGCAGTACGGGCTGATCCTGAAGCTGGCTGCGAACAAGTGCCTGAAGTTCTTGAAGCCGGGGTCAAAAAGCCGGACAAAAAGCGCCGCAAAAGGCGCCGCAAAAGCCACCCAAAATACCGCTTCGGAGGCACCGGACTACTTCTCCGATGCGCGCATCGCGGTCTATACGGCCATCTTCGGCGCGTACGATACGCTCCCGGAGCCCGCGTGCGTCCCGGATAACTGCGACTTTTTTCTGGTCAGCGACACGCTTAAGCCGCAGGAGGGAAGCGCCTGGAAGCAGCTCGAACTCCCGCGCGAGGTCCTTGAAAAGTTCGGGGCGCTGAACGCCGTGGGCAAAAACCGCTTCGTGAAGATGCTCCCGCATCTTCTCTTTCCCAATCATGAATATTCGGTCTATCTGGACGGCAACATCCGCCTCGTGACCGATCCCACCGAGTTCATCAACCGTCTCCCGGCCTCCGGGGCCGCGTTCTTTAAACACCATAAAAGAGACTGTTCCTACGAGGAGATCCGTGAACTGATCTCGCAGAAAAAGATGCCAAAAGACGCGGCACGGGAACTTTTCCGGTTCCTGCGGTCGGAGCGCATGCCGAAGCATTACGGCCTTCTGGAGTGCCCCGTCATCGTCCGGCGCCACCATCAGCCCGCGTGCTGCGACCTGATGGAGGCCTGGTGGGCGCTCTTTGAGAAGTTCCCTTACCGCGACCAGGTGCTTCTGCCCTATGTGCTTTACACACACGCTGTCCGTGCCGATGACCTCGCCGTCCTGGGGAACAACGTCCTGCGCGCGCCCGGCTTCCGGAAATATCCGCACAAAAACGCCCCGGATCCCTACGCCGGGGACGCCCGGACACAGCGCCTGATCACCGAAAACCGGACGTTCACCTTCTTCCGGCCGCAGCCGAAAGGAGGCCTTATCCGCCGCGCCCGGCGCGCCTTTCTGAACCTCCGGTATACGTTCCTGATCAAAAAGGCGCGGCCGGAAAGAAACGAAAAGCGGAAGCATCATATTTCGCTCTGCATCATGTTCAAGGACGAGAAGCCCTATCTCCGGGAATGGCTCGAGTACCACCTGATGATGGGCGTGGACCACTTTTATCTGTACGACAACAACTCCTCGGACGGTTTCGAGGCGGAGATCGCTCCGTACGTCCGGGAGGGCCTGGTCACGCTGACCCGCTGGCCCCTGGCACCGGGCCAGGTACAAGCCTACGAGGACTGCATCAAACGGTTCCGGAATGAAAGCGACTGGATCGGGTTCATCGACGTGGACGAATTCCTGGTGCCGGTCGCGGAAGAGTCTCTGACTTCCTTCCTGGACCGCTTTACGAACCGCCCTGCCGTCCTGATCTACTGGCGCTTCTTCGGTTCGAACGGCCTGCTGGACCGGGACGTGGCGCGCCCGGTCACGGAGGATTTCACCATCGCCTCCGAAAAGATCTATACGAAGGGCAAATGCTTTTTCAACAGCAATTTCGACTATCTCTTCGGCTCGGACAAAAATAAGTCGATGTTCCACTACCTCTGGACGGTGTCCAAAGGCCGCGCCCTCCCTCCGGTGGACGTCTTTGACCGCACGACCCTCCGGGACTATTATCCGGACCGCCGTCCGGAGCCGCTCCCCATCCAGCTCAACCACTACGCGGTGAAATCGCTTGCGGAGCACCGGCTGAAAGACGTGAAAGGGGACGCCTACTTCCCTTATCCCACGCATGGCGACGATGTCTTCTACATGCGGGACGCACGCTGTTCGGTTCCGGACAGGGCCATCCTGAAATACCTTCCTGCGCTCAGGGAAAGACTTAAGAATCGAGGCGTCGGCGCATGAACGAAGAACTCCGGTACAACTACATCATCTGCTTCCGGGAGCCTTACTGCCGCTACATGTTCCGGGACGCGGAAGCCACCGGCTCCGCGGTCTTCCTGAAGACGAGCCGGGCGGAGCGGTTCCTCCGGCGGGCCGTGGACAGCAGGAAGCTCCCACGCGTCCTGAAATCCGTGCTGTTCCGCCTGCAGAGCCCGGTCTTATGCCGCCGCCTTCAAAAAGCCGCAAAACGGATGGCGGATCCCCAAAAGCCCGTCTGCTTTATCCTGGACAGGCGCTACTTAAGCCTGGTCCGGAACAAGGGTTCCCAAAGGATCCGGAGCCGGTTCCCCGGTTCAAAGACCGTCCTGTTCCTCATCGACCTGATCCGCAGGGAGCCTTACCTGGAGGAGCACGTCTCCGGAAACGGGACGGAGCGGTTCGCGGACCTCATCTGGTCCTTCGACCCGGCGGAAGCCGCAAAGTACGGGATCGGCTTCCACGACGTGCCGATATCGGACTTCTCCGGAGACGTCACGCCGGCGGAACCCGAGTGGGACGTGGTCTTCATCGCGAAGATCAAGACCCGCATAGAACGGGCCATGAACATCTATCGGAACCTGACCGCGCGCGGGTACCGCTGCGGCTTCTTCCTCCATAAGGTTCCGGAAGAAGAACGGGGCCAGGCGCCCGAAGGCGTCCGTTTCACCGACTGGATGCCTTATGAGGAATATCTGAAGACCGAGGCGAAGGGCCGGATCATCCTGGAGATCGTCCAGGACGACGCGGCCGGCAATACGCTCCGGGTGAACGAGGCCATCGTTCTTCAAAAAAAACTGCTCTCGGACAACCCCGCGCTTCGCGAAAGCCCTGCCTTCGACCCGCAGAACATGTTCGTTTTCGACGATCCCGCGGACATTCCGGACGCGTTTTTGTCTGAACCGCCGGCCCCTTATCCGGCGCCCCTGAAAGAAAAGATCTCCCCAACGGCCTTCCTCCGCGACGTGGAAAAGGCCCTTCGGGAAGGAGAAGGAAACCATGCGATTTGAAACTGTCATCACCCCCGAAAGCGGCGGAAAGCTGGGACTCCGGGACCTTCTTAAGTACCGCGACCTGATCTGGCTTTTCATCAAGCGCGATTTCGTGGTCAAGTACAAGCAGACGGTCCTGGGGCCTCTCTGGGCCGTCATCCAGCCGCTTCTGACCACCATCGTCTTCAACGTCATCTTCGGCAGCCTGGCGAAGCTGACCACCGCCGACGCCATCGACCCCGGCGCCGGGACCGCGGCCATCCCCAGTTTTCTCTTCTATATGGCCGGCACCATCTGCTGGTCCTATTTCAGCCAGACCGTGACCGCCACGGCCAGCACCTTCATCAACAACCAGCGCATCCTGGGCAAGGTCTACTTCCCGCGGCTGGTCATGCCGGTCTCCACCGCCCTGTCCAACCTGATCTCCCTTGCCATCCGCTTCGTGATGTTCCTGGGCTTCTGGGCCTTCTTTGCCATCCGCGGCGGCTACGGCATCCATATGAACCTCTTCGTGCTCCTGCTGCCGCTTCTTTTCCTGCAGCTGGTGCTTCTGGGGATCGGCTTCGGCCTTGTGATCTCCTCCGTGACGACCAAGTACCGGGACATGATGCAGCTGATGAGCTTCGGCGTCCAACTCTGGCAGTACGCGACGCCTATCGCCTACGGCCTCTCCCTGATCCCGGCGAAGTATCTGGGGATCTACATGCTGAACCCGGTCACGATGGTCATCGTCACGTTCCGGTACGCCTTCTTCGGCACCGGCTATTTCAACGTCTGGTATTACGCCCTCAGCTGGGCGGTCACGATCCTGGTCCTCCTCCTGGGCGTACGCCTCTTCAGGCGCGTGGAACGGACGTTCATGGACACCATCTGAAGGAGCTGCCGATGGAAGATCTGATCATCAAATTTGAGAACGTATCCAAGCAATACCGGCTGGGCATGATCGGGCGGACCACCTTCAAGGAGGAATTGCAGCGGTTCGGCGCGCGCATCCGCCACAAGGAAGACCCCACGTCAAAGATCGGCCGGGTGGGTCCGGAGGCGCTGGGACTTAAGAACGGGGACCGTTTCTACGCGCTTCAGGACATCGATCTCACGGTCCGGCGCGGGGAGACCCTGGGCATCATCGGCCGGAACGGCGCGGGCAAATCCACGCTTTTGAAGCTCCTCTGCCGCATCACGGCGCCGACGGAAGGCACCATCTCCTACAACGGGCGCATCGCCTCGATGCTGGAGGTGGGGACCGGCTTTCACCCGGAGCTGACCGGCCGCGAGAACATCTACCTGAACGGCGCCATCCTGGGCATGAGCCGGAAGGAGATCGACGCAAAGATCGGCAGCATCATCGAATTCTCCGAGTGCGGGCCGTTCATCGATACGCCGGTGAAACGCTATTCTTCCGGCATGTACGTCAAACTGGCCTTCTCCGTGGCCGCCTTCCTGGACGCCGAGATCATGATCATGGACGAGGTGCTGGCCGTGGGCGACGCGGCTTTCCAGAAGAAGAGCCTGGCGCGCATGAAGGAGCTGGCCGAGCAGGAACACAGGACCGTGCTCTATGTGAGCCACCTCCTGCCCACCGTGACCGAGCTCTGCACGCGGACCATCGTCCTGGACCGTGGCCGGATCCAATACGACGGACCCACCGCGGACGCCGTAAGTTTCTATCTGGACAATATGCGGAACGCGCGGGCGTCCATCGAATATTCGGAAAGCACTGAGCTTCGGAAGCTCGCCAGGCGCACGGTCCGCTTCCTGAGCGCCGCCTTTGAAGGCAAGGACCGTCCGATCTTCTTCGATGGTGAGCCCATGCTCTTAAAGCTCCGCGTCCTCAACCTGGGGGACAACACCGGTGTCTCGTTCCGCCTGGAGATCCGAACCGCGGAAGGCCGCCCGGTGGCCGTTTCCCTGAAGGAGCATTTCCTGTCCGGGAAGGCCGGCCGGGAGCAGACCGTGGTCCTCCGGTACGACCTTGGAGTCCTTGCGGAAGGGCGCTACGATACGTCGTTCTATTTCTACTACGACCGCGGCGACGGCAGCGACATCATCGTGGGGTCCGAAGAAGGGCTGTCCTTTGAAAAGCGCCTTCTCCGCACGGAAGGCGTCCTGCTGAACAAACCCTCCTGGGGCAATGTGCGGCTGGCGCCCCCGGAAACGGAACGGATCGAATAAGCGCACGGTTTGTCGGCTAAGCGCGTGGTTTGACCGCGTTTTTGTACCTTGTTTTGTACCCTGTTTTGTGCACCCGAATGTATTAAAGAGAGGTGGTTTCATGGCAGCTTCCAAATTCATGGAACGCGCGCTGACGCGCGATTACAGCAAGACCTGGACTGTTCCGGGCACGTTCCCGTACATGATCCAGATGCCCCGCCCGCCCATTGGGGAACGCGCCTACAGCGTGGTGGAGAACTACAGCCGCTGCGTCCGCGGCGACAAACCCTACTGGATGCCCGCGTACGGCTTCGAGTCCAACACGGTCTGGCCGGACACCATCGAGGAGCACCCGGTCCCGGAAGTGGATGGCTACGACTGGTGGGGCGTCTACTGGACGATGGTCGACCAGGTGGGCGGCATGATCACCAAGACCGGCACCCGCGTCATCTCCGACTTTGCGAACTGGAAGAAAGAGGTGGAATGGCCGGACTTCTCCGGCGTGGATTTCAGGACCGACGGCCTGAAGATCCAGAAGAACCTTGACCCGAACCGCCCGCACATCTACGAGTGCACGGAAGGGCTTTTCGAGCGCCTGCACGAGATGATGCCGTTCGATGAAACGCTCCTGGCCTTCTACACGGAGCCGGAGCTTCTGGAGGAATTCTTCCAGAAGATGGCCGATTATAAGATTGAAACGTGCAGGAAAGTCTTCGAGTACTACGGGCGCATCGACGGCGTCCTCTACCACGACGACTGGGGCACGCAGCGCTCCGGCTTCTTCTCGAACGAGATGTTCCGGGAGCAGCTGATGCCCGCGACGTCCCGCTTCATCAAGTTCGTCAAGGACTCCGGCCGTTTCGTGGAGCTCCACTCCTGCGGCCGCAACATCCAGTACGTCCCCATGATGGCCGAGATGGGCATCGACATGTGGACGCCGCAGTCCAACTGCAACGACCCGGACGAGTGCTTCGCCTACAACGAGATCATGACCTTCGCCTTCCCCTGCGACCTGACCGGCTGCAAGGACGACGCGGACGTACGCGCCCGCGTGGACGAATACGTGGAGAAGTATGGCAAAAACGGCCGCTGGATGGCGATGTTCCGCGGCGCCGCCCCGGAGCTCATGGCCACGGCGCGCGACGAACTTTATACCTTCTCGCTGAATTACTACAATAAGCTGTACGGCAGAAGGTAAGGAAAGCACACCCGGCCGAAGAAAAGGACAACGCAAGCACGGAGGTATCTACTTGCCTTTCAGCATCATCAGAAACGACATCACGCGGGTGCGGGCCGACGCCATCGTGAACACCGCGAACCCGGAACCCTGCTTTGCGTCGGGGACGGACGCGGCCATCTACGAGGCGGCCGGCGCGGACGAGCTTTTGGCGGAACGGCAGAAGATCGGGCGGATCGCGCCCGGGGAAGCCGCGGTCACGGCCGCGTTCTGCCTGCCCGCGAAATACATCGTGCATACCGTCGGGCCCGAGTGGATCGACGGGGCACACGGCGAGCCCGACCTGCTCCGGTCCTGCTACCGGAAATCGCTGCTTCTGGCGGAGCAGCTTCAGTGCGAAAGCATCGCGTTCCCGCTGATCTCCGCGGGGTCCTACGGCTTCCCGAAGGCACTGGCTCTTGAGACCGCGCTCTCCGCTATCCGGGAGTACCTGGAGACCTCCGAGATGGACGTCCTCCTGGTGGTGTTCGAGCGCGATTCGTGGCAGCTTGCGGCGGGCCTCACCGAGCGCGTGGCCGCGTATATCGATGAGAAATACGTCGCGGAAAAGAGCGCTTCGGAGTACGGCGGGAGCATCTCGGATATGCGCCGGCGGAGGCGCTTAAACAGGGGCTGGCATGACGCGTACTTTGAGGAGATTACCCAGAACACCGCCGCACCCCTCCCCCACCAGGAAAAGAAGCCCTCCCCGGGAGATACACAGAACCCCTCTCTTGAGGATGCATGGAAGACTTCTCCGGAGGGTGCAAAGAAGCCCTCCCTGGAGGACGCGGTCCGGAACCTGGGCGAGAGCTTCCAAAAGCGGCTCCTCCGGATGATCGACGAACGCGGCATGACGGATCCGGATGTCTACAAGCGCGCCAACATCGACCGCAAACTCTTCTCCAAGATCCGCTGCAGCGAGGACTACATCCCCAGGAAAAAGACGATCCTGGCGCTGGCCGTTGCGATGCGCCTGAACCTGGACGACACAAAAGACCTCCTGGCAAGCGCCGGTTACGCGCTCACGAACAACGTCAGATCGGACCTCATCCTGAGTTTCTGCATCGAGAACGGGATCTATGACATCTACGAAGTGAACGCGCTCCTGTTCAAGTTCGGGCAGCCGATCCTGGGCTGACCGAAAAGTTTCATCCCATATTCTTCAAAACGGCCCGGGTGATCCCGGGCCGCCTTTATTTCCGGCTCCTTTACTGCCACTTTGAGGATGACCGTTTCCCCTCCCGGGGTCCGATACCGGCCCTCCCTCACTGTCGCTTTGCAGGCGACCACTTCCCTCCCGATACCCGCTATACTTAAGTCAAGAAAACACTCAAGGAGGGTATGGAAATGAAAAAGAATCTGACTGAACTTGTGATGATCCTGGACAGGAGCGGCTCGATGGGCGGGCTGGAGAGCGATACCATCGGAGGCTACAACAGCATGCTCAAGAAGCAGAAGGAAACGGAAGGCGAGGTCCTGGTCTCGACGGTCCTCTTCGACAACCACAGCGAGGTCCTCTACGACCGCGTACCGCTGACGGAAATGCCCGAAATGACCGAAAAGGAGTATTACGTACGCGGCACGACGGCGCTTCTGGACGCCCTGGGCGGCGCCATTCAGCACATCGGGAACGTACACAAATACGCGCGCGAGGAGGACCGCCCGGAGAAGACGATCTTCGTGATCACCACGGACGGGCTGGAGAACGCCAGCCGTGAATATACCTACGAACGCGTCCGGGAGATGGTCGACCGGCAAAAGGAGAAGTACGGCTGGGAATTCCTGTTCCTGGGCGCGAACATCGACGCCATTGGCACCGCTGGCCGGATGGGCATCTCCGCGGACCGCGCCGCGAACTACCGAAGCGACCGCAGGGGCACGCGCCTCAATTACGAGGTGCTGAGCGAGGCCGTGGTTCATATGCGGACCAGTAAGAAGCGGATCGACGGTGACTGGAAGAAGCGGATCGATGAGGACTATGAAAAGAGGAAGGAGGAATAAAGCGTCCCCCGCCGAACAAACCTGTCTGCGTGATTGACACCCTTTCCTGCCGGCGTTATGATAAGAATATAAAAAATAAAAAGCGCAGTGTCCAAAAAACGCCGCGCTTTTTAGCAACGATCGGTCTCCGGCCATAGCCGGACTCAAAGAAGAAAGGGTGCTTTCGAAAAGCCGGAAGCATATGGGTAAACTTATGAAGTCTCATCGGAGAGAACGCCTTTACGCAGGAACTTCAAAGACGGTCATCACCCCCAGGCAGGAGAATATCGACGGTTACCGCGCGCTTGGCCGCGAGCGGTTCATGCGCGCGCATGACGATCTCTACTCGCGCAGCCTGGTCCTTCAGGCCGGTGACCGCAAGATCCTCATCATGGGCAACGACCTGATCAACATCCCGGATTATTTCATGCTCCGGGACCGCCTTGTGGCGGCTTACGGCTTCAAGCCTACGGACATCCTCATGGGCGGCACGCAGAACCACCTTTCGATCGTCGCCGACCTGCCGGACCTGAAGATCGAGGACCGTCCCCCGGTGCTGAACCGCGTCCGCGACGAGATCCACGATGCTGTCTTCAAGGGCGTCGGCGAGGCGCTTAAAAACATGCGGCCGGCCACCATCGGCTACGGCAGCACGGACACGCACATCGGCGCAAAATACCAGTACCCGATGGACGCGGACCGGAACATCGTGGGACTTCCCTTCCCGAAATTCTATGATGATGAGCTCTTCTGCCTCCGCGTGAACGCGGAAGACGGCACGCCCATTGCCGCTGTCCTGAACTACGGCGTCCAGGGCGTGGTCACGACCGCCAAAGAGGACGTCCTGATCGGGGGCGACTTCCACGGCGCCGTTTCCCGGAATCTGGAGACCTATTACGGCGGCGATTTCATCGCCCCGTACCTTCTGGGCGCGGCCGGCGACAGCGATCCCTTCGTCAAGTGCTCGCTCAATATCCTCCGCACGGAGAAAGGCCGCGTCTACATGGCGCCCGCCGATATCACCGGCGAGAGCCGTGTGATCCTGAACGACTGGCTCGCGGGCATCCAGTCGAACGAAGCCATCCAGTGCATCAACAACATCGACTGCACCACCCAGTACGCCTACTTCAGAAGCGGCGAGGAATACACGGAGGCCGACCGGCGCGATACCAGCGTCTCTTTCCGGGATCCCAGGACCAACGTCCTGTTGGCAAAGATGGACGGGACGGTCACGCACCGCATCCACTTCCTGAGCATCAGCGATGAGCTCGCCTTCGTCTGCGGCAACTCCATCACCTGCGCCCGCATCGGCTGGCTCGTGAAGCAGGCGCTGCCCTGCAAGACCGTGTACTGCTCGGTCGAGGGCGGCATCAACGGGTACGTGGCGGACACGACCATTCAGCCCACGGAGTTCCAGAACCGCCTGAGCCCGATGTACAGCGCGCTGGAAAGCGAGCACGTCTACGTCGAGAGCGCGAAGGAACTGTACCGGACGGCCGAGTGACCCTCCCGGTCTCATCCAATCAGGAAAGGGTACTTTCGAAAGCGGAAGTATATTGGTGAAAATATGAAGAGTTACCGCAGGGACCGCCTTTACGCGGGAACCGCTAAGATCGATATCACCCCCAGCCAGGAGACCATCGACGAATTCCGCAGGCTCGGGTTCGGAAATTACGTGGGCATCCACGATCCGCTCTATGCCCGCATCCTCGTGCTGCAGGCCGGAGACCGGAAGATCCTGATCGCGGGCAACGACCTCATCTCGCTCCCGGATTACGATATGCTCTGTGACCGTCTCATTGAGGCGTACGGCTTCAAACGCACGGACATCCTCCTGAGCGGCACGCAGAACCACCTCTCGCTCATCTCCGGAAAGCCCGGAAGTCCCGACCGGCCGCCGGTGCTCCTTGGCATCCGCGATCAGGAACACGAAGCGGTATTCAAAGGTGTCGGCAAAGCGCTTAAAAACATGCGGCCGGTCAGCATCGGCTACGGCAGCGTGGACAGCCATATCGGCGCGAAATACCAGTATCCGCGCGACAAAGACGGCAACATCATCGGGAACGCGTTCCCGAAATGCTATGACAACGAGCTTTTCTGCCTGCGCGTGGACGCGGAGGACGGCACGCCTGTTGCCGCCGTCCTCAACTACGGCGTGCAGGGCGTTCTGACGCAGGGGAAAGAGTCGCTTGTGGGCGGCGATTTCCACGGCGCCGTCTCCAGAAACTTGGAGCAGTACTACGGCGGGGACTTCATCGCGCCCTATCTTCTGGGCGCCGCGGGCGACAGCGATCCGTTCGTGCGCTCCATTCTGAACGTCATCCGCACGGAAAAGGGCCGGATCTACTGCGAGGAGCAGGAGATCGAAGGCGAAAACCGGTACCTTCTGAACGACTGGATGGCCGGCATCCAGGCAAACGAGGCCATCAACTGCATAAACGGCATCAAGTGCACCACCCAGTACGCCTACTTCAGGAGCGGCGAGGAGTACACGGAGGCGGACCTTCGGAAGAACAATCCCATGTTTGATCCGCGCGCCGACATCGTCCGGAACAACCCCGTGGAGGGCACCGGCTGGCACCGGCTCCATCTGATCAGCATCAGCGATGAGCTCGTGTTCGTCTGCGGCAACTCCATCACCTGCGCCCGCATCAGCCTTCTTGTCAAAGAAGCCCTGCCCTGCAAGACCGTGTACTGCTCCGTGGAAGGCGGCATCCTGGCTTATATCCCGGATACCACCATCGGGCCCACCGAGTTCCAGAACCGGTTCAGCTCCCTTTACAGCCAGGTCGAAAACGAGCACGTCTACGTCGAAAGCACGAAGGCGCTTTACAGGAACGCCGAGCAAGAAAAACGCCGAGTAAGAAAAACGCCGGAATACGGTCAAAAAGCCCGCAAGGAGGTGTACTGAATGGAATT
>JAEEGL016356815.1_pt1 | contig 12412 bp, 6 predicted proteins | sample 9134231 | NCBI WGS metagenome assembly JAEEGL01 (sample SAMN16246548, study PRJNA631951) | gut metagenome | biome: gut microbiome; feature: rumen; material: fiber-attached | host: Bos | place: Iran: Karaj | collected 2018-10 | reverse complement strand
GAGAAGGCGGGCATTATGGCTGGATGGCATGGTGCGGGCAATCCATATTATGTATTCACACGCAGCCGCAATGACAAGAAGGCGCATCTGGAGTTGCTGCGTTTTGCGCCTGGCGGCAAGTCCACGCTGGACAGTTTTGACATACCATGGAAGGACGAAGTGCGGATGCTGATGGAGATTGATGCGGCGGGCACATTGCGCTGCTGCTGCGATGATGCGCTTATATTCAAGCGCGGCGAGGTGTCCTCTGGTGCGGCTGGTTTGTATTTGCCTGCTGGTGGCTCCGCGCGGTTCACGGGCATGGAGATGTCCCGCCGCCGTGTTAGAACCCATGAATTGAAGCAGAAGAACGTGGTGTTCGAGCATGACCCGTTCATGCGCCACTGGGCGGCTGCCGAAGGGCAGTGGATTGGCGGCGGTGGGGACATACTGTACCACAAGGGCGACTTCTTCGGGGACTTCAACATGTCCTTGCCATATAAGGTTGGCGGCGAGATACATTTCGGCTTGGCGGACGGCGCCAAGGAAGGCGCGCTCAAGATTGTCATGACAGACAAGGAAGTGCGCATGACTGGGCCTGACGATTTCAGCGAGAACTATGCCATCGAGGCGCCCAAGGCGGATACGCGCATTGCGGTTTCGCTGGAGGGATACTGGCTGGAATTGTCCTGTGGCGGCAAGGTGCTGAACACGCGCAGGCTTGCCTTGCCATTGCGCGAATACGGCACGAGGCTGCTCACCAGGAAATACACCAGCAAGGACATGGAGAAGAGCAGCGTCACCAGGATGAATGTGATAGACGAATTCTTCAATGAATCGCCTCATGACTGGCTGGTGAACGGCGGCGACTGGCAGATCATCAACCGCTTCCAGTGCACAGCCAGCTGGTCCCACATGATAGCGCAGTCCCTGGACACCATGGGGGCGTTCTGGAGGAAACAGCGTTTCCAGGGCGACATGACGCTGGAATTCTACGCAGGCACCAGGCATGGCTACTATGACAGGGCGGGCAACATGAACTGCACCATCATGTCCAAGGACAATACTGCATCCTCGGGCTATACGGTGACATGCTCGGAATGGGACCAGAATAAATCCCAAAACTGGACATATCTGTACAGGAATGGACAGCGCATCAACAAATCCGACGCGTACATGGTGCCGCGCCGCAGGAAGGGCACATACCGCCGCATCCTGAATCCGCTGATTGCACGTGGCAGGGACATTCATGGCGCATGGTACTACCTCAAACTGCGCAAGATAGGCAACAAACTGGAATTCTGGTTTGACGATGAACTGGTGATGACCAGCAATGATGACAATGTGCTGAACGAGGGATGCCTTGGAATATGGACCTTCGACCACAGCATGACATTGGCGCAGATCAAGATTACCTACGAGAAGGCAAGTGCAAAGCAGCATAATGTGAGATTGCTGCCAAATGACATTCCTGAAAAGAGGGAGGAGCCTGCGCCAGAGCATTGGGACGGCACTGCAAATGGCTTCCCCCTGAATGCCATGGAAATGCGCTATTGGGAATACAAGGATGGCGTTGCACAGGGCAGCCAGATGTCTTTCGCCTCAAATACGGATGGCATTGTGCTGGTGAACAAACTGGGCGCTGGCGAGATGAAGTTGAACGCAAAGTTGCCTGATTTGAAAGTCGCTGATGTGGCTGGCTTCAGGTTCGATGTGAAACGCACAGAGACAGCCAGATTCAATTTCTTCTACACCATACACAAGAACGACGACAAGAAAACACTCTTGCTGAGGAATTTCCACAAGATATCAGGCGATGACTTCTCTGGCGCATACTGGCAGAAGACAGGCGAGAGCGAGGTAAAGCACACTGCAAAGGAAGACTTGCTGGATAAGGACGGCTGGACCACGGTGACTGTGTGGCTGCCCAGTTGGGTGCGCAACACGGCTGCCGAGGATGACAAACGCGTGGTGCGCGTCGGCGGCTTTGGGCTGGAGCAGTTTGACTTCCTGGCCTCGGGCATTGGCGGCAATGCACCAGGCGATGCATACGCGATACGTGATTTCAGGCCCATATTCTACAAGCGTCCTGACATCGTGCTCGGGGAAGGCGTGCGCGGCAACGCTAGGCCTGATTTGCATGCCGCCAGGCCTAAGATGAGCACAGACCCCAAGGAACTGGCGGCGCAGTTGGACAAGTGCGCCGAGGGCAGGGAATATGCCAGGGCATACGTGGATTTGAACAAGGGGCGCGCCGCATTGACTGCGCAGGTGGATTGGGTGCAGGCGGGCAAGCCTGATGTTCGGTTGGACTGGTCCCAGGATGCCTTGGACACGCTGGAACTCAATTGCGGCAAGCCATACGCGGATTATCGCCTGGGGGCGCTGAAATTGCTGGTCAATGGAATTGATTTGGCGCTTGAGCCAGTGAAGAACGGAAGGGAAGGCGTATTCGCCACGGCCAGGATTCCCCGCACCGACAAGGCGGCGGAGGCATTCGCCAAGGGCAAACTGGAGTGCGAATTGCGGCTGGATGCGGAGAATGTGCACCATGTCAGCCTGGAGGTGGCTGGCAATGCGCGCAGGAACGGCCCGCCTGCATTGATGAAAGTGGAGGGCATGGTCAAGATGTGGCTTGGCTTCGAGGGGGACGATATCAAGTTGCCGCTGATAAAGCAGGCCAGGCCGCGCATGACATTGATGGACAGCGATGCGGAGGCTGGCAGATACGTGCGCATTAGCAACATTCCTGGAAATGGCAATCTTGCCACGGATTACGCCCTGGTGCATTCCGTGGCGGAGTATCCGCTGTTCTTCTTTAGATACAATGCGGACGACATGTGCAATGTGTCCCTCGTATATCCAGGCAATCCCATCAAGTTGGCATGGCAGAGCAGCAATGACAGTCGCGGCGTGCGCTATGCAAAGCCTTTCGACCAGGACAGCAAGTGGCATTCCTGGCTGGGCTTTGTGCCAGACGCGTTCACGAATCGTCCATTCCAGAAAAACCGCTACAACATAGTCAACTTCCGCATCGCAAGCCATGGAAGGCCAGACCAGACTGGGCTCTACAGCAATCTGAAACTGGATGACATAACAGTCGCGCCTGCTGTCAATTCCGCTGAAAAACTGGCGTTCACGCCTCATTACTTTGATTTTGACGGTGTGGACTATGTGGAATACGCAGTCTATTTTGCGACTGCACTCTACGATGGGCGGGAAATCAAGGAATGGAAACGCTGCAAGCCAGGCGAGAAGATTACACCTGAATTGCCAGCCTCAATCCAGGACGGCGTGGCACACATCCTGCTGCGGGCTGCGGACAAGGCAGGCAATGTGTCGCCTATCACTGACCTGCCTTTCCTGCTGGACAGGGCAAAGCCCAGCATTTCCGCCAGCATTGTCAATGCCACGAATCCATTGTACAATGGCAAGGCATTGCAAATCAACGTGGGCACTTCAGGCGGTGCGCCATGGAATTTGGACAAGGCTGTGTTCAAGTCGGGCAAGGTTGATTTCAAACTCAACAACTGGTCCAATGAATACGAACGCAACAAGGACAGGGACGTCGCCATTCTCAATTATCCAATGATAATGAGAAGGCAATTGGCCAGGGCGAAGGATGGCGATACCGTGACATTCTCTGTGGGCAATGTCAGCGACGGCGCGGGGAATGTGTGCGATGACCTGAACTTCCCAATCAAAATCAACTATGCCGAAGACAAGCGTGGTCCGAACTGGTATATTCTGGATTTTAGCGACAAGGAAGGCTACTGCGTTGACTGGAACTGGGAAGGGCACAGGTCAAATGCACGGCGCTTCAATCCTACAGCAGGAGGGCAGGAAGTCAGGATTGACAACAGCATTGGAAGTTCCGTCCATCTTGTGCACTACAGTCATTACAGCCAGGGGGAAATCGCCGCAGTCGTAAAATGGGAACTGGCAAAATACCCGTATATCGCATTCAGGCTTTCCACTACTACATTCAGAAAGGGACTGAAGGTGCGACTTGGCATAGTCGCCGAGGACAACAAGACATACATGATTTCACTTACCGAGCCTAGCAAGGATGGTACCGAACTCAATACAAAGCAATCCTTTAAATGGGAGAATGGCAAGTGGATTAACTTTGCATTCAATGTAAGGCAGATGCTAGTTGAAAAAGGCATAAAGGATGTGGATAAGATGCGCATCAAGGCGGTGCACTTCCAGCGCCTCGGCATACGCCACAGAGATACGCTGCTGCTGGACGATTTCTACATATTCGGCCCCACCGCCAAGTTGAACGCCAGAATCGGCGCTTTCGACATAAGCGGCGTGGCATCAATTGATGTGTATGATGGGGATGCACTGCTGAAGTCTTATCCTTTGGCGGACAAGGACAGGTATGACCTCGACGAATGGCGCAACGAGGGCGTAAGATGGCTGCGTCTGGTGGCAAAGGACAAGGCGGGCAACATGTCAGTTCCAGCATGGCTGCCAATTGCACCTAAGGAGAAATAGGAGACAAAATGACGCGTATTGCATTTATCAGCGATATTCATTCCAATATCGACGCATTGCAGGCGGTGTTCGCCCACATTGAGAAAGTGGGCGCGGATGTGACGCTTTGCCTGGGGGATATTGTGGGATATGGCCCATGTCCCGCGGAATGCCTCCACGAAATACAGAACAGGGAAATCCAGTGCGTCATGGGCAACCATGATGAATATGTGACGCTGCTCATGGACCCCCGCGTGGAAAAACTGCGCCCCGATATAAAGCAGGTCGTGGAGTGGACACAGATGCAACTGTCCATGGACGACCTGAAATGGCTGTCAAAACTGCCTATGCAGATGGAGGCAGATGAATTCTCCATCCTGCATTCGTCATTCGCGCCTGCACGCTGGTCGTATTGCATTGATGAACGCACATTCCTCACCAACTTTATGCACCAGAAGTGCCAGCTGGCATTCTGCGGCCATAGCCATAGCCCGCTGCTGGGCATGGACATGGCACCCAATGAACCACAATTGGACTACTACGAAAAACCTAAAGTCATCCCCACAGACCGCAAGGTCATGGTAAACGTGGGCTCCGTGGGACAACCACGCGACAGAAATCCAAAGGCATGCGTGGTATTCTACGAAATGGAAAGCCGACAGGTCAAACTCGACCGCGTCCCCTACGATACCGAAAAGGCAAAGGAACGCTTCTTCGCCGCTAAACTCCCAGAACGCTTCGGCCAACGCATCTGCATGGGCAAATGATCTCGTATTTGGGGAGGGGGAAGGGCCAGTGGCCCTTCCCCCTCCCCAAACCCCACCTCTATCCCTTACTGCGCGTATTCATTTTGCCTGCGGCAAAATGAATACGCGGGTAATGTCTAGAAGTGTTTTTGGGGAGAGAGGAAAGGGTAGGATTTTACGAAATATCTTTATAATTAAACAGTCCACAGTCCACAGTCCACAGCCCACAGCCCACAGTCCACTTGAAAATGGCACAGAGCATTCATTCAATTTATAGTCTGAAACGCACCACCAGCTGTATTTTGCTGATAATGTGCGGTGCGCTTCTCATGGCGACCAATATCAACACCTTCGTCCACTCGGCAGGTCTGTTTCCTGGTGGCTTCACTGGATTGTCCTTGCTGTTGAAGGAGGCATTGTCAAAGTTTTTCGGTCTCAATCTTCCGTATTCATTGTTCTACTGGGGGCTCAACCTGATTCCCGCAGTCATCAGCTTTTTCTACATAGGGCGCAGATTCACCTTGTTCTCCTGCCTTATGATTTGGCTTACTGGTCTGCTGGCCGATCTGCTGCCCGCACATGTGCTAACCCATGATGTGCTTCTTTGCACAGTGTTTGGCGGCGTGGTGAATGGATGCGCCATCTGCTGCTGTCTGCTGGCGGACGCCACCAGCGGAGGCACAGACTTCATCGCCATCTTCATTTCCGAACGCACTGGCAGAAACGCGTGGAACGCCATCTTCCTCGGCAATGTGGCGATGCTCTTCAGCGCAGGTCTTCTATTTGACTGGAACCGTGCGCTGTATTCCATTATTTTCCAGTTTACCTCCACGCAGGTGCTCAACCACATCTACTTGAGATATACAAAGGCAACGCTGCTCATCATCTCCGAAAAGGCCGATGAAATATACGAATGCCTGCGGGTAAGCACCCACCACAGCGCAACACTCTTCATAGGAAAGGGCTGCTACCTTGGACAGCCGCAGAAGATGCTGTACACCGTAGTCTCCAGCAGCGAGGCAAGAAAACTTGCATACGATGCAAAGAAAATAGATCCAAAGGTATTCATCAATATACTGCCGTCCAGGGAAATATTGGGCAGATTCTACCGTAGCAGACGAGTTTGACGTTTTTCACAACAATTGGGAGATTGAAAATGAAGCAATGCAGAATGTTCTTTGTGGCTTTGGTCTTGTTGGCAGGCATGGGACTGCTGGCGGCGGAAACTCCGCAGAACCCCAGGAAGAAACCGCTTCCCCTGGAAGAGTTCTACAAGAATTTTGAAAAGGTTCCCACTGAGCAGGACATGGGCGCCAACTTTGCCAAGCGGATATATCTCGGCACCGCGGGCAACAAGGAACGCTATAATTCCCTGACGCTGGGATGGGGGGCATGCGGAGTGCTTTGGGGAAAGCCAGTCGCAATTGTATATATCCGCGAAAATCGTTTCAGCTATGCGTATTTTGATGCAGAACCCATATACACGCTGTCATGGTATCCGAAACAGCATTTGAAAACACTCATCAATGTGTTTGGCGGCAAGTCAGGGAAGGATACGGACAAGGAACAGCTGTCTGGGTTCACTCCTGTTGAGACGCCCGACGGCGGCGTAAGCTACCTGGAGGCGGAGAAGGTGGTCGTATGCCGCAAGCTGATGCACCAGCCAGTGCCAAAGGAATTCCTGCCAAAGGAACTGGGCGCCCACCTGAATCGGGATGGCCTCATACACGTTCAATTCACTGGCGAGGTTCTCAGCGTCTGGCGCCATAAATAGGCGTAATCGGCAAAAGGCAAGGAATCAAGGGGATCAAGAATCCTTGATTCCTTTGTTTTTATTTTGATTTGCATTTTATGTGTTGGCTATGTTCCACGTGAGGGTAGGTTCTCAATGGGACTTATGGGACCTATGGGACCTATGCGACAGGTAGGCAAGTCCCATAGGTCCCATTGAGAACCTACCCTCATGGGAACAAAGCGTTTATGATAATATGAAACTGCCTAGATGTCTAGATAGCTGGTTTTGCAACAGTGAGGCGGTACATCTCTGCTACAAGCCGCGGCGTGTGCAAATACTCACAGAACCTCGGACTGCAAGGCAAGTTCACTCCAGGAAGTTCTTTATGCCTGTGCGGAGACCCCGCAGCAGGTCCTTTATGCAGAACTGGCAGTTGTCCAGGTAGTCCTTGCGTGAAAGGGGGCGGGAATAGACATTTGGCGCGTTAAGTGCGGCAAGGGCAAATGAGGAGACTTGCATGCCCAGCGCGTGCCCCATTATGATTTCCATAACAAGGTCGTGCCCCAGTATGTCCGCTCCGTTGTTGCGGGCGGACATGGCCTCCGACACAGTGCAGAACTGGGAGCCTGGCCTTGACATATATACGCCCAGGCGCGGTGAAAGCCCCACTGCGTCAAGCGCGTTCATGAGTTCTGAATTCAGGTGCTGCGAAAGGGCGAATGTCATGTCGGGGAAGGCTTCCTGCAGCATGATGTGGTTGCCGTCCAACGGGGAGCAATTATGGCCGTTGATGAAATCTGTCAGCAGCATCCATGTGCCTGGCTTGATTTCATTTTTAAGTGAAAGGCCCGCGCCCACAAAAATTGCCGCCTGCGCGCCCAGGGCGTGGGCTATGCATAGCGGCAGGACGCATGGCGTGACGCCGACGCCTTCGAAAAGGTGGCGGTGCCCGTTGCTTGCCAGCGCTGGATATCCGTTGATTTTGCCGAACAGCAGTTCGGGATGCCCGCCATCGGGAATTTCATGCTTGGGCATTCCTGGCAGTTCGTTCAATGGCAGTGCCTGCGGAGCAGTGTCAAACACTGGTTCTGGATGCATCGCGCTGCTGCATTGCAGGAATATTCGGGGCGCCTCCCATTCCTTGAAAAGCCGTGGCAGGAGCTGCGCGGCTTCGTTTGTGTATTCGTATAATGATGACATTTGTGTTTTCCTAGAAAGCAATGAACTGCGGGAATATAACGCCCTGAAGCATATATGTCCAGAAAATGTCTTTGCCATTTGCAATATGCGGTGAAGCAAAATACATTACCCGACAATCGCTTATGAGGCACAATACGGGGCAATTATCTTGGCAGGTGGGCAACAATGAAAGTCAGCGCGATACAGGACGACTGGAAGGAGATAATCCATTGCGGGCTTGAAAACCAGCAGATAGACTTCAAGGCCCCCCAGAATTGGAATACCATCGGCAGGGTGGGGCGCGCAAAGTTCGCGCGCCATGCGATTGCGCTTGCCAATACTGCGGGCGGATATGTGGTCATTGGTGTTGCCGAGGACGAGAATGGCAATCCAACAAAGCACATCGGCATGTCCGTGGAGGAGGCAAGTTCCTTCGACCCAAGCACGGTGGGGCAGACCTTGGCTAGCTATGCGGACCCGCCAGTCTCCATAGATGTGGTGCGCCCTGTCGTGGACGGACTTCAGTACGTGGTGCTGGTGGTGTATCCATTCAAGGAGATGCCCCATGTCTGCAGCAATGCCTGCGAGCACGAGCTGCAGCCAGGCGCTTTCTACATACGCACGCCTGATGCCCGCAGCAAGGTGGCCATAAAGGCCTCCGAACTGCATTTGCTGATAAACAGGGCGCTGCGCAACCAGCGCCAGATGCTGGGCAGGATGCTGCGCGGCATACTCTACGAGGACAAGCAGACGGATTTGCAGGAGCAGGACATTTTCCAGTCCCTGATACAAAGAAGCCGCCAATTGGCGATGGACAAGATCGGGCGCAGGGCATTGCGTTCCTATCCCTACTTTGAATTGGTGTGCATGCCGCAGAAGATGTTCTCCAACATCAGCATTACTGATTTGCGCAAGGCGGTGGATAGCCTGGAGCGCCCTGCAATAGATGATCTTCCATGGGACAATGCGGTCGCCAAAAAGGAGACTTTCGCCACCAATGAATCCATTTGCGGTGTGCAGTTGATAGGCGACAAGCCAATTGCGTTGTGGGAAGCCTACCAGAATGGCTTGTTCTATGCGGCGGCGCGCTTTCCTGGCGGGCAAAGCGATGCCCGTCGCATAAAGGCAGGTGAACTGGCCCAGGCTGTGGCAGGCGGCATTTCCGCGATAGGGCAGTTCTTCACTCTGCTCAACCATGCAGATGCCTTGCTTGACATAAGCGTCAGGATTCCCAATTCCAACGGCGTGATTCTGGATGGCATTTCCAAGGAAGAGCATGTCTGCCGCATACTTGATGTGGAGGTTGTGAAGCAGCGCACTGCTGGCGATTTGGAAGGGGGCGCGGTGCCAGATACATCCGCTCATATTTTCGCGGAGATATGCGAGCGCTTCAATGCTTCCTTTGACAAGGCGGCAATCGCTGAAATCAAACTTAAGTTCAGCAAATACTACTGAACCAAGAAAGGCATTTGGCGATGCGAAGCAAGTTGTAAAATATTGACTGTGGACTGTGGACTGTGGACTGTGGACAGTGGACAGTGGACAGTGGATCTACTTTGAAACAAGGGAAAACACTATGATTAAAAAGAGCATTTTGACGGTTTTGCTGGTGCTGCTTGCATACTGCGAGGCGGCGGTGATAAATGGCCCGTTCAAGGGAACCAGCTATGCATTCTTCTTTGTGCACAAGGGAGGTCCCTTGAAACTGAGCCTGCGTTGCGAATCATACGGATTGACCAATGCCGTGCCGTCATACGTGGGCAGGGATGCGCTTTTACTGGGACGCATTTTCGATGCGGACGAGCGCCTGGTGGCGTGGGATTACTTCCGCGTGAAGCATGGCAGCGAGGAGAACTTTTCCCACGACTTCGGCGATGCGCCAGCGGGCGTTTACCAGATACGCTACAGCGGCTACAATGTGAAGGCGTGGGTTGCCGCGGAGCCAGAGGCTAGTTTCGGCGTTATGCCCATGCGATGCTGCCTCAAGTATGGCTGCAAGGAGCAGTTCGACAATACATATTTCTACATACCAGAGTATGCCAGGAAGATGAGTCTATACCTCTATTCCTGCAATTTGACGATTACCGACGAGGCCGGCAATAAATACGACCTCAAATCAGGCAACAGACCCCTGGACATAGAGGGCAAGCAGGGGCAGGTATGGAAACTCAACGGAAAACTGCCAGTAAGCGACTTCAACTATTTCGGCTCCAATGGAGCGCCGTTGATACTTTGCCCCGACAAGGAGACCGCGTTGGCAATACACGGCTCCGTGGAAAAAGCCCAGGACGGCACTTTCTATCCCCACAAGTTCCAGGTGAAAATGCATGACTGGATTCAGGCGCACAAGGAGGACGACCTGTCAATGCCGCACATTGACATAAAGTCCAAGTTGCCTTTGATGAAGAAAGAACCCAATTCCGTAGGGCTTCTTGGACCATGGGGGCTTTTCAACCATATCAACAGCATGATTGAACAGCAGAACATAGACAAGAACAGCCCTGACTTTGGCGCATCCCGATATTTGGAATCAATGGCGGCGGCACTGGGGATGGACAAGGAATACAACCCATTCTTCAGGCATCCCATGCTTGAGAAGCGCGTTATGATAGGCATCTTCCAGGATTTGATGAAGATGGCTGAAAACGACACCTGGGAGGAATCGGCAGGCGAATATTGCGGCAGCGACGCGCTGGGCTTTGTTCACAAGATAAATGCCTTCTACCATGGCATATCGGGCGTTGCCGATGAGGAATGCCGTGCATTGTGGAGCGATGCCATACGCCGCGAGGCGGACAGGTTCTCCATGTTCCGTGTTTCATGCGACAACCAGTCGTCACACTGGCCGTACATCTACCAGTGCCTGTGCGAGAGGCTGGGTGAGAAGAAATATGCCGAGATGGCGAAAGACTATATCTGGGGCATGAGCCGCGAGGGTGGAGACCGCCACATGAAGACAGGATATCAGCAGGAGGCATACGGGCCTGACGGCACATACCAGGGGCTTGGCACCTGCTACCAGGCCATCTACTTCAGGATGACAGGAAATCCCGTCGCAAAGAATACCTTGCGCATAATCTATGACTTTTACAACCACAGCCTTGCGCCGCAGCCTGACGGGACGGTATTCGGATGCAGCAACTACGGGCATCGTACGGCGGGCTCCTGGGTTTTCCGCCAGTACGGAGGGGGGCTTGCCATGATGAAGGCTGAATTGCCCGAGGCGGCAGTCTGGTTCAGAAAGGAACAGCCTGCCAGCATCGACAATGCAATCGCCCAATTCAGGGAAATCAAATGCAATCCCGGCAACGGGGCAAAGTATGCCACCGCCGTGCATGGCCCGTTTTATTCTCAGTTCCTGTTCCCCAGCGAGCCGTTGCCAGGAGCGAAGTTCCCTGTGGAGGCAAGCAATGACTTCACCAAAAACTTCAACAACGAGTTCATTGCCGTGCGCAAACCAAAATACTACACATTCACATATATCGGGCATACGGCGGCAGCCTGGGTTGGAAAATCCAGATACAAGAAGGCGGAATACAAGAGCGGCAGCGGCAAATGGGCCTGCACCCAGGGGCTGGGGCTGCTGTGGTTCCAGGACTACGGCTCGGTGCTGACTGCAATGAACTGGAATGGCGACACAGGATGCTTCCTGCGGGCAGACCTGGACAATGGCGAATGCGCCTATCCTGACTACTGGTCCACAAAGGAAGCCTTCGACGGCAAGGCAATCACGTTGGAGCAGAAACTGTTCAACCAGGATTGCGTGGCATACAAGAGAAATATTTCATTCCTGGAGAATGGCATTCGCCAGGACCTGGAAATCAGCATCTCCAAGGAAAACAACATCAAGGACCTGTACGAGCAGCTGCCATTACTGGACTACAAGAACCTGAAACTGGAATACATGGTCAATGGAAAGTGGCAGGACAAGCCAGGCAAGGCGACGAAAGTGCGCCTCAACCAGGCGGTGCTCATCTCGCTGGACAAGGCATTGCCCGTGTCGCTGGGACCTGCCTCCAGCAATTTCAACCAGAAGATACAACCACTAAGGCTGCATTTGGGCAATGGTTTCAAGGCTGGCGACACTGTCAAACTGTCATACACCATCACTAAGTAGTCAAATTAGTGGACTGTGGACTGTGGACTGTGGACAGTGGTGTGCGCGGGGCGAAAGCCCTGCGTTCAGAAGGCACGCTATTCCGCGCGGCCATTGGCCGCGCGTCAGGACGGGTGACTGCCATCCGCGCCTTGCAGGCGCACTATTCCGCGCGGCCAATGGCCGCGCGTCAGG
>JAEEGL015906276.1_pt1 | contig 12412 bp, 10 predicted proteins | sample 9134231 | NCBI WGS metagenome assembly JAEEGL01 (sample SAMN16246548, study PRJNA631951) | gut metagenome | biome: gut microbiome; feature: rumen; material: fiber-attached | host: Bos | place: Iran: Karaj | collected 2018-10 | reverse complement strand
TGCCCGGACTGCGGCAAGCGCCATGCCATCTTCGGGGAGAGCCATCTCGAGGAAATCGCCGCGCAGTATGGCATAGCGCACACGGCGCGTCTGCCCATAGACCCCGCCATCGCCAGGGAATGTGACGCCGGCCGCATCGAGCATCTGTCCGCTCCGTGGCTGGACGGCATGGCCGATGTCTTAGCCGCCTTGTAGTGCGCGAGGTCTTGTTCTTTAAACGTATCACGCCGGACCAGTCCGGCGTGATACGTTTAAAAAGGACGAGCGGGCATCTTGCGGGGGCCGCTACACCAGCGACTGAGAAAAATAGCGTAGCGCCGTTCCTAAAAGTATGCATGCCAGCAGAAGCTTGATATAGCGGGCTGGGACATATTTTTGAAAGCGTGCGCCGCAGTACATGCCCAGCATGCCTCCCGCTCCTATGAGCAGCCCCAAAGCCCAATCAGGCGCTACTGCCATTTCCGGGAAGACCGGAGCGAGCATACTGTAAAACACTATGCCTGACAGCGAGGTAAAGGCCGTGGCCATGAGCGTGGCACCGGCTGTGACATAGACGGGAAGCTCAAAGAAAGAGATCAGGAAGGGGGCTATGATAGCGCCGCCGCCGATGCCGTAAATTCCCCCGATCAGGCCGACGGCAAGGCTGAGCAGCGCAAGGGGCCTGGTCGCGATGGAGTAGTCTTTTTCCTGGAAGCAAAACGAAAATGCTTTCTGGTTGAAGCTGACAATGCGTATCGCGCTGGGCAGTGCCGCGTTTCGGTGATCACCGCCGCGCCGTTTTTCACGCAGGGAATAGGCAAGCCGGACACCTATGAAGAGCAGCACGGCTCCGGCAAAGACCTTGAAGCGCATGACGTCTGGAAGCCAGTGCAGCCGCACCAGTGCGCCTATGAAAACGCCAGGCAGCGTTCCCGCAGCGATGATGACCGCCAGAGGCCAAAGCAGGCGCCCTTCCTTCCAGTACCGCCATACGCCGGTGGGGCACGCCAGGATGTTGAAAATCTGGTTGGTGGCGCTCACGCTTGGATTCGCGTACCCCAGCACGCTCATCTGGAAGGGGAGCAATACCACGGCGCCGGAGATGCCTCCCATGGACGTGAAAAACGATATCAGCGCAGCAACGCCCAGTGGAAGCAAAGGGTTGCAATGGATGTCTGCAACATGAAAATACATGCCTGGTCCATAAATGTCAGTATGCTAGCTGCGATTCCAAGGTTCCCAGCGGATTTCCCTTGTCAGCCAATCCGGTATGCCGATGCGTTGCTCCTTGATGTCGTAGTAGTAGGCACATCCGGAATAAGGGTCGAAGATCTGCACCTTCGGCAGGTAGGTGATGGCTGTGCCATCCACGGGCAGGCCGTTCATGTCTGCGATGTTTTTTAGAGCTTCAAAGGCCATGGCTGAATTTGTCATGCGCACGAATATTCCGCAAGACCGGGCGGGCAAGACGCCTTCCCACACGGCTTTGCCTACGCCGGGCTGCAGCTTTTCGGCACGCCCTGGGTAGTTGAGGGCGCGGACATAGGCCATCCTCAGCGAAGCATAGTCGATGTGCTCAAGGGGCGTGCCTTCCGTGCCGAAACCCGCAAGGCCTTCCAGTGTGGGGTCGCCCGGGGCGTGGCGGAAGGTGCCCACTACCCAGCTGCCGGAAGATGCCGGGCCGATGATCATGCGCGTATGCGCCTGCGCGCAGCAGCGGCCGGCCACGAGGTTGGCTTCGGGAGACGTCGTGCCCAGGAAAACGAGGTCTACCGGCTGCGCATCGTCCTTCCATCCTTCGCCGCGCAGCAGCTTGGCCAGCCACGCGCCGTCCTTGCTGCGCAGTTCTTTATTCCATCCTTGGACGGTGATATCCGGATTGATGGACTTCATGTGCCTTTCCCAGGCATCGGGCTTGTGCATGCCGATGTATTCCCTGGAGAAGGGCAGGCGGTTGAGGTTGGTGTCTTCAACCACGTCGCCGTCGATGAGCCCGAATTTCGTGAAGCCCGTGCGCACGAGCAGGTCCACCACGGAACCGTTGCCGCCGCAGCCGATGGCGAGCACCTTGCAACGGCGCATGGCATCCAGTACTTCAGGTGAGAACAGGCGGAATCCTGATTCCCTATTGATAAGAGCATTCCACATGGCGACCTCGTTTGTTAGAGGGGATGGAGGCAAGGAGGCTGTCCTCAGCGGCTTTGAGGAGAGATGCGCCACTACGGAAGGCCGTGCAGGGGATGATCCGCCGCTCCCCTTCATCCAGCTCGCCGCGGAGCAGCAGGAATTCCCCTTCGTCTTGTCCGGTACGTGCCAGTGCCAGTCCCTTGGGCATACGGAACACGCCCGCCCTGCGCAGGGGCCGAAGCCTGTCCGGAGGGGCATCCGCAAGCAAAGGGCAGAGAGATGCGATCCTGCGGCGGAATGCCGGAGGATCGAGGAGACAGAGCGGCGTTTCCGTCAGTTCAGGGCAGAGGCTGAGGAGCGTTTGCAAGCATGTTTCGTCTGTCCTTGCGCTTGTGAGGAGCGGGGCTATGGGCGATCCTGCACGGCGCAGGTCTTCTGCTGCGTCAATGGAGAGGATCATGGGCACGCGGAAGGAAAGCCCCATTTCTCCGCCGGTTCCGTAGCAGCGGTAGCCCATGCGCTCATACAGCGAAATCATGCGCGGCGCGCAGTAATGGACAGAGCAGTGGAAACCGCTTTGTATGGCGGCAGCCGCAAGGCGCAGGATCATCTGCCCGAAAAGTGAGGATCCCCGCGCGGCGGCACTGACGACCACGCGCGAAATAATGACCGTCTCTGCGAGCAAGGGGGCGATGCGTGCAAAGTGGAAGATATCTTTCCATTCCTGAGCGATGCTCTGCTCGGAAGCCGGCGTTATCGTTCCGACGGCGAGAAGGCTGCCATCTGGCCCGATCGCCATGATGTGCCTTGAGTGCATGTCGTGGGGAAGAGCGACTCTGCGACGTGCGCTGTCCACGCCGGGCAAGCCTGTATGCTCCGCGAAGTATTCCTCGTAGCGGAAGCTGAAGACCGCTTCACGTTCACCGGGAGCGGAAGCTTCTTTCCATGTGACTCCCATATCCCTCCTGAGCATGGCGGGACCGTCTATGCCGGCTCGCCGGGCAGGAACTGTTCGAACTCCTTGGTGACCGCGCTGTGCCGGGACAGGAAGAACGGGCAGATGCCAAGGCTTGACGCCATGGCCGCATGTGCGGAAGGGCTGTCCTCTGGCAGCATGGTGCCTGAGACTTCTTGCGGAGAATTTGGCAGGGGACCGCTGGCAAGCGCAGACAGGCCCGCGGGGTCCAGTCCCCAGCGGCAGGCCAGGGCAAAGACATCAGCGATGCGTTCGGCGCCGGCGCCCGCAGAGGAAAGGATGGCGAGCCCTTCCGGCGAGGTGCAGGGCACGTTTTCTCCCGTTTCCGACTTGATCCAGAAGCCGCATGGGGTCGGACATCCATAGCAGGCGATGGAACGCCCCGGCGAAGGCAATCTGCCAGGCCCGGCCTCCGGGGCGGCTGCTTGCAGGATGTTTTTGAGACTGGCTGCTGAGACCAGCGCCGGAGAGACGGATGCGCGCAGGGGGTTGTCTGCAGGCAGGGGAGACGGTAGGGGAGCGCTTCCGGCAAGGGCGATGGCGGCAAGACCGCGGTGGGCCATGTCCCTGGCAAGGTCCCCAGAGCGCGGGGCAATGCCTACATTGAGCGCCGCTGCTGCCAGGGGATTGTCTTCGAAGGCGGCTGGGCCGGCCATGATGAATGCCGGCTCGAAAACAGGCTCCAAACGGGAGCAGGCACGGTCGAGGAAGCCTTTTATGGCCGGCACTTCAGGCGCTTCCTCCATAGGCAGGAAAAAGGCGCCGCCATCGTGCAGGACCAGGGCGCAGGCTTTCGGGGAGGAACCCCTGACGACCAGGGCGTCTGCGCCGCAGCGCCGCAGGGCTGCCCCGCACTGCCCTTTGATCTGGCATTTCCCGTCACCGGAAAAAACCGTGAGCAGGCATGCAGCAGGAGCAAAGCTCCCTGTCAGCGCCCCGCAGATCAGGATGAGATCGCCTGGGAAGCGTTCCGCAAGGTCCCTGGGGCACGAAATCCCCATGGCATCGGCAGCGTGGCGTTCCACCGTACGGCTTGCCAAGTCAGCAACGGCAATGGTGTTGCAGGGGAAGCTGATCATGCCGCACCTCCTTTCCCTTCCGCGCAGGCTTGAGGTATGGATCCGGTTTTCGTTTTTTTCTTCTGCCAGACAAAGCGCACGGAAGCAGCGTGATGCGGACAGGCGCTGACGCAGCGCAGACACATGATGCATTCAGCCATGTTGATGGCGGGGCTGACGCCCTGCACAAGCTGCTCGCGCGGGATGATCCCCATGGGGCAGGCGTCGGCGCAGCGCATGCAGGAGAATTTCTTGCATCTGGGGGCGCCTATTTCTATGCGTACGAGCCCGATCTTGGCGGCGAGGGCAAGGGTGGCCCCCACTGGGCAGAAATAGCGGCACCAGGAGCGTTTTTCTCCAAGGTTCATCGCGGCAAGGGCGGGTATGATGGCGGTCTCAGCCCCGGCCATGACAGAGTTCATGCCGTAGGAACGGCATACGGTCCCTATGGGGCAGACGGTGCAGAAGGCCTGGGTCCCGACGGCGCCAGCCGCGGCAAGCCCGCCTATCCCCACGCCGTACTTGTTAAGGCGGTGGCGAAGGAAGCGGGGCATGCGGAACAGTCCGTGAGGGATTACTTTGTCCACAAGGTCGAGGATGAAGCCAAACGGGCATACCCAGCCGCAGAAGGCCCTTCCGAAGACGAACGTGAACAGCATCAGCAGCAGCGCGGATGCGATGGTGCTCAGCAATATGGCCTTTGTTGAAAAGACGTTCTGCAGCACGCCGAAGGGGCAGGCGATGTCAAAGGTGAGCGCATTGACGGAGCAGACGCTGCCTACGAGGAAAATCACCAGCAAAAAGAAGCTGATTATCTGGCACAGCCAGCGCAGAGGCGGGATCCACAGCTTGCGGCTGCCTTTGGCATAGGTGAGCGCCCCGTTGGGGCAGGCTTCCACGCAGGCGGGGGAACCGCCGCACAGGTCGCACTTGACCACTTCGCCCTGCGCATCGCGCAAGGGGGCGGCTTCCGGGCAGGCGGCCACGCACATCCCGCAGTTGACGCAGAGCGCCTTGTCCATGCGTACGATGCCGTCCCTCCCTTTGGAGATAGCACCGTTGGGGCAGGCTTTCAGGCACTGCGGATCAAGGCAGTGCTGGCAGAGTATGGCAAAGCTCGTGCCCGGGGCGGCGCTCCGCAGGACATGCACGCGGGGAGCGCGGGGAAAACCCTGTTCCGCACCGCCGGCGGCGCAGACGCTTTCGCACATGCCGCATCCGGAGCATTTTGCCGGGTCGAAGACAACGCCGGGCTTGGAGCGGGCGGAGCGCATGGACGCCTTTGCGGGAGGGAAGATATCACGCAGTCTCTGAAACGTATGCTGTTTGCTTTGGGCCATGACAGAACTCTCAAATGGCTTTTGTGCATAGGTTAGCTGTTGTTGCCGGCGTATGTCCTGCGTCTGCATGAAGGGCAGAGCGCAGGATAGGACAGCGCTTCTTCGAAACCGGCGTTAACCGCGCGGCTGAGATAGCGTTCTGCGTCCGCCGGCATCAGCTCGCAGCCGCAGACGGCGCATACGCGCATTGGCAGATCAGGCAACTGGCGGCGCAGGGCGGCAATGAGACCGGCTACGTCCACTCCTGCCGGGCAGGTTTGCGAGCATTGGCGGCACTGCAGGCAGGAGAGCAGGCCGGGCATGTCCTGGGGGGGCGTTCCGCGCAGCACCTGCTGGACGATGCCCCGCGGTGATTGCATCCGGGAGAATTCGCCTGCGGTCTCAGCCATGGGACACATGGCAACGCATTTGCCGCATTCCACGCAGAGGAATGCACCGTATTCAGCGGCAAGGGTTTGGTAACTGGAAGCGTTCATGGCTACCTTCCGGGCGTATCGTTAATGGGCAGTCCGCATCCCCAGCGCGGGGTCGCGCTGCCCGATCTGTCAGCCAGCAGGCGCTGGCGCTGCGTAGGCGGCTCCTGACCGTGGCCGGCGGCGTATCCCGCCTTCTCGAGGCTGCAGCGCACCGCCTTATGGAGCAGCAGGAGAGGCAATCCCTGAGGGCAGGCGTCCTGGCATGCCCCGCAGTTGACGCAGGCATCGGCAACATGCATGGCCCGCGCCAGGTGATAGCCTAGCGGGGAAGGAGGCAGGAAGCCGAGCGGCAGCATGGGGTTGGTCTCCAGCGAACAGGAGGGGCAGACGCAGACCGGACAGGCACGCTGGCACCAGTGGCACTGCACGCAGCGGGAGAATTCCTTCTGCCAGACATCCGCATTGGCGGCGATGTCGGGGGCTTCGGAAACAGAGGCTTGTTCCGGCTGTTCTTCCGGCCAGGAAGCGTCAGAGCAGGAGCACAGTTCCTTTTGCTTCTCAGAGCAGGCTATGCGCAGGATAGACAGAGATTCCCAGGAGAACTGCCCCATGCTTGAAAGCTGGCGCAGCGCTCTGGCGTCGCAAGCGCGGCAGGAGACAGCAAGCTGCTTTTCCTTCAGTTTTTCCAGCGCTTCCAGGCGAAGTAAAAGGTCGGCATTGCCCCGGACCAGAGCGCCGGCCGCTTTGTCGCGCAGGATCCGCCAGGCTGTCTTGGCGATGGGGAATTTCCCAGCGGCGATGAGCTGGCCAAGCTTTTCTTCTTTTTCGAACACTGCGGGCAGCGGTCCGGCCGGGCTCGCTTTCAGCCCCAGCACAAGCCTTCCTGAACCAAGGGCGGCAGCAGCTGCTTCGCGCAGGGATGCGTCTTGCCCTGGGTCGGCAGGGGGCAAGGAGCGCCTGACGGGTGCATTTGCGTTTGCAGGGACTTCGTAGCAGGCATGGTATTCGGGCAGCGCGCGCAGCGTTTGCGCGAAGGTGCGCATCGTGTCTGCGTATCCCTTGGCTTCATGCGCGTCCCCCCAGGAAATCAGAAGACGCCTGCTGTCCAGCCCGGCGGCATCGAGCAGTCCGCCAAGGGCGTTCAGGCGCGCATGGGCGTCGCGATTGGCATCGTTGTGGCGGCAGCCTCCGAGATGACATCCAAGCACGGCTACGCCGGAGGCTCCGTTCAGCAGGGATTCAATGACCGCTTCAGCAGATACGCCACCGGCACACTCCACAGGAACGATGCGCAGTCCGTCAGGCAGGGGAAGGCGTTCGCGCGCGGCGCGTTCCGCTCCCAGGAGAGAACACCAGCGGCAGGCAAAGACCAGAATAGGACCGTTGGACATTATATGTCCCTCCTTGTGATGCGCGGGTTGCCGCCGCAGAGTGCGGCAAGCTCCCGGGGGACGGGCAGGGCTTCCGGCAGGATGGCTGCCTTGCAGGGGCATACCGCAGCGCAGGCGCCGCAGCGCCGGCACATGGAAGGCTCCACATGGCTGATGCCGTCTGCGCCGATCGTGCATGCGCCGTGCGGGCAGGCGGCAGCGCAGCGGCCGCAGCCGCTGCACAGCTCGGTCTGGATGCGGGCTGCCGGACCGCGCCCGCAGACCTCCGCCATGGGCATGCGCCGTTCACGGAGCCAGCGGATGGCCATGACTGCGGCCGCACGGCCCTGTTCCATGGCCTGAGCGGCATAGGCTGGCCACCGGGCGGAACCGCAGATGAACACGCCTTCAGCGTCGCTTTCCAGAGGATGAGCAGGTTCATGCCCGCGCAGGAACCCCATGCTTTCCGTCCTCAGACCCAGTCCGCCGGCAAAAGCGGCTGCCGCGGGGGCGGGGCGCAGCGGGGTGGAGCAGACAAGGCGGTCAGCCTCGATGCGTTCCTCTCCGCATCCGGGTCTGGCCGGAACGACAACGGCTTCCACAGATCCCTCGCCTTCCACGCGCAGGGTATCGATGGAATCGACATGGAGGAAGCGCACGCCGTTGCGCATGGCTTCACGGTACATCTTTTCCAGGGCGATGCCAGGCATGACCATCTGCCGGTTGAGCACGGTCACACGGCATTCAGGATCGAGGCGCTTCAGCCGCAGGGCATTCTTGACCGCTGTCGGGCAGCATACCGCGCTGCAGTAAGGCTCTTCGTCCGTGCGGGCATGCACGCATTGCACAAAGACTGCATCATGGGGCAGGGCATCCTTTTCCTTTTTGCCCTGCTCAACCTGCGAGAGCAGCGTATCCAGCTCCATCTGGCTGATCACGCCCTTGAGCTCTCCGGCGCGCAGCGCCTTCCCAGGAAGGACGGGCATGGCGCCTGTGGCGATGATGACGGCGGAGAAGGTTTCCTCGGTCACAGTGCCGGCTTTCTTCATCTGCGCTTCATACAGCGGGCCGCTGCGGACGATGGCGGACACGTCCGTGGCCGCGAGCAGCCTCACGCCTTCCAGCGGCATGGCGTTCTTGACTGAGGAAGCGTTTTCCATGGAGGGGAAGAGCAGCCCCAGCTGATTGAGCATGCCGCCGGGTGCCGGTCGTTTTTCAGCAAGGGTGACGTCCGCGCCCATGGCCGCCAGGGTCGATGCGGCGGCCATGCCGGCAGGTCCGGCGCCGATGACGAGCACGCGCGGGGGCACGTCTTCCATATCTGGCTCTGCAGGAATCTGGCGGTCCAGACCGGCGAAGGCCGCGTTCACAGTGGCAGCTGCCTGGACCGTGCGGGCGGCCGCGCCGGATTGCTGCCATGCGCAGCCTTCGCGGATGTCGGCGAGCCCGGCCCTGAAACCGGGGAAGCTTTCCTTGGCGTTTCGCAGCGCTTCCCCGCCGCGCGCCAAGCGCGGGCAGGCGGCGACGACGATGCGCGTGCCGCCGGGCATGGCCGGCTTCAGCGGCTGCGCCGTCGCTGCGCAGGATGCCGCTTCGCATAGGCATTCCGCGGAAATGAGTTCAACGGTCTCTCCCAGCAAGGACTGCAGGTCGGCGGCGGGCAGGAGTTTCTCCAGCTGCCCCTTGCAGGTGCAGTAAAGGCATATCTTTGTCTTCATGCGTCGCCTCCTTGGGCGCGGGAGCGCCGCCTGGCGGCGATAACGGCGGCCGCAGCCGCCCCCTGGACGGCGGAGCCGGCGATGTCTGCCGGTTCTGCGCAGAAGCCGCAGGTTTCAGGGCTGCTTCCAGCGAAGGATGCGGGAAGCGCTGCGGAAGGCAGCGGGCACTGAGCCAGGCCGCCGTTGACGACCGCGATGTCGAAGATCTCGCCGACGGCACCGCCGCTTTGGGGCTCGTCGTAGCGCACGGCTATGCCGCCGAGCGCCTCTGATGCCGCCACGAGGCCGGGCCGTGAGCGTACCAGTCGGATCCCTTCGGCGATTCCTGCGCGGACATACGCTTCCTGCCCCGCACCGGGGGCGCGCAGGTCAGTATAGAACAGGGTGATGTCCAGTCCTGGCTGGCGCCGCTTGAGCCAGCGGGCCTGCTTCATGGCATGCATACAGCAGACCGCGGCGCAGTAGGGGAGATGCTTGGCGTCACGCGCACCGGCGCACTGAATGAAGGCGACCCGCTTGACCGGGGACTTGTCGGACCGCCGCCGCAGCATGTCCTGCCCGCGGCTTTCCTGATGCCATGCTTCGAATTCCATCGCGGTGAAGATGTCAGGATGCGAACCTCCGCCGAATTCCGGCGCATGGGCCGGGGCTCCAGGCTGCGGCTCTTCAAATCCAGTGGCATACACGACATCACTTACGGGCATGGAAAAGCGAATTGGCTCCGCACCCAGGCGCACGGCACCGGCGGGGCAGACCTCGGAACATTTGCCGCAGCGGGTGCATGCCGCGGCGTCTATGCGCATGGAAGGCGGCAGGGCGGGATCCCATGTCATGGACATGTCGCGGGAGTGCAGCGCTCCGGCTGGGCAGATATCGGCGCAGACTCCGCAGAACAGGCATTTCTGCGGGTCGATCCAGCCTGCAGCGGCGGTCATGTCGGCAAGGGTCTGGTCGCCGTCCGTGCGCAGCCCCTCCACGCGGGTATTGAGCAGGACGCTCACCAGCGGGGATTCATAGCAGGCTTTCGCCGTGGTCCACACGGGGCAGAAGGCGCAGTGGTCGGTGGGGTAGACCTTGTCCAGCCGCATGACCTGCCCCCCAAGATGTGCGGAGCGTTCTGCGAGCAGGACGGGTACACCCATGCCGGCGAGGCTGAGCGCGGCGTGCATGCCGGCCGGACCTCCGCCCGCTACCAAAACAGGCGGCTCGGCGCCGGCAGGCTGGAAAAGGGAAGGGGATATGAGCATGGAGCACCTCACTTCCATGTGATGCCGTAGGTTTTGGCAAGCGTTTCCACGCGCCGCGCGATCCAGTCGCGGGGGGTGAGGATCGGATTTGGCGCTTCCGTCCTGTTTTCAAGCTGGGCGAGCATGCGGTCCTGGGGTGGGTCATAGCGCTTGGCCTGGCTCAGGTCGAGGTAGATGGCATGGTTATCCTTCTCAGGACACCGTCGCACGCAGGCCCCGCAGCCAGTGCATTTCTCTGCGTTGACCTTGGGGAAGGGGTAGCCTTTCTTCTCCACGGTGATGGCCTTGAAATCACGGCAGGCATCAGCGCACGTTTTGCAGCGGCGCTTTTTGCGGTAGGTCAGGCAGACTTTTTCGTCGATGATGGCCACGCCCATGCGCAATTCGTTCTTGGAAACCTTGACCAGAGCGCCGCTGGGGCAGGCACGCATGCAGTCCATGCACTGGATGCACTTGTCGATGTCAAGGACGGGCGTGCCGATGTTTGCTAGTCCGTCCACAAGATGCCCGATGTGCAGGGCGCCCGGCTGGCAGGCGTCCACGCAGCGCATGCAGCGCTGGCAGCGGGAAAGGAAGGCGTCTTCCTTCAGGGCTCCTGGCGGGCGCGGCAGGTCGGCATGCCCCTGGGCAATGCCGGCCAGGCCGCCTGCGGCCACGATGCCGCCCGCGGCAATCTGGAGAAATTTCCTGCGGGAGCTGTCCATATGCGTGTCTCCTGATGCGGAAGGTCTTTGTAAGGTCATGAGACCGCCGTACAGCGGTTGAATTAAATGTATTGCATGATTCAATATTACACAAGTTAAAAGATATTAAAAATGTTAATGTTACTGTGAAAAAAAAGCCCTTGTCATGTATTATTTGATATATTTTTTTTGTAAAAAACTGATGATATTGCTTTAAAGGACAAGACCATGCACCCGGTTTTTTGTGCCGGATGCATGGCTGAGCAATCAATTTACAAACTGGAAACTATGCTTTGATGCAGTCGGAGCAGAACTCCAGTCCGTATTCCTTGAGGCAGGCTTCGGTAGGCACGCCATTGGCATCCCAGCCAAAGTAGGCGTAGTAGTCGTCCTGCATCTTCTTTTCTTCCTCATCAGTCCACTTCTTGCCCTTGCCGGGACCTTCTGGCATGGCTTCCTTCATGCGCGGGGCCAGGACGTCGTCCTTTCTTTCCAGACCAGTCTCGCGGCGGCTGTAGGCACGCTGCAGGGTGACCAGGCGCTTGCCGATGAGGGTGAACTCCGCCTCGTCCATGTTCCAGCCGCATTCAGGGTTGAGCATTTCCCAGATGAGGGAATTGCCGCGCTTGCGCCAGGTGGCAGGCACGAAGTAGCAGAGGCAGCAGGAACTGCCCACCAGGCGGTCGGCGATGCCCTTGGCACTGGCGCCGTCGGTGTGCACGCCGCCGCGCGGGCCCATGGCGTAGGTGGGACCCATGCCGCGCGCCGTGCGCGCGTCCCAACCAGCCCAGCCCTGCCCGCGGGACATGACGGCGAATTTTGCTGCTTCAGGTCCGAACTTCTTGGCCATGGCAGTGGTGCCTTTGCCCAGCAGCTCGGCGCCCTTGCCCGTCTTGTTGGCGATGGCTTCCATGAGCGCGCGGGCAGATTCGGCATCGCCGAACTGGGCGTCCACGCCGTCCAGGTCATCGGCAGTGATCAGCTCGCGCTGGCGAAGCTCCATGGCATAGGCGATGGCGTTGCCCGTGCCGATGTTGTCGAGGCCCAGGGCATCGGCGAGCTCGATGAGCGGCATGCTCTCTTCAAGGGTGGACAGGCCGAGGTTGGTGCCCAGCATGGTGCCGGATTCGTATTCGGGGCCTTCTGCGATCACGCCGTCGCTCTTTTCCGTGCCGCGCAGCACGCCGATCTTCATGCAGTGTACCTGGCAGCCAAGGCAAGCTGCGTGCTTCTGCCAGAAGGTACGGGCAGATTCTTCGCTGCCGATGCCATCCACGTCGGCCAGGTAGCCGGTCTGGTAGTTGTTGGTGGCAAGGCAGGTCTGGACGAAACCGCTCTGGTCCAGGGACTGCGCCGTGCCGAACTGGCGGAATCCAGGCGCGCGGTCGTTCATGGCGCACAGCTCAGCAGCCTCGCCCGCGACCTTATGGAAGGCGTCCTTGTCGTCCAGGGGCACGTAGCCCGTGCCGCGCACGGCGATTCCCCTGAGGTTCTTGCT
>JAEEGL015564781.1_pt1 | contig 12412 bp, 8 predicted proteins | sample 9134231 | NCBI WGS metagenome assembly JAEEGL01 (sample SAMN16246548, study PRJNA631951) | gut metagenome | biome: gut microbiome; feature: rumen; material: fiber-attached | host: Bos | place: Iran: Karaj | collected 2018-10 | reverse complement strand
GATTGGTTAAGAGAAAAAGGTATTGCTAAGGCTGCTAAGAAAGAATCTAGAATTGCTGCAGAAGGAATTACTGAAGCAGCAAGTAATGAAAATGAAGCAATTATTTTTGAAGTAAACTGCGAAACAGACTTTGTTACGAAGAATGAAAAATTCCATGAATTAGTAAAAGAATTAAGAGATACTTTAATGTTTGAAAAATGTAATAATACAGAAGAAGCAAATGAAGTAAAACTAAGTGATGGAAAAACAGTTGCTGAAAGAATTGTAGAAGAAACGGCAACCATTGGAGAAAAAATTAGTTTTAGACGTTTCTTAAGAATTACAAAGAAAGATGATGAAACATTTGGAATTTACTCTCATATGGGAGGTAGAATTACCACAATTGTTATCGTCAAAGGAATTCAAGATTTTAATACTGCTAGAGATGTAGCTAGAGATGTTGCTATGCAAGCTGCTGCTATGAATCCAGTTGCTGTAAATCGTGATTCTGTACCTGCTGAGATGGTTGAACATGAAAAAGAAATGATTAAAGCAGAAATTAAGAATGATCCAAAGAATGCTAGTAAGTCTGATGAAATCTTAGATAAGATGGCTACAGGAAGACTTTCTAAGTTCTTTAAAGAAAATTGTTTGGTAGAGCAAGACTTTATTAAAGATTCTTCTACAACTGTTGAAAAATATGTTAAAGATAATGGTGGAGAAGTTACTTATATGATCCGTTATTTAGTTGGAGAAGGAATTGAAAAGAAGCAAGAAAACTTTGCTGAAGAAGTAGCTGCTCAAATGAATGCTGCAAAATAAGAAGTAGAAATACTTCTTTTTTTTGGATAAGAACTGTACTTTTTTTTATTTTTTGATATACTGATTATAATAGTAGGAGTGATCGTATGGAAAAAGATAATATTGATAAAATAGAAGAACAAATTCATGCTATCCAAAATGAAGAAAAAAATCTTCATGAAAAAGAAGACTCAGCTCCTGTTGAAATTCCTGTAGAAGAGTCTATGGATGATACCAAAAAAGTGAATGATATTCATGAATTGAAAGAGGAACCAACGGAGGAGGAATCTACGAAAGAGGAAGAAAATCCAGTAGTTGATTCTGAAGAAGAAAAAGAGAGAAAACTATCCTTAACACAATCTCTTGTTATGCCTAAGATTGAAGAGGAAGAAAAGCCTAAAAAGAATCCTTATTTAATTCTTATTTTATGTATTGTTGTGGCTTTTGTTATTATGTTGTTATTGATATTCCTTTTCTCAAAACCTAAGAATAAACCTGTAACGGATGGAGAGACTCATTTAACTAGTAGTGAACAAAAGAAAATAATTACAGGGTATGGAGAAGCTTTAGAAGGACTTTTACAAGTTTATTATGAAAAAAAGAATATGCTTTTAACGTATGATGAAGCAATTGAATTAATTAATTATGATTATGATGTTGTTTGTAAAAAACATGAAATCTATGATAATTTAAAAGTTTATTTAGCAGATTGTCAGATTGATCAACAAGCAACTAAAATTACTTATGGAAAGAAACAAGAAGAAGTAAAAGAAGAACTTAGTGAGGGAGATTTAAAAATCTATGTATCGAAGAAGGATCATTCCACTACTTTTGAAGAACCAACGAATTTAGATAATTATGATTCTTATATCTTCCATATTGATGGAGTTTATAGTGATTTATCTATTCTTGGTAATAAAAATGCTTCTTATTTATTCTATTTTGATGGATCTAAGAATTTCCATTTATTAAACTTTAAAACGAATACAGAGTTCTTATCTGACAAAGCACCAGAAGATGTTGCATTAATTCGACAAGATGATGAATTTGATACGAATTTTGTTGGAGTAAAATTAAATGGTAAATGGGGAATTTATGAAATAGAAGGAGAGAAAGAAATTGTATCACCTACGTATGCTTCTATTCACAATTATTCAGGAGATATCTATACAGCTTATGAATATCATTATATTCATCCATTAGATAAAACGAATGTTATTGTTCGTGATGATTTCTGGAATACTAATCCAGATGGAACAGCAGTGCCACTCTTCACTTATGGAATGATTAATTATCAAACAGGAGAAGAAATTATTCCAGAAGTTTATAGTAGTATGGTTGTTAGTGGAGATTATATCGTTGCGAAAAATCAATTTGGTAGTACTCATTTATTCCATTTCTCTGGAAAAGAAAGAAATATGGAAGAAGAATTTGATAAGATTTATACTGTTATAGATGGAAAATATATGTTAGTTCAAGATGGTAAACATGTTAAAGTGGTTACTATTGTTGGAAAAGACTTATATGACTTCGGTGAAATAGAAGTTGGTCATTTCTCTTATGGAATTAAATATCAAAATGGTGCTTTATTCCAATTCTATAATCCAAGTAATCAAGAAGAATGCTTAGAACTCATTTATGATGGTTCTACGAAAACAGGTACTGTTAAGAATTCTTTCTGTGGAGGAATTGCAAAACCAGTTTTATACTTATATCCTAAAGAAACCACAAGAGTATCAGTAAATTTTGAATATCCTGAATTATTAAATACAACTTATCCAAAATACACTAATGGTTGGGAAGTCGTAGCTCATCCAAATGGAGATTTGTATGATAAGAATAATCGTTATTATTACGCTTTATATTGGGATGAAAAACAAGTACATACTACCGATTTCCAAACAGGATATTATGTAGAAAAAGAAGATGCGATTTCCTTCTTAGAATCTAAATTAGGATATATTGGTTTAAATGAAAAAGAACAAAATGAATTTATTATGTATTGGTTACCAATATTGGAGAAAAATGAAAAAAGTTTAGTGTACTTTGAACTTACCGAAGAGAGAGAAAATGTAAATAAACTAATGATTTCTCCAAAACCAGATTCTTTATTAAGAATTGTTATTCATATTAAAAAAGTAGAGGAGAAGGTAGACATTCCAAAACAAAATCTTACAAGATTCCATCGAAAAGGTTTTGCTGCTGTAGAATGGGGAGGAACAATTTATTAGAAAAATAAGTAGATTTCTACTTGTTTTTTTTGGATTTTTTGGTATAATATAGTCGCAAATAAGGGGATGAGTATCATGGCTAATAGTAAAAAGAAGACTGTTCAAAAAAAAGTAAATAAAAAGTTAGATAATTTATTAAAAGAAAAGAAACAACTGGATGATACTACAGTTTTAACAGCAGCAAAAAAAGAAGCAGAGAAAAAGGCAACGACAAAAACGAAAACTACAAAGTCTACTTCAACAAAAACACCATCTACAAAATCAACTACTCCAAAGAAAACAACGACTCCTAAAAAGGAAGCAGTTGTCGTAGAAGAAAGACCTAAAATTCGAAAGAAAGATGCTATTGTAGTAGAGGAGAGAAAACCTGAGAAAAAAGAAGAAGAGAAGAAAACTTCTCCTAAAATAGAAAAAGTTGTAGAGAAGAAAAAAGAAGAACCTAAGAAAGTTGAAGAAAAGAAAAAAACAGAGAAAAAATCTTCTTCTCAAGATAAAGAATCTGCGGTAAAGATGAATCAATTTGAAGATGAAATGAGAACTCTTTATGATATCTCATTTGATATTCAAGATTCTATGAAAGAAAGTAGAAAACCATTTAAAGAAGAGGCTTTTGCTGGGGAAGTTCCTGTTGAAACGACTAAGGGTAGTGTATTAGACACAATTACTATTGTTTTATTCGTTATTTTCAGTATTTTGTTCCTAGCGTTTGTAGCATTTGTATTTTACGTATGTAATTATTAAAACACATTAAAAAATGTGTTTTTTTTTGTCATATATTGTCAAATAATTTCTCCTTGGTTTACTCTCATTTTTTTCTTTGATATAATGAAAGAGAATAGGAGTGAAGGAAATGAAGAAAAAGAAAATTGTTCTTTGTCTTATTTTGCTTGTTTTAACAGTTGCTTGTTTTCGAGTATTTTTCCATACTCCTGAGAAGACGATTGTCAAAGTATTAGAGACGAAACCTTATTCTTATTTATCAGAAAAAGCAAAAGATTATATTGAAGATGTTTACGAAGAAACAGGGGAAATTATTTCTACGGAAGAGAATAAGGAGGAAAATGTTCCTTATTTGAATCCGAAGTTTATTCATTATTTAGAATTAAGTGAAGAAGAAAGAGAAGGAATTGATGAAATTCCTACTTCTTATACGGTTGATTTCCCAGTAGATGGGGCAACCAATGATTTACCTGTTTCATATGACTTAAGAAATGTAAATGGAACTAGTTATGTTACGGATATTAAAAACCAAGGAAGTTTAGATCTTTGTTGGTCTTTTACTGCTGTGGAGCAAGCAGAAAGTTATGCGAAGAAGAAATTGAATAAAAGTTATGTATTTTCTACAAGACAAATGGATTATGCTTGTAGCACGAATGGGATTAAAGATTATGAAAATGAGAATGGAAGTCGTGAGTTAGCTTCTGGTGGTAACTACTTTATTTCTTCTGTTTTATTATCGAATGGATTAGGATTAGTGAATGAGTCCGTTATGCCATTTTCTAATACTACAGAGAAAAAAGAATTATCAGAAGTATTAAATTTTGGAAATTCCATTTACGAATTAGATTCTACGATGAAATTACCAGCGATTACTAGAAATACTACCACATCAGAAAGAAAGAATATTATCAGTTTGTTGAAACAACTTGTGATGGAGTATGGTGGAGCTTATGTTGGTACAGAAGGTCCTGGTTATTCTTGTAGTGCAGTCAATGCAGATAGTACTTATGGTGGAAATTATATTATTCGAGTAGATGATACTTGTGAGTTAGATGGCGGTCATGCTATGCAGATTATTGGATGGAATGATAACTATACTTATAAGTATTGTAAGACAGGTACAAAACATACCTCAAATATCTCAAATTGTTCTGGTACAGTAGTTACTGGTACGGGAGCCTGGCTTTTAAGAAACTCTTGGGGAAGTACTTATCCATATGTTTACTTAGCTTATGAATCTTTTGATGATGATTTTAATGTTTTTACTTCATTAAGTCCTATGGCAAGTCGTAATTGGGATAATAATTATCATAAGACGGTGGAAGCATATACTTTATATTTTAATAGTAGTTATTCCACGAATTTTACGAAAAGTATCAATACACATGAAAAAGTTCAAAAAGTAAAATTTTATTCTTATGGAAAAAATGGTAGTTATACAGTTTCAATTTCTTCTAATAAAGAAAGTTATCCAAATATAAAAACAGTGAATGTATCTTATCCAGGGATTGTAACAGTAGATTTATCAAATCTTAATGTTGTAATTACGGATTCTAGTTTTACCGTTGAAGTGACTAGTAATAATAATATTCCACTTCTTCGGAATACCACAGCAGTCTTTACTTCGAATGTAGATAAGACACCAACAATTCAAGCAAGTGTTCCTAAAGTCACAGTTGGATCATTAAGTAGTAATTATACAACAAGGGTTTATACGAATACAAAGAATATTCCTTCTAACTCTTTAATTAGTTATTCTTTCTTCAATTCTACAGGAGCGAGTGCTTCTAGTTACTTTGGAATTTCAAATAATAAAGTGGCTAAAAATGATTTAAATCCACTTCTTACCATCAAATCAACCACTCCTGTTGGAGTTTATACAATGAGAATGACTTATCAGAATACAACGAAAGATATTCCGATTATCGTAGGAAATGCTAGTTACAAGATTGTTTATTATCCTAACGGTGGAACGGGAAGTAGTGTTACTCAAAACGTTACTCCTCTTTCAAGTTTTAGTTTAAGAGCGAATAGTTTTACTCGGACTGGATATCAATTTACCAAATGGAATACCAAAGCGAATGGATCTGGTACGAATTATAATAATTCTCAAGCGATGAATCCAATTAGCCAAGATATGACATTGTATGCTTTATGGAGTCCGATTACTTATAGTATTAAGTTCTTACCAAATGGTGGAACAGGTAGTATGAATAATCAAACATTGACTTATGCTACTTCGGCTAATCTAACAGCCAATGCCTTTACGAGAAGTGGTTATAAGTTTGTTTCTTGGAATACGAAGGCTGATGGTACTGGAACTTCTTATAAAGATAAAGTTAGTGTTACCAATTTAACAACGACACAAGGAGAGGTCATAAAACTCTATGCTATTTGGGAATCAATCCCAACAGGTAACTATACGATTAGTCATTATACGGTTGATTATCAACAAAAAACAATTGATTTTATTGAAGCAAATACTTCAAAATCTAAATATAGTAGTTATTTCAATTTACCGAGTGGTTATACTCTTCAGATTGATATGAAGGGAAAAGATGTTATCGCAACAGGAAGTACAGTTAAGATTATGAATGGAACGAAACAAGTGGATCAATTAACGAATATCGTTCGTGGTGATACGAATGGAGATGGAAAAATATCTGCTTTGGATTATGTTAAAGTCAAGAACCATATTATGGGTTCTAGTGTCATTCCTGATGGGGTTTATAAAAAGGGTGCAGATATTAATAATGATAATAAAATATCGGCGTTAGATTATGTACAAATCAAAAATGTTATTATGAATGGAGGAAAATAGATGAAAAAGATCATTCAAGCAAGTATTGTTTTACTTTTACTTGTCGCTTGTATTCCCGCTCGTGTTTTCGCAGCAGGATCAGTTACGGTTTCCACGGGTAGTATTTCTCTACAAGTAGGAGGAAGTGGCTCTTTTGCGATTACGGCTAATAATGCAGCAGGAAGAGTTAATATTTCTTCTTCTAATCCTGGAGTTGCGAGTGTATCTGCTTCCTCTGTATGGGTAGAAAATGGTTCGGAAACAATTACTGTTGTAGGAAATAGTGCTGGAAGTGCGACGATTACTGTTTCTGTTAGTGATGCGGCTACTTTTGATGGAGAGGAACTTAGTAATACTTATACCATTGGTGTCAATGTTACAGCTCCAGCTCCTCCACCTTCTAATCCAACACAACCATCTCAACCTAGTCAACAACCATTGATTTCACCGGTAACGGATGGAAAATCAGGAAATGCTAATCTTGATCAATTAAATGTAGAAGGATATGAATTAACACAAGTAGATGATACGCATTTTACTTTAATCGTTAAAAATTCTGTGACGAAGATTAAGATTACAGCTCATGCTGCTGATGAAAAAGCAACAGTCAGTGGTTATGGTGAAGCTACTCTTGAAGTTGGAGAAAATACTTATCCAATTATTTGCCAAGCAGAAAATGGAGCTACAAAAACTTATTATTTAGTGATTACTCGTAAAGATAATCAATATACCTTAGCTCGAATTGATGATGCCTTAGAAGATGAAGAAGATGAAGTATCTGTTACGATAGATGAAAAAGATGTGATTACAAAATCCACTTTAGAAAAAATAAAAACTTCTAAGAAAGAAATTCATTTTGTTCAAACAGGAGAAGATAAAAATATTCAATATGGTTGGATCGTAGATGGAAAAAACGTGAAACCAAGTAATGATTTTAAAACAAAGATTGATTTCAAATTTGATCAAAAAGAAGAGTTCGATGAATTAGTAGGATATCGTCAAGGAGTTTATCTACAATTTCCTAAACAAAATATTCCAAAAGGAGTAAAAACAGAAATTTATGTAGGAGATCAATATAAAGATGGAGAAAAAGTATCTTTATATACATATGATTCCAAAGGAAAAAAAGTGAAACTCAAAGGAAAAGATCTGGTTGTGAAAAATGGAATGGTAGAATTTACAGTAGATAAAGAAAAATACTTTATTACCAAAGCCTCTATTGGAGAAGAGAAAAAAGGATTTAATCCTTATATTGTAGTATGTATTGTAGAGTTTATTATTCTTTGTATTTTCTTTATTATGGTTGTTTCTCCTAGAATTAATTTTGGATTTTTTAAGAAAGAAGAAGAAAAAGAAGTTATTTAAAACTTCTTTCTTTTCTTTTGAGAATAGTTTATAATAAATAGTGAGGAGTGATGATGAATGGATACTGATATGATTTTATTAGATATTACCGATAAAATGGATAAAGCATTAGAAAACTTAGAAAAGAGATTTACTACGGTACGTGCTGGAAGAGCAAATCCATCGAGTTTAGATGGTGTTATGGTGGAGTATTATGGAAGTATGACTCCATTAAAACAGTTAGCTACTATCTCTGTACCAGAGGCAAGACAATTATTAATTAAACCATTTGATAAGAGTTCTTTAGGAGCAATTGAAAGGGCAATTTTATCTTCTAATTTAGGATATAATCCTGGAAATGATGGAGAAACCATTCGTATTGTGATTCCAGAACTTACGGAAGAGAGAAGAAAAGAACTTGTAAAACAAGTAAAAGCAATTGCCGAAGAAGCAAAAGTATCTATTCGTAATATTCGTCACGATGGATTAGAAGATGTTAAGAAGGCAGAACTTCCTGAAGATGCTGAAAAAGGTATGGAAAAAGATATTCAAGATTTAGTTAATGATTATAATAAAAAGATTGAAACATCATTAAAAACGAAAGAAGATGAATTACTTACTGTTTAGTAAGTAATTTTTTTGATATTATTTTTTAATTATGCTATACTGATAAAGTAGAGGATAGGAGGAATACTATGGGCAGAAGACGTAGATTAGTAAAAAATAACCGTAGAAGAAATGCACTAAAATATTCCTTCTTTTATTTGCTTCTTTTTATTAGTATTGGTTATGCTATTTTAGGTTCTAATCTTAGTTTAGGGGGAACTGTTTCTTTTCCAGGATATGGATCTCCTTTATACTCTGTTTTAGAATATGCTGCTCAAGTAGGAACTTATGCTGCTCAATATACAGGAGCTCATCATGATTCATTTACAGAAGAACCATCTCAAAATATTTATTATTTTACTTCATCAGGAAATAATAATCCTACTTTAGTTAATGATATGAATAATGTTGCTTTTGCGAATTATTGTTGGAAAATCGTTCGTACGACAGATACTGGTGGAGTAAAACTATTATATAATGGACCATTAGAAAATAATGAGTGTCAGGATACTAAGAGTACTCACATCGGGTATAATGGTACTTCCCGTCAACAATTATCTACCTCTTATTATTATGGAACCGATTATCAATATGATTCTAATTTGAATACTTTTTCCTTAGCTGGAGATGTTACAACTGGGGAAATATCTTTAGGTACTTATACTTGTATGAGTACTTCTCAAAGTGCTACTTGTAGTGATTTATATTTAGTATTATTTGATAATAAAGCTGGCTATTGGTATGTTGTTTCTTTGGCTAACAATAATACTTCAACTGATTTAGGAAAGAGTTTTTATTCTCCAGGTACCTTTTTGAGTTCAGGAAGTTATATGTATAATTCTATGTATAATGTTAATTATTTTGATTTGACTTTCTCGAAAACTAGTTATGATATTTTTGTAAACGTATCTTCAGGGTATTATTTTGGTTCAAGTTTTAATTATGATTCTAATACAGATTTGTACTCTTTACAAAATGCTGTACAAATTACGGATGTTTCTTATGAAAATCTTAGAAATATATCAAATAAATATTTTTTACCAAATGGAAGCAATGGAACTGCTCACTTTGTCTATCAGCTTCTTCGAGTTTATGATAATGGTTATGTACAATGTAGGGTTTTTATAGGTTCTAATACATCTTCTAGATTGTATTATGGAAGTTCCTATCAAAACAATGGAAATGGTACTTATACTATTTTGAACCCCTCCACAGCTGCGTTATCTATTTCTACTAGTTCTAATCTTCTGAAGGGAAAATATGGTTGTATTGGGACAAGTGCGACTTGCTCTAATTTAATGCATTTTGATGAAACTTTTGCAAATAAGTATTCTAGTCCCCTTTATACCTCTTTAAAATATGGTACAGGAGTTACTTATCAAAATGGGATGTATACTTTAACTGGTAATATTAAAAGTGAATGGGATTACGTTAACGAAAATGTTTTGCAAAATATTGGAACAAATCATTATTTTTGTATTAATGGTAGTACTAGTTGTTCTCATGTTAACTACATTTATTATGGTACTTACTCTGGTTATTATTTTGTAGAACTGCGAGATGGAAATAATTTTGATACTGCTCTTCAATTGTCCTTTTATGACAATGATGTTAATCTGATTGATAGTCCTTATAAGATTTGTATTGATAAATGGTATGAACATTCTCTTTCTTCTTATGCTGATTATTTGGAAGATACTATCTTTTGTAATGATTCGACTTTTAAAACTATAGGAGGATTATCACCTTCTAATAGTTTTTTAAATGCTTATCCTTATTTTAATAGTTATGAGTCTCCTAATGGTTCCAGTCCATATTTAAATTGTCCTTTAGCTGTTAATTCTTATTCTACTGAAAATCCAGTCGCAAGATTAAACTATAAAATTGGTGGATTGACTTTGTCCGAATATCAGTATTCTTATACGGTTATACATTATTCTAATACGTTTTGGACTATCACTCATAGTATTGTTACCAGTCCTGGAATTTATGGAATATTTGTTAATACAAATTGTTCCAATAGCAATATGTATGTCCGTCCTGTTATTTCTTTAAAACCAGGTACTTTATATGTTGCTGGAGATGGATCTAAGAGTAATCCTTATATAATTTCTATTAATTAGTCTAAAAAAATTACTTACTTTTTTATAAGTAATTTTTTTGTTATAATAAAATTGGTGATGGAATTATGGATATAGAAAAAATTTTTTCAGAGATGTCTTTAGAAGAACAGGAAATGTTCAAACATCATAGTGCTTCAGAGTATTTTTATTATGTGCAAGAGCAAGAACCTTATCAAACTGTTCTTCAAAAGATGGAGAATGGAATCTCTTTAGAAGATGATGATTGGAAGTATATCATGACTAGAATGTATGTGGTAGGAAGTATTGCTTTGACAGAAGTAGAAAAAAGAGATTTATACTTTTGGTTTTGTAATATCATTAGTAAAATCGGAATGAAGATTAGTAAAAAGGATAGGCCCCTTTATTTAGAATGTTTAAAGATGGCTGAATATTGTTGGGGAGTCACCAAAGAAAAAGAAATGAATATGGATTTTTTCCGAGGGATGGATATCGTATTAGATGGGGATAGTGAAAGTGAATTAGATATTTTGCTTCGTCAATGTAAGGAATGTGCTATTTTCCGAGATAATAAAGATGCTTATTGTGCTTCTTATGTAGATCATGCTATTACTTATGGATATATTTATCCACAGGAAAAAATGTACCTTCATGCTTGTCATGCTTCTTATGAACGAGAAAAGGAATTAGTGAAAGAATATCAAAAATCAGCAGAAAAATGCTAGTAATTTCAATCTTTTGTGTTATAATGTTTGTATCGACTGTGAAGAGGAGTAGTAATGAATGACTTCTATTAGAGAGACTATGGTTGGTGAAAATAGTTTAGAATAGTTCATGAATTCGCCTATGGAGTCCTTATTAATCATAAGCGTATATCTTGCGTTAAAAGATCAAAAGTGTGTAGTAATAACTATGAAATAAGGTGGTACCGCGAGAAATTCGTCCTTATATCTAGTTATTTTTTTTTGGAGGGATGAAAATGGAAAACCAAAGAATCGTAGAAGTAAAAGAAGCCTTAAAAAAAGATTTAGTTGAAATAACAGATCTACAAGTCTTAAATGAATTAAAAGTAAAATATTTAGGAAAAAAAGGTTTGATTACGGATTTAAATAGTGAAATTAAAAATGTACCAAATGAAGAGAAAAAAGAATTTGGAATGAAGGTTAATGAACTTCGTAATGAATTTCAAGAATACTTTGATTCTATGAAAGAGAAAATTGATTCTTTCGAACTGAATAAACGTTTAGAGAATGAAAAAGTAGATATTAGTTTACCAGCTACGAAAGTAATGGTTGGAGCTCCTAATATTTTAGAAAAAGTCATTGAAGAAGTAGAAGAAGTATTTTTATCAATGGGATATGATGTCGTAGATGGACCTGAAATAGAAGAGGATAAATATAACTTTGAAATGTTAAATATTCCGAAAGGACATCCTGCGAGAGATGCTCAAGATACTTTCTATATTGAAGGAGAAGAAATTTTATTAAGAAGTCAAACTTCTCCTGTACAAGTTCGTACGATGTTAAAAGGAGAAGGAAAAACTCCAGTACGAATGATTTGTCCTGGAAAGACTTATCGTCGAGATGATGATGATGCTTCTCATTCTCATCAATTTATGCAAATTGAGGGATTAATTGTTGAAAAAGACATTTCACTTAGTGATTTAAAAGGAACAATGGATGTTCTATTTAAACGTTTATTTGGAAAAGATGTAGAGACTCGTTTTAGACCTAGTTATTATCAATTTACAGAGCCTTCTGTAGAAGTTTTTATTACTTGTGTAAACTGTCATTGAAAAGTATGCAATGTTTGTAAACATACAGGATAGGTTAATGTTGCGGGAGCTTGAG
>JAEEGL014897103.1_pt1 | contig 12412 bp, 13 predicted proteins | sample 9134231 | NCBI WGS metagenome assembly JAEEGL01 (sample SAMN16246548, study PRJNA631951) | gut metagenome | biome: gut microbiome; feature: rumen; material: fiber-attached | host: Bos | place: Iran: Karaj | collected 2018-10 | reverse complement strand
CATTTACATAATTATATAAATCATCTTGAATTCTTACTTTTTCCATTTTTATCTTCCCTTTCTTATTATATATTATTTGTTGTCTTTTTTATTTCTAGCTGAAAGTACTATAGCACTAATAATTGGATGTAATACACCACCTAGTACAAAGATTATCCATGTCTTATCCCAAGCGTTTGTTAGAAAACTGATAGTCAGATAAGCTACAGCTAAGATACTCCAATAAGAACCCATAATAGCACCAGCTACACTTGGCTTTCTTGTTTTATATGCTTTTGAATATTCACCTTCTTGAAGAAGTGTATGATATGACATCTTAATAAGTCCTGTATATATAAAGATATAAACTGCAATTGCGATTGTAAGTAATAGGAAACCCATTGAAATAATCATATAAAGTTCATATCCTAAAATACTAAATACAACAAGTGGTACTACTGCAATCAAACAAAGTGTTGATCCATATACAATAGAACGATTATATGTTTCTCTAAATTCTTTCCATTTTTCCTTTACAAGTCCTGATACACCATATTCTGTATCAATTACTTGTGTCTTTAAATAAGAAAACTTACTATATTTCATTCCCGATGTTACAAACATCATCACTGCAATGATTACACTTACAAATAAATATGCAAGTCCAATAGCAACAGCAATTCTTTCATCTAAATATTTTAGACTTGCAAGCCATGATAACACAATCAAAGGAGCAGGTGCAATAATTGTGATGAATGTTCCAATACCAATTCTTACTCTTTCTTTTTCAACCATTGCTAAATATTCACTTGCTTCTTCCATGCTTACTTTTCTTGCATGGCTTTCATTTTCATCTTCTTCTGTAGCTTGATATTCTACATCTTCAATTTCATCTTTCAAAAGATAGTCAGTAGATACTGAAAATACCTTTGCCATTTCAATTATCTTATTAATATCAGGAACAGATTGTGCTCCTTCCCATTTTGATACTGATTGTCTTGATACATTTAATTTGTATGCAAGATCTTCTTGGCTCATTCCCGCCTTTTTTCTTAAGTTAATAATTTTGTCTGCTAAAATCATATTTTTGTCCTCACTTTCTTATGACTCTATTATATCAATATTAGCAGTTGCATACTACCAAGTCTACTTGTCAATTTGTCAACTAAGGCTGACATTTATGATATTATATCATTTTTTTTGCTAATATGCAAAAAATAATATAAAAAAGGCTCATATTGAGCCCTTTAGTTTATTCAGTTACTTTAACATTAACTTCTTTTTTCTTAAGTGATTTCATCTTAAGAAGTGTAACTAATCGATATGGTGCAACAACCATTGAACTTAAAATCATATATGATGATAACATCAAAATTGTAAACAACCATCTTAAACCATGTGTTGCAAGTAAATTTGCGAAATCCTGAATTACAGGAACACCTGCAGCATCATATATTTGCATATAATCTGATTTTAATGCATAGTCAACAGGAATTGCAATTAATGCTAATGCAAGCATTGGAATCATAGAAATTAAAATATCTTTCCACTTTAATTCTTTATATCCACTTGCAAGACTTACTACTGCACATAAAACAAGACCATAATGGAAAAGTAATGTATGCATACCACCAAATGTAAGTACTGGATACCAATTAAGTCCCGTTGGATAGAACAAGGTAATAAGTCCTGTCATCATACCAATTGTACACAACCATGATAAACATATATCCTTAGCTTTACCCTTGCCAAAGCCTGCTATTAATGAACAATATATTAGCAGTGAACATGTATAAATTGGTGCGATACCAAAGAAATTAAAGCTTCCACCTCTTGTTATATCAAAATAAGATTCCCATGATACTTTAGCAACTTCTAAAACAGTTACAAATATTGCAAGAACTCTAATAAATATTTCCACATTCTTTTTCTTTGCGCCTCTTACGAAATAAGCAACAAAGCCTAAACTTACAAATGCAATGATTAAAAAGATTATGTGGCTTAAACTAAATATGTCAGATTCAAATCCAACTAAATCATATTTATACTCAAAAAATCCGTATAAAAACATCTTATTCAACTCTCCAGCACTTCATTATACTACTTTTTGAAATAAAAGTCCAGTAAAGAAAAAGTAAAAAAGATACACCTTCGGTGCAAAAAAGATACACCTTCGGTGTATCTTCTTATGTTTTTAGTCATTAGAGCTTGAGAAGCTTGAACTATTTTCATCAGACTTTCTATCTCTAATATTGTCAATAGCAATAACTAATGCTACAAAGAATGGAATATCTACATCATCTTGAATATCAAGCACAAATGAATCACGAAGAGATATACGACGAGCAATATGGCCGATTTCTCTACCATTTAATATGATATGATAATCAAAACTTAAAATATTACCAGTAATTTCTAATTGACCTAAAGTTGAATCAATGAAATAACGATCATGTAGTGACCAAAATTTTCTTCTAACAGTAGCTACTTTATTTCCTTCTTTATCAAGCACAAATGCACGATGAATAAATAATTTCCAGAATTTGTTTCTGACGATATATAAAAGATTATCATTTAAATCAGTTACAAATTTTTTGCTTGTGAAAGTAAAAATTTTACCTTTAACCTTTAAATAATCATTTTCATTAACATCTTTTACTACCGAAGAACCACCTAAACTAACCCATTTGTTTCTAATTAATAATTGCATAAACCCCTCCTAAACAATATTATTATTAGTATAAATCATTATATTGATATTCTTATTTCTTATAATTTCATTATTATAAGCCGCATCATTAAAATATTTGATTGTTTGATAAGAAACAAAATGCTCAATAGTAGAAACAATAATCAAATTTTTAAAATTAATGTTTTCTAATTTAGTCATTGTGTATATCGCATTTTGATATGTTGACATTGATTGATCTTCTTTAATTATGATATTTTTATCAATCCCTTTTTCAACTAGATAATTATACATAGCTTGTGCTTCACTAATTCCGGCTTTCGCATTAGCCATACCACCAGATACCACAATATATGCAGGTCCAAAATCTTTATATGCAACAAGAGCAAGTTCTAATCTTTGTTTCATTGTTGTTGAAATGGTACCATTATCGTTCATCCAATTACCTAATATAACCATAACATTCTTTTCATTTGTTTCTACATAAACAGCATTTACTTCCATATCACATGTCACCTTTGAAAAATCTTTATCCCAAGACACAAATTTATATCCTGCTTTTTGTTTTGGATTTGCTGCAACTGCACTTTCATTGTAATCAACGTATTGCACATTTACTTCACTTCCATCACATTTAAAGGCAACGCGATATTGATTTTTCACCCATTTCGCATATAGATATACTGTTTTTACTTCACCTGACTTGGCCATTTCTAAATCTTCTTCCACTATCTTGGCTTCAAATTCTTCATCGCCATACCAGCCACTAAAACGATATCCTTCTCTTTCTACTTTTAAGAACTTATAAGTGCTTAAATCTTCAACTTTTTCCACAATATCTCTTGTGCCATTATTTAAAGAATAACAAACATATAAAGTTGCTTCTTTTTCTTCACTAGTTTTACATCCAAGCATAAAAAATATACAGAATATAAACACAATTAATAAAATTTTTTTCATATTATTTATCAACACTAATCTTTAAATTTAAGATGTTCTTTCCATTAAGGCGATAATACATTGTTTTTGAACACATTTGTTTAACAATGATGATACCTAAACCACCAACTTCTTTGTTCATATAATCATCACCAATTATATCTTCTTCTACATGTAGAGGGTCGAATTCGACGCCTTCATCAATAAATGTAAGTGTAAGTTCTTTTTTCTTTAGATTATATGTAACTCTAAAATAAACATTACCTTCATCAACATACGCAAATTTAGAAATATTAGAATATATTTCATCAATCACAACCTTTGTTTTTGCACTTACATATGCAATATCATGTTCTTCTAATACTTCATCAACAAGCGCATTAATCTTGTCTAAGTTTTCAAGTCTAGATTTAACTTGGATTTCTTTTTTAACTATTTCATCACCTTTATATTTAAGCGTTAAAATAGTAATATCATCACTTTGTAATGCTTTGCCTCTAAATTCTATAATATCATCTTTTAAATCACTTTGAAGTTCAAATACAGAATCATATTCTTTTCTATTAAATACATTAATAAGACGATCTTCTTGGTAGAAATTACCATTTTCATCTCTAGCCTCAGTTACACCATCTGTATATAGAGTAATTGAATCACCAGGATTCAATTGTACTTGTTCATCACATACAAATACATCTTCAAAACCACCAAGGATAAATCCACTTTGACACTTCAAATATTTAAAATCATTATTATGACCAATAATTGGTGGATTATGTCCCGCATTAGCATAAGTTAAAATACCAGTTTCAATATCTAAAATACCTAAGAAACAAGTTAAGAACATATCATTAACATTACCCTTATATACACTAGCATTAACCTTAGATAATATTTCTTTTGGTGATAATGATATTTCAATAAAGTTCTTAAAACAAGTAATAGCCTTCATCATAAACATTGCTGCAGGCATTCCCTTGCCACTAACATCAGCAATCAAAATAGCAACATGCTTATCACCAATTTTATAATAATCATAGAAGTCACCACCAACCTCTTTTGTAGGCTTCAAGATTGCTGTTATTTCAACATCTTTGCTAGCCTCAAATGCAGTAGGTAATACTGATAATTGAATTTGACCAGCCATTTCTAATTCACTTGATTGAGTAGCTAAGCTAGCACCAACTTTAATTTCATCTACAAGCAAGTTATATGTACGTTTATTTAGTCCATTACATACAAAGAAAATCATTGATAAACATACAGCTCTTGCTAAGTAGTAGAAAATAAATACAGCCCAATATCGATTAACTCCATTTTCAAATAAGAAATGCAAATAATGATATCTTCCAACAGGATCATCCGTAAATGTAACATTAGGATCAATATATGTATGGATTAATCCAGTAACATCATCCACTTCTCCCGATAATAAATTGGAATCAAATTCACCTAAATACATACCCAAGTACAAACAAAGCAACATTGAAATCATTGTAGCCGCAAATGTTACCTTACACACTTTTGGATTATAATAATGATTTGTTATGATAATACAAAGTGCCCAACCAATAATTGCATGCTTTGGTATTGTAATATTAAGTAATGCCATTACTACAATAAATTCAGTAATAAGGAAATATTTAAACCAGCCATGGCGATAAAGACCTTTTTTAAAAGTAATAATCGGAAACCATAAAATCAATATAGCAGCAGGAAGCGCAATACATGCGATTAATCTTGCTTGATTTGTTAAATTAAATATACCTGGTATTAAATATAAAACCCATACTAATGAAAGCATCAAACCAGCAAAAGCCAAGGCTATTGACATATGCTTATTTGCGCTATATTCATTCTCATAGTAGGCTTCTAAATATCTATCTCTCTCTGTCTTTTGCATATTAAATTACTAAATCCTCATATTTGAATAATAATGAAAGTAATCTTTCTTTACATCCATTTAATCTCTTTGTATCATCTGGTGTATGCTTAAGTGTCCAACGTACCATATGAATATATGCAACAATCTTAATCTTATCAAGTATTTCTTGATCATCTTCAGTTTTATTGAAATATCTTCTTACGATATCATAGAAAATCTTTTGTGATAATTCTTTCTTAATACCTAAGAATTCTTCTGTTGTTCCAGGTGCATCTTCTTCAAACGCAATGTATGGAGCATAGATAGTTGCCAGTTCAAAGATATAATGACCTTTTGCTAAGGTATCCATATCAATTAATAATAATTCATCGCCTTGGGCCATAATATTCTTTACATGACAATCACCATGGATGAATGTATTACGATCAGGAATAGTTTTTATTAATTTCTTTGCTTGTTCATATTCTTCATTAGTCAATACTTTTTTAATTTGTTCGACTCTATCTAAATATTTAGCTTTTGCATCAACTAGTTCAATTCCAAATACTTCTGTATTATTAATTGTTTTTAATAATTTAACATATTTATCAATTAATTCATCATATCTTTCTGGATGATCTCTAAATAAATTTCTAAGTGATGCACAATCTAGCATCTCAAATACTACACCAAATTTATCTCCAACTTTCACAATATCAAAAGATATTGCAGTTGGGATACCACATACAAAGGCTTGTTTTGCAAGTTTCAATTCGTTCTCAATTTCTTCTGGTCCCTTCGCAAAACGATATACCTTGATAATTGTATCCTTATTAATACGATAAACCTCAGAAAAATATCCTTCACCAATTAATGTTGCACCACTTATATCTAATTTTCTTAATGCTTTTGTTACTGTTAAAATATTAGTAAAACCAGTCATTTGGAAAATATCATATACTTCAAGTGAAGTATTACTAATTAATAAATTTTTATAAGTTTGTTTAAGCTTCAACATTATTCTTAAACCAGCTGATGAAATGTATGTAACATTTTCAAAATCTAATTCTAATGAATCAAATTTTTGCCCTTTTATACAATCATTAATTTCTTTTTCAATGTCAACAGCATTGATTGAATTAATCTCCCCATCTAAAAATAATACTAATTTGTTTTCTCTTAGTTCGCTTCTCATAATACTCTCCTCCTAATTATTATTTAAGCTCGCTCTATTTTAATAATATTCGAAAAACCAGTCATAGTTAATACTTCATTAACACTCTCGTTTACATTAATAATTTTAATGCTTCCCTTTGTTTTCATTAATTTTAATGTTACAAGCAATACTCTCAGACCAGCAGATGATACATAATCAAGTTCTTTAAAATCTAAGATTAATTCATTGATTCCTTCAATATTATCTCTTATGAATTCTTCTAAATCACTTGATGTAATAGAATCTAAACTCCCGGTCACACAAATAGTTAATTTTTCATTTTCTTTAAAATCTTTTATTTCCATAATAATCCTTTCACATTCTAATAAAAGTATAACATAAAGAAAGATAAAAATCTATAATATAATCATAATAAAAAGTAAAAAGTCCTTTAAGAATAATATATCCTTAAAAGACTTTTTATTAATTAACTAATTTCTTCAATATGGCTAATATAATCAATTGATTTTAATGCTTCAATAATTTCAGAATGTGTTTTATATTTCTTTAATTCTTTACTATATATAGAAAGAGAAATAGTATATACACTTAAGCCTGTATTATGATATGCAGGATTAGCTTCAATATCATCAATATATAAACCTAATTTTCTTATTACTTGCACGAAATCAGCTAAATTAGATTTGTTTTTAAGTTCTAGATGTATTTCAAAATGATTAGATCTATTCTTTAGATGTATTTCTAAATTAGGAAGTGCACTTAAAGAAATAACTAATAATACTGAAGATACAATTGCAAGTGTATAAATTCCAAATCCTAGTGAGAAACCTACAAATGCTTGTCCCCATAAAGCAACAGCAGTAGTTAAACCTTTTATTTGATTCTTACTTGAATATAAAATTGTGTAACTTGAAATAATTGCAAGACCAATTACAGTTGCAGCACTCATAAATGGTATTGTTACTCCAAAACTATTCATTAAGAAAGTATCAATTAAAGCTGATATTGTTGCAGCTAAAGATGCGATAATAAATGTTCTCAATCCAGCTGCATGTCTTTTATTTGCTCTTTCAATTCCTAGAATTGAAGCTAAAGATATTGATATTATTACTCTTATCAATACTTGCCATAAAAATCCTATTTCATTACCACCAGTTATTAAATCAGTGATGGGATCAATTATCATAAATAAATGATTCATATATTACCTCCTATTTATAAATCTTCTTCTATTGAAGTTTTCATCGAAATATTCATCAGCAGCCTCAGTAAAGGCAGCTTCTTCTTCCGCTTCTACATCGACAGTAGGGATGTTCTTTTGAATTTCTTTGATTTGTTCAATCAAGATATCAACATCATTTTTCTTTTCACCAAGTGCAATACTTTCTTGTGGTACTAGTTCATCAATATCTTCTGAATATGACTTAGATAGATATAAGCCAAGTTTTGCCATTGCTGGACCAACTATTTCATATAATACTGCAGCAGCTAAAATGATAGTTTGGAGATTATCTCCAAGTCCGCCTTCACCACCACCTAATACTCTTGCGCCCATAGCAACAAGTCCAATTGCGACGCTTGCTTGTGGCATAAGACCAAAGGCTAGATAGTTTCTAATGCTCTTATCACTCTTTGTAACTAAGGCACCAAGATATACACCGGCATATTTACCAATCATACGGCCAAAGAAATATACAAGAGCACATACAAATAAAGGCACAATTCCAATCATTGTCATGTTTGTGATAGCACGTAAATTAAATTTCATTCCACTCATCACAAAGAAACATAACATAATTGGTGGTTGGAAATAATTCAATTGTTTGAACAACTTTTCATCTTTAGCAACATTTATATATACCATACCCATAGCCATACAGCCAAGTAATGGTGATAGGCCTAATATTGCACACAAACCACAAAACGCAAATAAAATTGCAATTACAATAATTAATCTATTATCAGTTGTACGTTTCTTTGGCATCAATAATTTTAAAGCATAACCCAAAGCACCACCAACAGCAATACATAATAAATTCTTTAAAATTGGAATACCAACTGACGCAAAATTAATTCCTTTACCTGAATCACTATGATTTAGGCCTAGACATATTGATAGCATCACACTATATAATATCAATGCGAAAACATCATCAAGTGCAATTACTCCAACTAAATTATTTACATATTCACCCTTTGCTTTCGTTTGTTTAATTGTCATTATAGTTGATGTTGGTGCAGTTGCACTAGCAAGTGTTGCCAGTAATAAAGAGAATGACAAATCAATCTTTAACACAAAGAAGCACAAACAAAATACAATAACAATTGCCATTATTATTTCAAAAAGGGTAATAATTATTACTTTCATTCCTGATTTTTTTATATCATCAATTCTAAAGAATTCTCCAGCACCAAACGCAATAAATGCAAGCGCAATATCTGCAAGAAAATCCATTCCTGATACAATGCTTTTAGGAATGATACCACTTATACCAGCAGGAATCAAATCCCATATAGGAACAAGTAGTATACCGACAATCAAATATGCAGTAACATTAGGTAGTTTAATTCTTTTAGTAAGCCTTGTAGCTAAGAAACCTAATAATAATATTACCGCAATCGATATAATAACTGTAGCAGTTTGTCCAGAATTGATACCTAAGGAAGCAATAATTTTTTCAATTAATGATTCGTTCATAATATCTTCTCCGTTTTAGTACATATATTTTACATCATTATTGATATTATTTCAATTATTATTTCTTATTAAATAATAACACAATATACCAAAAATGGCAACATAATAAAAAATCTCTGACTTTTATCAGAGATTAATTCTTAAACAATTAGATATTTACAAGTAATACATCTTCTCTTCCTGCTGGTATTTCACTTATAATCTTACTATTTGAAATAAACAATGCAGCACCCTTAGCACTACCATCACTTCTACTTTCCAAACAATATGAATTAACTAAAACAACATCAGCATTAATTTTATTTGCTTGCTCTAAATATTCATATTTTATTTTTTCATTCCATTCTTTGTAATTATAATCAACATAAACAGGCCATAATACTAAGGATGGATTTAATGAATTTATTTTATCAATATTATCATCATACCATAAATCACCACAAAGACCAATTGATATATTTTTATCTAAATATTTAAATATAGGAAATTCTTTTCCTTCCTTATATTCTTTTGTAGCATATAATTCTTTCCATCCTGCTGATACTCTTCGATAAATATCTATAATATTTCCATCTTTATCAATAGTCAGTTGCGAACTATATATATTTTGTTCGCATAATTCAATAAAACCAAAGCTAAGGCCAATATTATATTTTTTACATTTTTCTCTAATTTCGCATATAATATTAGAATCTAAAGAAAGAGCCATATTAATATCTTCTTTATAATTAAAACTCAATGAATCAAATCCTTGTAAAAATGCTTCCCCAAATAGAAGAATATCAGCTTTATTAGTATATTCTTTTAAAGTATTAATGATTACATTTTTATTATATTCAATATCTTTATTTTTAAAACCAAGTGCTGCTAAAGCTATTTTCATATTTGCCACCAATTATTCATTCTATCTTTTTAATGAATTTTGCAGGATTGCCGCCAACAAGTGTATTACTTTCTACATCTTTTGTAACAACAGCACCTGCAGCTACAACACTATTTTCACCAATTGTAACACCTGGACAAATTATTGCACCTGCACAAATCCATGCATTCTTTTTAATTGTAACTTTTTTAAATATAAATTTATTATGTCTATCTTTTAAGTCATGATTAACACTGATAATTTTAACATCTGGTCCAATTAATACATCATCTTCAATTACCACAATACCAGCAGAAAAGATAGTTACACCCTTATTGATAGTGATATTTTTCCCCATTTTAAGAAGCGAACCAAAATCACAATAAAATGGAGAAACAATAGATACTGAATCATCTATTTTATCTTGTAATAATTCTTCTAAAAGATCCTTATAATTTGAATCACTTGGTCTTGATGCGCTTATTTTAAGTGATAAATCATGAGAACGTATCATTTCTTTTTCTGCATATATATAACTAGGATCATTTTTATATATAAATTTATCTCTATCTATTTTGTTTAAATAATCATTCATATTATTACTACTTTCTTATGTATTTTTCATCTTTAGAATTATCTATTGAATTATATTTTTCTACTTTCATATGTAAATCATATTTTTCTCTTAATTTCATTATTTCATCCATAAGATATGATTTATGATGCTTATCTAATGCTTCTTGATTTTCCCAACAATCAATTAATAATACTGTTTCATCATCATCAAAAGGATAGAAATATTCATATCTTAAATTACCATCTTCTTTTCTAATTTTATCTACTATTTTAGAAGCTATCATTTCTTGTGCAAATTGTTTAGCATTACCATTACTTCCTTTATAATAAATATTAATTGTTATCATAAATTAGACTCCTCCAAGATTTAAATATATTATACCACAAATGGAGCAATAATTAATAAAAAATCACTGATTTCGTATCAGTGATTCATAATAGGTGGCTATAATATCCAATTTTGACACAAAACATTTGCTACCTAATTTATAAGTTTTATTCCTGTTTTAGTACATCTATTACTATCCATTCATCTCTTTTTTTATTATAACCAACATTTCAATATGTTTCTGCGATTTTATAATATTGCCGAATTTTATAAAAGTGTTATAATGATAATATTATATCTTGTAATTGATCTAGTTTTTATAAAAAAACATTGATACAAAAGCAAATAACATTTGCTATAGTATCAATGCAATTATTCTATATGGTAAAAGTGTCCAATTTTGACACAAAACATTTGCTACCTAATTTATAAGATTTATTCCTGTTTTAGTACATCTATTACTATCCATTCATCTCTTTTTTTATTATAACCAACTTTTGCTATTTTCCCTGCAAAGTCATCAACCTTGTTAACACTTATTTCTCCTACAAAAAAAACATGTTTTGTATTTACTTCTTTGATTTCTTCAAAAATGCCAACCTTTACTTTTATATTAAAGCCAATCATACGAAACCAAGTATCAATTCCTTCAAGTTTTACTTCTTGCACCTCTGTTAGTTTTACTCTTTTATAATAAACATATTGATATATATAATATGCGAGGAAGCTTCCAACAACCAAAAAGCAAATAATACAAAATGATAAATAATTTCCTTTAGCATTACCCTCTACTTCATCAAGTCCAAATAATGGAAGTAATAAAAAAAGCGAAATAAATGCTAATGCTGATATAATAACTAGTATAAATCCATAATATTTTTCTACAGTGTTTTGAATTTTCATATTTTTTCCCTTTCTTTTTCTATAAATATTATATACTAATTATCTTAATTATTCATTAATTATTATAAAAAATAAAAAAATGATACAATCGCAAACCTATGTTTTCATCATTGTATCATTTTAGTAATTTCAATATGTACAAGGACAACTATGGTAATACAAATGAAACACCCCTTAAATTTTGAAACACCCTATTGCAAAAGAAATCAACAATAAATGGACAAGATTGATTATGAAAGTATTTAATCAATACATTTTTGCTTTAAGATAAGTATCATCTCATCAAATGCTTTTTTAGCGGTTTCATCATTTCTTTCCAATGAAACAAAACAATGTGGCTGCTTTTCTTTTGTTTCAGCGTATGGATCAATGATTAAATGATCAACATTTTTGTCAT
>JAEEGL014471834.1_pt1 | contig 12412 bp, 2 predicted proteins | sample 9134231 | NCBI WGS metagenome assembly JAEEGL01 (sample SAMN16246548, study PRJNA631951) | gut metagenome | biome: gut microbiome; feature: rumen; material: fiber-attached | host: Bos | place: Iran: Karaj | collected 2018-10 | reverse complement strand
TAGACGCAAATGAGACAGATGAAACAAAGATAATGAATTCTTATGTTATCGCCAGTCCTTATGAGAATAAGACGTTATATGCTATCTGGAAGATTAAGGGATTTAGTATTAATCTTCATTATATGAATGATTCAGGAGCATATCCACTTGACGGAGTTGTAAGTTATGATCTTAAGGGTGAAAACGGAACGACAACAAACGTTTCGGTTAATAACGGAACAGATACGACAACAAGCGCAAGCGTAGCAATCGCTCCTATAATTGCAAACGAAGAAAGCGATACATATAACGCAGAAATCATTGAAAGAATTAACAATGATATTGCAACAAAAGCAACTACGGACGGATGTCTATATGAATATGTTGCAGCTAACAGCGAAGCGATGCAATCATTGAATGACGCAGATGTTCACATTTGTCTTGCTAGAAAATTCATTGTGACATTTGTGCCGAATGCAACTGAGAAGATGACACAGTTTGAGCAGACCAAAGTTGCTGCACTTTCTGACAAAACACTCCTGGTTAAATACGGAGATAAAGTTTCTGCAGAACAGCTTGCTGATATGAAGTTTGCGGATACAGATTATTATACTCAGGGTTCAGAAACAGTTAACAAGTGGCTTACAAAAGCTGATGCATCTGTTTCAGATGGTGCTATTACGGCAGCAATCGTAACTGACAATACATCATATAAGGCAAAATGGGTGCCTAAGGAATACGGTGTTACCATTACCAATAATATTGATACCGACGAGGATCTTGATAGTATTGCTTTGGAACCAGATAACACATACACAATTGAATCAACAGATTTGTTAAAGAATCCTAAAGAAATAACACATTATTCATTTGTCGGCTGGACGATAGTAGATGAATTCCACAAAGCAGCAGGAAACTACGAATCGGAAACAACTTCCGGCAAAGGATATGTTACTAAGTTAAAAGAAGGTAATCAGGGTAACGGTAACAACAAGTTGCTTCTTAAGGCAATATATGCAGGTGATCCATCTACCTTTGATGTTGAATACTACTTCATGAAAGCAGACGGAACCTATGGCACAATAGCTGATTATACGGATTCTTACGGCGGTAATGCAGGTGATATTATTCGTGTTTCGGATAATAAGAGAGATACTATAGACGGTGATATCAAAGATATCGATTTCTCAACAAAGACTAATGCACATATCAATGAAAAGAACAGTACAGATTATACATTTACATTAGATACTGTAAAGACCGGAGCAGCGGCTACATCATTTAGAATTGTAGGTGTATCCGGAAATGTGATCAAACTTTATTACGGCAGACAGTTTGATGTAACAATCAATCCTGGTGACAAGGCTTTAGAAGGACAAGAGCCATATGTTAAAGCAAATGTATTCTACGGTTCATTGGCACCATATAATGAATTTGATGCGCAAGAAGGTTATGAGCAGGCAAGCTGTGGCTATGAAGAAGGTACGACTGTTACAGCTAAAACAACTTATACAGCAACATGGAAACCGAGAGTTAACAGCATTACTTATGATTTAGACGACGGAGCATTAGCAGAAGGAAAGACTAATCCGGCTACTTATACTATAGAGTCCGAGAATATCCTGTTAAAGAATCCTGCTAAGAACGGTGCGTTGTTCATGGGCTGGAAACTTAAGGATACAGATGATGAAACTGCTAATAAGTCTTATGTTATCGAGACAGGAACATTTGGCGATCTTGAGTTTGTAGCTGTTTGGAATAATATTGATTACAAGATCAATTTAGACCTTGATGGCGGATCATTTACTGAAGGAACAGAAGCACCAAAAACTTATACTATTAAGAATGATAATATAGTTATTGCTTCACCTGTTAAGGCAGGATATGAATTTGTCGGATGGACCGGAACAGGTATTACCGAACCGGTAGCAACAGTTACAATACCAAAGGGTTCTACAGGTAATAAGACATATACTGCTAATTGGGAAGTAAGTAATGGTACAGTTTCTACGATAGAAGTTCATTATGAAGTGAATGGAAAGTATGTTGCTGAACCTAAGGCAGAAACATTTACCCAGACAACAGGAAAAGAAATTACTCTTTCTGCTGAAGAAGAACCGTTAAGTACTATAATAAGTAATTATAACGCAGAGCAGAAGGCATATTACTCTGTTGATACAACTAAGAAAAACAAATTGACTGCTACAGTTGAAGCAAACGGTTCAACTAAGTTTGTTGTATATCTCACGCAGGAAAAATACAACCTTACATATAACTTCAACGGTGGACGACTTGAAGACAGTACCGCGACAAATCCTGCATTCTATGTAAGAAAGAGCGAGAATCAGACTATTGTCCTCAAGAAGCTTGTAAGAGGAAATGATGAAATGTCCGGTTGGAGTATAGAGTATACGGATTCCGGCGATATGACTGAGGGTTATAATGTCATAATCCCTGCGGACACAACAGGAGATATTAAGTATACGGCTAACTGGAATGCAAAGGTTTATACACTCAAACTTAACTATGACGGCGGAAGCCTTGCATCAGGAAGTAACAGAACGAAGTTTACAAGCGAAGATGCTACATTCTTACTTGTAAATCCTGTTAAGAGCGGATATACATTTGCAGGATGGGAAGGAACTGATTTAACTGAGGCAACATTGAAAGTATATGTTAAGAAGGGAACAGACAAAGATCTTACATATACCGCTACATGGCGTGAGGGTGAAGATGCTGATATAAGTGATGTAAAAGACAACAATGCGGATTGTGTATGGAAAGATGAGGATGGTAACGACCACTACGGATCATTAGAAGAAGCGCTTAATACCGTTCCTGTTCCGGAAGAAATACACATTCAAGAAGATGTTGAAATTACTGATGATATCGATGTACCTGAAAATACTACAATAGTGGTTGATGAAAATGTTAAGCTTATAATCAGAAAACCTTCAAGATTTAAGGTTCCGAAGAGCAGTAAAGTAATCGTTAACGGTGAACTTATAGATGAAAATGAAGTAGAAGGTCAGGGTGAAGATCCGGAAGACACAGATACTTCATGGACAGATAAAGACGGCAAAGAGCACAAAGGTTCATTAGAAGATATACTTGATGCTGCCAAGGATGAAGCACAGAGTGGTGATGGAAAGGTACAGATCCACATCACTAAGGATACAACTGTTGATAAAGAGTTGACAGTACCTGAAAATATCGAACTTATAATTGATAGAGGTGTTGTTGTAACTATCGAAGAAGAAGGAAGTATTATTCTTCCGGAAAGCAGCGTTATTATCAACTATGGTAAGATAATCGGCGTACCGGGCAAGTCAGGAAACGGTACTGATGGTAAGAATGACATAACCGGTAAAGTAGATAACAAGCCGGGTGGAGAGATTGATAACACAGATATCAACGGTAAAGTTGATAATGAAGGTGATATCGAAGACTCTGATATCAATGGCGATGTTACTAATAAAGAAGACGGAACAATTAAAGATACCGATATCGACGGTAATGTTGATAACAGTGGTGACATTGAGGGATCGGATATTGACGGTGATGTTACCAACAATGAAGACGGAACAATTAAAGATACCGATATCGACGGTAATGTTAACAACGATGGCGACATTGAGGGATCGGATATTGATGGTGATGTTACCAACAATGAAGACGGAACAATTAAAGATACCGACGTGAACGGTAATCTTGATAACTCCGGAGATTTCGGCGGTACAGACGATCAGTCAAAAGTAACCGGAGACGTTAACAATAACGAAGGCGGAACAATTAATAATACCAATATTGATGGAGATGCCGATAACAACGGTACAATGAATAACGTTAACGTTGGAAAGGATTTAACCGGTAATGATCCTGTTAACAACACTGTAACCGTGACCTTTGATATAGGTGCTTACGGCAACCCTATCAAAGAACAGACATTTGCCAAAGGTAAAAAAGCTACAAGACCTAAGGCTGTTATGGATAAAGATGCCAATAAGTCACTTAATGCTTGGTATTTAGATCCTGCACTTAGTGAGAGATTTGACTTTGATACTGTTGTTAATAAAGATATTACATTGTATGCAGAATGGGTTGGTCCGGAAGAAGCACAGGCTAAATGGTTTGATACAGACGGTAAAGAACATTACGGTGCATTAGAGGATGCGGTTGAGAGTCAGCCGAAACCTGTTTATATCTTTATTCAAAATGATACGATAGTTGATACGGAAATCGAAATACCGGAAGATACTACTTTCAATGTTGATCCGGATGTTGTTATAACAATCAAACCAAACGGACAGATAATCAATCCGTCAACAAACAAACCGATCAACAATAAGGGTACAATAAGAGGCGTCGGTGATGACAGTGATGCCGGTATTCCGGATATAATCGGAAAAGTTAATAACACAGGAACACTTGATAACGTTAACATTAAGGGTGATGTTGACAATAAAGAAAATGGTGAGATTAACAATTCTGATATAAGTGGTAATGTAACAAATGATCCTGCAGGAGATAATCCTGACAGCAAACCGGGAACGATCAATAACACCAATATCGGTGGAAATCTTGATAACGAAGGTAAAGTTGAGGATTCTAATGTAGGCGGAAATCTTGATAACAAGGGTGATGTAGAAGATACCAACGTAGGTGGAAATCTTAACAACGACGGAACATTTAAGGGAACAGATCCTGAGAATAAACCGCATGTTGACGGAAATACCACTAACGGTAAAGATGGTGAAATCGATAATGCCGTACTTGGTGACGGAGAAGGTGACGACACCTTTACCAATGACGGTGAAGCTGATAATGTTGATGTTAACGGCACAACCAAGAATAATGAAGATGGTACGATTTCGGGCAGTAACCTTAACGGAGATGTTGACAATGACGGAACATTGGATAACAGTGATGTTGATGGAGATGTTGACAACGACGGAACAATTAAGGATACCAATATAGGCGGAGATCTTGATAACAAGGGTGACGCAGAAGACACCAACGTAGGTGGAGATCTCCACAATGACGGAACATTTAAGGGAACAGATCCTGAGAATAAGCCGCATGTTGACGGAAGTACCACTAACGGTAAGGACGGCGAAATCGACAATGCCGTACTTGGTGACGGAAAAGGCGATGATACCTTTGAGAATGAAGGTAAAGGCGATAACCTTGATGTTAACGGCACAACCAAGAATGGCGAAGACGGTACGATTTCAGGCAGTAACCTTAACGGAGATGTTGACAATGACGGAACATTGGATAACAGTGATGTTGACGGAGATGTTGACAACGACGGAACAATTAAGGATACCAATGTAGGCGGAAATCTTGACAACAAGGGTGATGCAGAAGATACCAACGTAGGTGGAGATCTTAACAACGATGGAACATTTAAGGGAACAGATCCTGCGAAAAAGCCTCATGTTGACGGAAATACCACTAACGGTAAAGACGGTGAAATCGAAAACGCCGTACTTGGTGATGGCGAGGGCGATGATACCTTTGACAACGAAGGTGGTGCAAAGAATGTAGATGTCAACGGTGATGTTAATAATAAGCCGGATGCAGATTTGAAAGATAGTACGATCAGCGGAAATCTTGAGAATGACGGATCGGTAGATAATACGGATGTAGACGGAAATGTTGACAATAACGGTGATGCCAAAAACATGGATGTCAAGGGTGATGTTAAGAACTTAAATGATGATGCTACATTTACCGAACGTAATAAGGAAAATGCTACAGTATGTGTTGTTTCGTTCGATATGGGCGGACAGGGTACACAGGTAGCTCCTCAGAATGTTGAGTTAGGTAGATTTGCAACAAAACCGAATAAGCCGTTATCTGAAGAATGCACATTTGACGGATGGTACGCAGACAACGAGTTTACGACAACATTTGAATTTACTACTACATACATTCAGAAAGATACTGTAGTCTACGCGAAGTGGATTTCTAATTCTGAACAGAATGTAATGTGGATAGATGAAGATGGTGACGAAAAGTACGGATCTCTTGAAGATGCGCTCAAAGAAAAAGCAAAAGAGATTCATATCGTTAAGGATATCTCGATAGACGATGATACAACAATACCTGAAGGTACTGATATCAGCGTAGATCCCGGTGTCAAAGTAGTTGTTCCTGAAGGAACGGTATTGTCGGTAGACGGAACACTTAACAATAACGGTTCTGTGATCGTATCCGGAAAGATTGATGGAGACGGAGAAGTTAACAACAATAAGAATATTTCCGGTGGAGAGATTGGAACTAAGGTTAATAACAACGGTTCGATTGCTGATACAGTCTTGAAGGATGAAGTTGTTAATAACGGAAAGATTTCAGACGTTGTATTTGAAGGCGTTGTAGATAATAACGGAGACATTAAGCAGAATTCCGCATCAGTCGGAAAAGTTGATGAGCAGGTTGAACTTGTTGACAACGCACCGGTAACGACGGTTAAAGGATTGTCAGATCTTATCGATCCTGAAAATCTTACAACAGACGGCAGTAAGGGAATTACTCCGGCTGAGCAGTTAGTTGTTTACAATAACGGATCAGTAAGCATGACATTTATCGTTAAGAGTCTTGACGCTGTTCCTACTAATGAAAATGCAATTGATGCTTTGGCACAAGACTCTGATAAGGAATTAGGTCTTGTCCTTGACTTAACGGTTGAAAAGAAGATTACTGATTCAAATAATAATGTAACTACAAATCTTCTTACAGAGACAAGCAGACTTATGGTTGCAGAAATTGATGTTACAGAAGAGCAGCAGCATCATGTCGGATATGTTGTATACAGATATCATGACAATAAGGTTGATACGATTTCTGATTCCGGTAATGGAGAACACTTTGAGATATCAGCGGACGGTAAGAAATTAATACTTTACGTTAATAAGTTCTCAACATATGTACTTGGCTGGTCTAATAGTACTGAAGGTGAGACTGCTGAGACTGCTGAGACTGCTAAGACTGCTAAGACTGCAGCGAAAGAAAAGATTGATTTCGCAGCTCAAGAGATGAAGGCAATTATTGATTCACTCGAAAATCTGCCGGCAGATGAAAAGACAAAACAGAAGAACGCTATTGATACTTGTGCTTCAGATGCCAAGAAGAAAGTTGATGCGGCAGCTGATGAAAACGGAGTTAAGCAGGCGGTTAGCGATGCAATCAACTCTATGAAGAGTACAGTTACTGATAGTTCAACTGCAGATATAACAGCACTTGTCAATGAAATCATTAAGTTTATTGACAGTAACAAGGATCTTACGGCAGCACAGAAGGATAGTCTGAAGAAAGAACTGAATACGAAATCTGCAGAAGTAGGAAGCCAGATAAAGAGTATCATTGCAAAATTGGCAGAAGCTATTATTAACGCAGGAACAATTGATAACTCATTTAAGGCTAATAATAAGAATGTTGCTGATACAGTTAAGAAAGACATCTCCGGAATGGGTAATAATGTCAAGACAGAAGCTACCAATACTGCATTGATCAATACGGAAACATCAGCTAAGAAGGTTGAAGCTAATACTCTTAAGATTAACGATGGTTTCAAGGTTGATCAGAAGGGAAGCAAGATTAATATCAAGTGGACTAAGATACCGGGAGCTGACGGATATGAAGTATATGCCCAGTATTGTGGATCTAAGTTCTCTACAAAGGCTAATACGACACTGACAGGTGGTAATACGACTTCGGTAACTATCAAGAAGATTAACGGAAAGAAGCTTAACCAGAAGAAGAACTTTAAGCTCTATGTAACCGCTTACAGAATTATCGGAGATAAGAAAGTTATTATAGCAAAAACTATTACAGGACATGTAGTTGGTGTTAAGAATACCAAGTATACCAATGTTAAGAATATTAAACTTTCTACTAAGAAGATAACAGTAAGTGTTGGTAAGAAAGCTAAGATTAAAGCATCTACAGTTCTTGTTGACAAGACTAAGAAGCAGCTTAGCAATGCTCATGCAAACAAGTTCAGATATGCATCCGATGATAAAGCTGTTGCAACAGTTGATAAAAACGGTAATGTCAAGGGCGTTAAGAAAGGAACTTGTACAGTATACGTATATGCAAGAAACGGTTATACAAAGAAGGTTAAAGTTACTGTTAAGTAATATTGATCAAATACAGTTTTGAATGCGTATATGTAATTTAATTAAAACACGGCAGATGCGGGACATATTGTCCCGCATCTGCCGTGTTTTACGCTTTTTGAGTTTATATCATAATTAAGAATTTCCAATTACTAAGTATTATTTTAAATCAGAATAATCTATTGATGATTTATAATGTGAATCATATTTTATATGGGAATAAAGATAGTTTTCGGGAAGACAGTAATCAGAATATGTTTTGGAATTATCCTGTCCACCATATGATTTGGTTCTTATTTTATTGCCCTTCATGGTTAAAACAGAGACAGCACAATATCCCATATGACCCCATGCCTGAACGACACCTTTGCCCGGATATGCTATATAGCCGGTATGACCGGAGCCGATAGTCGCGACTTTCTTAGCTTTCCCCTATTTATATGTATATATATATGTTATTACATCTGCTTCGCAGGAGCCGTATTTGATAAGGAGTTCAGCCTTCTTGTCCTTATTGAGATCTGCAAGATAATATCCCCATAAGTATTCTTTGCCAAGCTTTGTTGAGGAAAATGAGTTCCCGTATTTTTTAACTATTTTTTTGTATGCGGCTTTTTGCTTCTTCGACATTTTTTTGAGAGAAGTGTCTTTATCAGAAGACTTCATAATCATAATCCTTTCGTATATTAATTTTAAGTATAATATACAAAAAAATATTATATGACAATATCAATAGTATATAAATTATTATGTTGATAATATCAAAGTATATATCATAGGAAAAACCCGTTTCTTTTACAAAATTTAATTGATTTTATGCATACATTATCTTAAAATATAAGGAGCGGTTAAATAGTGTACAAAAAGAGAAGGTGAGATAATATATACACCCGGACATAGCGACGACGGGATTTCTTTAAAGATAGATGATGGCAGGATATTTGTTGGTGATCTTAATCCGTTATACGAGCTGGAACTGCATAAGGGGACCGAGATTGAAAAAAGCTGGAATAAGCTGATGGCATTTAAACCCTCAATCATTTATTACGGACATGCTAAGACTTGCTTATTGGAGGAGAATGAGAAAAAGGAATCAAATATCGATATATATCTGATAAATGATAACGACTAAGACATTGCCTATTATTATACGATTAAAAGGAGGAAAAGATTATGAGTAAAGTAAATGATTTTTTGACAGAAGCAGGAGTGTTTTTTTTGGCAACAGTAGACGGTGATCAGCCGAAACTTCGTCCACTTGGAGCACACTTGGAAATGGATGATAAAGTTATATTTGGACGGATTTAATGAAGACGGCTTTTTAAGGAGGACGATCAGTATGGGAAATGACCACACTAGAAAAAAATGGTTTGAAAGGATTGCAATTGTAGTAGTTGCAGTATTATCTGTATTGTTATTACCTATAAATATCACAAAGGTTAATGCAGAAGATACAGCATGGTATACGGATTATTATTATACTCCGAATGATTCTACCAAAACACTCACGCTTACTAAGTGTAAAGCATCGGGAGTTGCAGAGCTTACAATTCCGAATAGTGCAACAATTGATGGGATTACCTATAATAAGGTTGTAATTGACAATTCTAAAAATGGTGAAGTGAGTTTTTGGAGTTCAGATGCTTCTTCACTTAAGACATTAAATATTGCTGATGGAGTTAAGGTTGAAGCAGGAAGTATATATCTTTTCAGTCAGCTTACGGCATTAACAACGCTTAATGCAGAGGGATTAGATACATCTTCTGTTACGGATATGTCAGGTTGGTTTAACGGTTGTTCTAACCTGTTATATCTTGACCTTAGCGCATGGGATGCCACTAATGTTACAAAGACAGAGAAGATGTTTTTAAACTGTAAGAAACTAATGTATCTTGATCTGCCTTCCTTTGCATTAGAAAACGCAAAGCTGGTTACTGTCGGTCAGATGTTTGAAAGTATCGGAAGTAACAGTAAGCTTCAGGATCTTGATATGAGCAAAATCAATTTTGCTAAAATGGGTACCGGAAGGCAGACAATGTTCAAAAGTGCCAAGATAACGAATCTCTATCTTCCGGCTGATTCTTCGTTAAGATTAGTTAATTTCTCAGATAGCAGTTACGGCGGAACGATCAACAGAATATTTTATGGCGGAACACAGACACAGTGGGATGAATTGGGTAATACTTTAGGAAAAAACAATGCACTAGTATGCAATTACATAAGAACGGTTTCGCCGAAAGAGCCTTCGGTTGAAAATCCTGCTACTGACAATTGGTATAGCAGTTATAATTATTGTATTGATAAAAAGAATTACAGATTAAATCTTTTGTCTTATAAAAAAAGCGGAACTACATCGATCAATGTTCCTGCATATACCAGCATTGATGGAACGATATATAATACAGTCTTGGTAAATGATTCAAGAAACAACAGTCTTTGGTACAATTCACGATCGAGCCTTAAAGAAATAGTAATAGATAATGGTGTGTCATTTGCTGATGATTGTACAGGCCTTTTCAAATCATTGACTGCATTAACGACGGTTAAGATGAACGGTGTTGATATGTCAAACGTAGCAATACTTTCAAGTCTTTTCTTAGGTGATTATAATTTGACATCTCTTGATTTTGCCGGAGTTAAAACCAATGGTTCTGCTATCATGAAATCAATGTTTTCACAGTGTTTTGCAAATTCGGGTTGTGAGAATTTTGATATCAGAGGCACGGATATGAGTAATGCTGATACCACTTCTATTTTAGATGATACAACAATTAATAATCTGTATCTTCCCGTTAAGGCAATGAAAAATTATGATTTTTCAGGCATAGCTAATCTACAACACATTTTCTATGCGGGAACTAAAGCACAGTGGGATGTGTTAAGTAATACGGTTCCTTCTACGGTAACAATAACCTATGGATTTACAGGACCAATACAGAAAAGTGTTACTGTCAAATTCAATGGTAATGGCGGTACTGCGTCTGCCACTTCGATATCCGCTTATGCCGGTTCAACATATGGAACTCTTCCGACTGCGTCAAGATCAGGTTATGATTTTGCAGGCTGGTTTACTGCAGTTGAAGGTGGGACACAGATTACAGCGGACACAGAGTTGATATCCGATTCAGAACATACACTCTATGCGCATTGGTCCAAGAAAAAAGTAGCGGTTTTGTTTGATGGTAATGGAGGAACGGCGTCAAGTACAGGATCAACTGTTGAATATGGAGAGACTTATGGTACTTTACCTACTGCAACAAGAACTGATTATACATTTGCCGGATGGTATACGGAAAAAGAGAATGGAACACAGGTTACGTCTGCTACAAAAGTGACAACAGCAGCATCGCATACATTATATGCTCACTGGACGAAGAATGTAATTAAGGTTTCGGTAACATTTAATGCTAATGGCGGAAGTGTATCAAGCAGTAATATGGAGGTAACATTAGGCAGTACGTATGGAACTCTTCCTACACCTACAAAAACCGGTCATTCATTTAATGGATGGTTTACTTCTGCAAGTGGTGGATCATTGGTTACATCTACAACACCTGTTACTACTTCGGCAGCTCATACTTTGTATGCTCAATGGACTGAGATCATAACAGATGTTACCGTGTCATTAAGTGCAGGAACGGGCGCATCGGTATCTCCCGGAAGCGTTAAAATAACAATAGGAAATACATATGGAACTCTTCCTACTCCTATAAAGCAGGATTATAAATTTGATGGATGGTATTCGTTAGCAGAAGGCGGAACATTGATCACTTCTACAACTAATTTAATATCAAATACAGCACATACACTCTATGCGCATTGGAGCAAGGACAAGGTAATAGTTAATTTTGATGCAAATGAGGGTACAGTTGAGGAAGATGAAAGAAAGGTTACGATAGGACAGGCATATGGAGAGCTTCCTGTTCCTGTAAGAACCAATTATAGTTTTGAGGGCTGGTATACACAAGATGTAGGCGGAGATAAGGTGACCGCAGATACCATAGTTACTGAAGAAGATGAGCATTATCTATATGCACATTGGGTAAGCAATACGGTTGAAGTGACATTCTATGCTTATTCAGGAGCGGCAATAACCAAGAAAGAATTTACTTTGGGAAATAAATATGGAGAGCTTACAACTCCTGAAAGAGATGGTTACTTATTTGATGGTTGGTATACAAAATCTGTCGGCGGGGAAAAGATAACAGCAGACACAATTGTTGAAGGTGAAGAAGCATTTACATTATATGCACACTGGGTTAAGGAAACGGTTAAGGTAACATTTAACGGCGATAAGGTTGCATCGGTTG
>JAEEGL013181482.1_pt1 | contig 12412 bp, 9 predicted proteins | sample 9134231 | NCBI WGS metagenome assembly JAEEGL01 (sample SAMN16246548, study PRJNA631951) | gut metagenome | biome: gut microbiome; feature: rumen; material: fiber-attached | host: Bos | place: Iran: Karaj | collected 2018-10 | reverse complement strand
TGCCTATTACCTGCTAGCGTTTCTGCCATTTGGTGCCGCTCCAACCTACAGTCTGGAACATGCTCCAGAATCCGTGTGAAAGATGGAACCAGAGAGCTGCAAGCCATGCGGTATAGATTAACACATTGTACCATTTAGAAAAAGTGTACTGTATAAGAGCCGCACCGTCTGCAGCCGAATCCTGACCGGGAACGAAATTAGCAGTTCCCAAAATCTCCTGGAGCTGCATCCTGGACCAGAAATGCATCAGGTGAACCAGCAGACCTATGCATACGATAAGACCCAGCACAAGCATGTTCTGTGAAGCCCACTCAACAGACTTGGGCCTCTCTGTGACAGCATATCTCTCACTGCCGCGTGCCTTTCTGTTCTGAATGGTCAGGATAAAGGCATAAACAAAATGGAGTGCCATAAGAACGGCCAATCCTACAGTACCTACCAGTGCATACCAGTTGGCTCCCAGGAATTTGCAGATGGCATTGTATGCATCGGCCGAAAAAAGGGCCGCGCAGTTCATTGCCATGTGGAATGTCAGGAACAGGATCAGAGCGGCACCGGTCACGCTCATCACCACTTTACGTCCGATTGAAGAATCAATTAACCACATAAAAATTGAATTTGTTATTAGTTTTTTATTGTTTTCGGCAAAATGTCCGCAAATGTAACAAAAATGCGGACATAAATTAACAATCTGTCCTATTATAATGATTAATAACGGAAAACCCTGTATGAATGGGGTCTTAAGCTGACTCTGAAAGTAGAGCTTGCATTCCGGCTGTTAAACTGCATCTCCATACCCCCTCTTATATCTGTTCCCTGCAGTAAATCAGTCACATGATCAACCCTGGGCCCATCGGAGGTCTGGATTCTGACTGTAATGTCAACGTCCTCATCCAGAAATGATTCAACAATGAAGGTATTGTTGTCATAAACGAAGAGCGATACTCCGGACGGCCCCTGAATGGAGACAGGCATCGTCCTTGAGCTCAAAGTCTGACGCAGACTGTTCAGGACAGGATTGGGAAGATTGTAAAGGTCCGCAAAATTATCAGGAACCACCAGCAGATAGACCGTACCTTTGGAATATACATCTCTGTGCAGGAACGGCCAACCCAAGCCGGAGTCCATTCCTGAGATCATCTCCCACGAGTCATTGGTCTTGTACATGACCTGCTGCATCAGGATGGGTTTGGGCACATCCAGCATCTGCCCTCCTGTCATGAAGCTGCTCACGAGTGCCTTACGGTCCGTATATTCCAGATCCACGATTTTCTCTATCCCGTGTCCCTGCATAGCGCGCAGGAATCCGGCTGTTATCAGGATGTCTTTTCCGGAGCGCAAGTGCTTGTCCATCTTTTTTATTATATCGGGATCAGCCTTGGCCTGCTCAGTCAGTATCACGAGATTGGCATCGAAGGGGAACTCAGGAACTATATCCATGGGTATTCCTATCATGCCGAAATAGTTCTGGAGGAACTCCTCGCCGGTTGACTGATAAGGCTTGTAGCTTTTTATACCTATAGGATTGCCCAGGAAGCCGATGGTACGGTCAACCTGCTCCATCGTGAAGCCGGCAGCCCTGGCCATTGTGGTGGGAGTGACTGTCTTGCCGTTCAGGTTGACGGGTTTCATCATATCATCATAGCTGAAACTGGTTCCGCCTTCCTCCTGCCAGGGAGCACGGTATGAGCTGCGTAGCGGATTGAGCATCTGACGGTAATCAAACATGGTCATCTCCGGAGCCTTGGCAAAAACCGTAAGCCACAGTTGCTCGCTGTAACGGTCAATATAACGCATTCCGCCGGTATCCACCCAGCCGCCACCGTTGTGACCGGGGTTCAGATTATCGAAGTATCTCCATATCAGATAGCTCTCATACGGCTGCAGATGCTGGTTGCTGCGGACCGCATCACGTGTCTCTGTTCCGGTATAGATGCCGTCAAAATGTTTAGGGCCGAAATCCAGGTCAAAACCCAATGCCGGGAAATGGTCATACCAGTTGGGGTATTTGATTATCACTTTCACATTCTTGTTCACCTTTCTTGCCGGCCCCAAAATGACATTCATGGCAGCATCATCCATCAGCTCAAGCCTGTAGTCCGTCCATGAACGGTCACCCTTGGCTTCCACACAATAGTCACATTTACAGTCCGTGAAAAAGAAATCATCCAGAATGATCTCATCGAACAGACTTGCCGTAAGCTCTATTATCTCCTTGGCTTTGGCCCTCTCCTCAGGGTTCTTATAGCAGAATGTCTGGAATGAGTTAGCCTCACTGATAGTATAGGTGATTCCTCCGGCCACTTCCACTCCACGGTCCCTGAAGAACTTGATTATCCGTTTCATGTCTTCGGCCTTGACAATGTTCAGGTCACGATGAGTCTCAAGATATATCTTGTCAACCTTCATCTGTGAAGAGATGATGTTCCACGTGGAATCCAGCCATGTGGGGTCAACCATACGCTGAACCTCATAAGCACGGGTATAGACTGAAACTTTAAAGTTCCGGTAGTTTCCGTTTGATGCAGGAACGGCCGAAAAACACACTGCGGACATACACAACAGCGAAGCCGCCATAATTGTTCTCATTGATTTCATCGGATATTTTGTTTAGGTTAGATATCGCGTATGCCAGCAACTGGATGTTCTTTTGCAAATATAATAAAAGTTGCAGATTTGTTGGGCAACAGGATGGATTGAAAAATTATTATACGCCGACACCCATGATATAGTCATTCATGTAAAAACCGTTGCCAATGGGGAAATCCCCTTGCCGTAGTATAGTCAAACCCTCCTTTAAGTAGAATCCCACGGCAGGGTTATTTCTGTTTACATTCAGCTCTATCCTGGCTCTAACACCCGAATGATTATCCCTGACATGCTGCTTGGCAGTTTCCAGAAGCCTGTGCCCAAACCCTGAACCCTGAGCCAATGGCATAACGTATATCTTCTCCAGATGCCACACCTCAGTTCCATCCTCATCAACACTATCCTTCCTGACCGACACATAACCTTGCGGTTCATCCTTGACCCGAGCAATGTAATAAACATGCCCTCTATCCACCTGATCCTTCAGGCTAGGCAGAGAATACATCCATTCCATCATATAATCCATCTGCTCCGGTGATAGTATAGTCTTGTAAGTCTCCCTGAAAACCACCTCCGCCATCTCATGAATGGTTTGCAGGTCTTTTTCGCAAGCACGCTTTATACTGATATCCATTCCCTGAATGTTTGAGGCAAATGTACTACAAATATACCAATGTAAGATAATAGGGATGCTTCTCTTTGCAGCTACTTTCCAATTGCAGGGAGCCGGATACCCGGTGGTGTTTCCAAAACAAACAGAAACACCCCTATTTTGTTCCAATAATTTGCAGTAACTTTGAAACTCGTATGGACTTCAAGTATGATGTGATAGTAATCGGCGCCGGACATGCCGGATGTGAGGCCGCCGCCGCTGCCGCCCAGATGGGTTCCAAGACCTGTCTGATAACCATGGATATGAACAAGATTGCCCAGATGAGCTGCAATCCTGCTGTTGGCGGAATAGCTAAAGGTCAGATTGTAAGGGAGATAGACGCACTTGGGGGCCATATGGGATTAGTCACGGACAGGACAGCCATACAGTTCCGCATACTTAACCGATCCAAAGGCCCCGCCATGTGGAGCCCCCGGGCACAATGCGACCGAGCCAAATTCATCTGGGCCTGGCGTAGCGTACTTGAGAACCAACCGGGTCTGAACATTTGGCAGGACACTGTGACAGAATTACTTGTAAAAGATAGTCAAGTTGTTGGTTTAAAAACACTTGAGGGAGCTGAGTTTTCTTGTAAATGCGTGGTTTTGACCGCTGGAACATTCCTGAACGGACTCATGCATATAGGTCGTGTAACAATGCCCGGCGGACGTATATCGGAACCCGCATCATACCTGCTTACAGAATCCATAACCCGTCACGGCATACATACCGGCCGAATGAAAACCGGTACTCCCGTTCGTATAGACAGCCGCAGCGTACACTTCGAAGAGATGGAGCGCCAGGACGGTGAGAATGATTTCCACCGATTCTCATTCATGGGCAGTGAACGTCATCTCAAACAGATGTGTTGCTGGACTACTTATACCAATGAGCATGTACATGAAGTGCTCCGTTCCGGACTGGCAGACTCACCTCTGTATAACGGACAGATCAAAAGCATCGGCCCCCGATACTGCCCCAGCATAGAAACCAAACTGGTAACATTCCCTGACCGCGACCAGCACCAGCTGTTTCTGGAACCTGAGGGCGAGAACACCACCGAGATGTACCTGAACGGATTCTCGTCATCCATGCCCATGGATATCCAGATCCGTGCGCTGAAAGAGATTCCGGCTTTCCGGGACCTTGTTATCTACAGGCCGGGATACGCCATAGAGTATGACTATTTTGACCCCACACAACTCAAGCACACCCTTGAGTCAAAGCTTGTATCAGGTCTCTTTATGGCCGGACAGGTAAACGGCACCACAGGATATGAGGAGGCCGGCGGCCAAGGCATACTGGCAGGAATCAACGCTCACATAAACTGCCACGGAGGTAAGCCGTTCACTCTGGCGCGGGATGAAGCGTATATAGGAGTTCTGGTGGATGACCTCATCACAAAAGGAGTTGATGAGCCTTACCGTATGTTCACCTCAAGGGCGGAGTACCGCATACTGCTGCGTCAGGATGATGCTGACCTGCGCCTGACCGGACGCGCCTACAACATTGGTCTGGCCACAAAGGAGCGTTATGACCTAATGTGCTCCAAACGCAACGAGATAAACCGGATTGTAGAGTTTGCCAAGGAGTTCTCTGTAAAACCCGCTCTCATAAACCAAGCCTTGGAGCAGCTTGGAACCACGCCCCTGCGTGAAGGATGCAAGCTTGCTGACCTGATAGAGAGACCACAGCTGACTCTGGAAAACCTGTCTCAGTACATACATGCCTTAAAGGAAGAACTTGGCAAAACACCGGCCGACCGCAAGGACGAGATTATTGAAGCTGCGGAAATCCTGATGAAATACAGCGGATATATAAACCGCGAAAGGCTCATTGCCGATAAGATGAAACGCCTGGAGGACATTCGCATAAAGGGGCGTTTTGATTACAACACACTGCAATCACTCTCCACAGAATGCAGGCAGAAACTAATCAGGCATGACCCCGAAACTCTGGCCGAAGCAAGCCGTATTCCCGGCGTTTCGCCCAGCGATATCAACGTTCTGCTTGTATTATTGAACAGATAGACAGAAAATGTTCCACGTGAAACAAAAATACACTATGAGTAAAGAGTCACTTATAAGCCATCTGCGAAACATTCCCGACTATCCAATGGAGGGAGTACAGTTCAAGGACGTAACATCATGGTTCATGAATCCTGATGACATGAATGAGATTGTAGATTCGCTCTATGAAATGTATAAAGACAAGGGAATAACAAAGGTTTGCGGTGTTGAATCAAGGGGATTCATCATCGGGGCAGCCCTTGCGTACAAACTGAACGCCGGTTTCATTCCTATCCGCAAGCCAGGTAAACTTCCTTATGAAAAGGTAAGTATAGAATACAAGAAGGAGTACGGGTTTGACAGGGTTGAAATGCACAAGGATTCTGTCAGTAACGATGACACCGTACTCATTCACGATGACCTTCTGGCCACAGGTGGTACACTGCTTGCGTCTTATGAACTGGTTAAGTCATTCAAGCCAAAGCAGATTATGATAAACTGCATAATAGAGCTTACCAACTTCCACTCAAAGGAAAAATTCCCCAAGGATTGTCCTGTTGACAGTTTTATAGAAATAGACGAATTTGAAGGAATAAACTGACTTGAAGGGCAAAGAGGCATACGAGAAGCGGCTGAAACTGATTGTCCTTAACCTGCCCGAAAAACCGGGCTGCTACCAATATCTGGACGAGCAGGGGACGGTCATATACGTTGGTAAGGCTAAAAACCTCAAGAGAAGGGTGTCATCATACTTCGTGAAAGAGAGCCAGACCGACAAGACACGTATGCTGGTAAGCAAGATATCGGACCTCAAATATATAGTGGTGGAAACGGAATGGGATGCATTCCTGTTGGAGAACAACCTGATCAAGAGGTATAAACCCAGATACAACATTCTCCTGAAGGATGACAAGACTTATCCTTCCATCTGTATAACAAAAGAGGAGTTCCCAAGAGTATTCAAGACGAGAAAGATTATACGAAACGGCTCGGAATACTGGGGGCCATACAGCCATGTAGGTACATTGAACGGACTAATAGAAATCATTCAGAACGCATATAAGGTAAGGACGTGCAGACTTCCACTTACGGAAAAATCCATTAAAAACGGAAAATTCAAGGAGTGTCTTGAGTATCACATAAAGAAGTGTCCTGCTCCATGTATCGGCAATATCAATTCAACGGATTACAACAGTCAGATCAGCGAGATAAGGGAAATACTGAAAGGAAAAAGCGGAGAACTGACAAGAGCCATGCTCAAGAGGATGAAGGAACTGGCATCCCAAATGAAATTCGAGGAGGCCCAATCAATTAAAGACAAATATGATACCATAATGGAGTTTCGCGAGAAAAGCCGGGTGGTGGACACCGGACTGGACAACGTGGACGTATATAATATTGACCAAGACGACGATGTGGTATTTGTCAATTATATGCATGTGGCAGACGGTTGCATAAATCAGGCTTTCACATTCGAATATAAAAGAAAGATGGACGAATCTCTCGGTGAAATGCTCATTATGGCTATCATTGAAATGAGAAACCGATACCACAGCACGGCAAAGGAAATCATAGTTCCTTTTAAACCTGACACAGACTATGCCGGAGCTGAATGGACTGTCCCCCAAAAGGGAGAAAAGAAAAAACTGCTGGACCTGTCCGCACTGAACGTTAAACAATATCGTGCAGACAGACTCAAGAGAAGCGAAAAGCTCAATCCGGAGCAGAAACACCTGCGGCTCATGAAAGAACTGGGGAACCTGTTGGGTATGGATAGAACCCCCATAAGGATAGAGTGCTTTGATAATTCCCATATCTCCGGAACCGATGCTGTGGCGGCATGTGTGGTCTATGAAAACGGAAAACCGGACAGAAAGAATTACAGACTCTACAATATAAAAAGCGGAGCGGGGGGAGATGACTACGGATCCATGCATGAAGTGTTGTCAAGACGATGGACAAGAACATTGGCGGAGGGTAATCCGTTACCTGATCTCGTAATAGTGGATGGAGGAAAAGGACAGATGTCTGTGGCAAAGGAAGTAGCTGATAATCTGAATATTGACATAAACATAGCCGGACTTGTAAAGAACTCAAGACACCGGACTGAAGGCCTGTTATCCGGATTTCCGCAGGCTGAAGTAGGAGTAAAGGCTGACAGTGAACTGTTCAGACTGTTGGAACAGATGCAGGAGGAAGTACACAGGGTTGCCATCTCATTCCACAAAAAGAAAAGGAGTCAACGGCAGACTCATTCCGAACTTACGGAAATAAATGGAATAGGAGAAAAAACGGCAACAACACTCATCAGGAAGTTCAAGAGCGTCAAAAGGATAGCCGGAGCGGATCTGAATGAACTTATAAGCGTTATTGGAGAATCAAAAGCTAAAACGGTATTCAATTGGTTCAGAGATGAAAGCAGTAGTTCAGAGAGTAACTGAAGCCAGCGTTACTGTAAATGGAAAAGTAACAGGAGCCATTGGTAACGGATTACTCATCCTGTTGGGAATAGAGGATTCGGACTCACAAGAGGATATAGAATGGCTTTCAAAGAAGATTGTCCAGATGAGGATATTCAACGATGAAATGGGGGTAATGAACCTCTCGGCTGTTGAGACTGGAGGAGAATTCCTGGTTGTAAGCCAATTCACCCTTATGGCCAGTACAAAGAAAGGAAACAGACCTTCATACATCAGGGCATCAAAAAGGAATTATGCGGAACCCATGTATGAACGGTTCTGTACCGCCATAGAAAATGAAACCGGACAAAAGGTCCGGAAAGGCATATTCGGAGCCGACATGAAGGTAAGGCTTCTGAACGACGGTCCCGTTACAATCATAATAGACACTAAAAACAAGGAATAGATATGGAGCCACAAACAGACCGTTACAACGAAGTGTTTTCAAAGTATCCGGAAAAGCTCAATTCTGAATGGGTGAAATCCACGGTAAAAACGGCAGAAAACAAATCAAACCCTAAGCAGGACAGAGAAACTCTGATCAGACTGTTCAACTGTATAGACCTAACTTCACTGAAGACTACCGACAATGAGGATACAATCCTTTCACTCGTTGAAAAGGTCAATTCTTTTGAAGAGAAATATCCGGACCTTAAGCCCGTGGCCTCGATTTGTGTATATCCATGCTATGCAAGGATAGTAAGCCGGTCACTTGAAGTTGAAGAGGTTAAGACATGCTGTGTGGCAGGAGGATTCCCATCGGCACAGACATTCCCCGAAGTGAAGATAGCAGAGACATCGCTCGCAATACATGACGGAGCTGAGGAGATAGATATAGTCCAGAATCCTGGACATATACTGAACGGCGATTATGAAACTCTGGCCCAGGAAACTGATGAACTTAAGGCCGTTTGCGGAGATAAGACACTTAAAGTCATAATTGAGACAAGTGCACTCGGCAATTTGGAGAATGTCAGGAAAGCCAGTCTGACAGCATTATACTCCGGAGCGGATTTCATCAAGACATCAACTGGTAAAGACGGTCACACAGCAGATCCTGAATCATTTTGCGTAATGTGCAGAACTATCAGGGAATATGCCGATGAAACCGGAAGAATTGCAGGTATTAAGGCGGCAGGAGGAATAAACAGTGTGAAGGAAGCACTCATTTATTGGAACATCGTAGGAGAGGTTCTTGGAAAGGAATGGCAAAACAGTTCCCGCTTCCGCATAGGAACAAGCAGACTCGCCAACCTGATTTTGTCAGAAATAACCGGGAAGGAATGTTCTCACTTCTGACGATGAGTGATGAATTCCAGATAATCGCTGAAACAGACTTTCCAGTCACCGGGAACAGATGACGGAACAAATGACATGGCTTCCTCCCTCAATTCTTCCATCCTGGATTCGGAATAACTTATTCCTCCGTTGAAAACGGTATAATCGGATACTTTCCTAATCTGTTCAGGAGTTGCTGAAAGGGAACGGATATCCTTTATGGTATCTGTCCAATCTGAATCACTGTTATTCAGGGCATGGATTGAGGGCAATGTGAATTTGCCTTCGCGAAGGTCATTGCCGGCTGGTTTACCGGTAACAGCACCATCCTGGTAATCAAGGATGTCATCCATTACCTGAAAACACAATCCCGCCAGATGACCGAATTTCCTGAAAAGCAAGACATCCTCATCAGAAGCACCGCTGAGAAATGCGGATAGTTCCGCTGCTGTTTCAAAAAGATTAGCTGTCTTCCTTGAAATTATGTCAAAATAGAGTTCCTCGGACAAAACAGGACTGCTAAGTGCATTCAGTTGTATGATTTCACCTTCAGACAGACCTTCTATAAGACGTGAGAGACACTCTATTGACCTTAGGTTATCTGTAAGGGATATTTCCTGCAGAGAACGGGATACCACAAAATCGCCCAACAGTACAGCAATCTTGTTTCCGAACAGGGAATTTGCCGATGGATTGCCCCTTCTTGAGTCACTCTCATCCACCACGTCATCATGGATAAGACTGCCCTGATGTAAAAGTTCAACAGCTGATGAAAGATGATATACCTCATCCGGAACCAAACCATAGCATTTTGAAATAAGAAGGATAAGGATGGGCCTTATCATCTTACCTCTTGAATCAATGAGATGAGCCAGTAGATTATTGACAACTTTGTTCTCACAGGTAAAAAGGGAAGTATAGTGCTTATCAAATCTCATATACTCCTCCTTTATTGGAGAAACAAGTGATTGTAACGTAATCAGAGACATAGCATATCCTTTATTCCACCACAAAATTATAAATTATCAGTCAATAATAAGTACTAAATTAGTACTTTTACATTCTGCTACCTAATAAGGAGAAAATGGAAAAATTATTCTTGATTGATGCTTATGCCCTGATTTACAGGGCTTACTATGCCTTCATTCATTCACCCAGGATTAATTCCAAAGGCCTGAATACCTCAGCAATCCTGGGATTTACAAATACTTTGGAGGATATACTTCTCAAGGAACAACCCACACATATCGGAGTTGCCTTTGATCCTGAAGGAGGCACTTTCAGGCATGAGTTATATAAGGAATACAAGGCACAGAGGGAAGGGACCCCTGAGGTTATCAGGGAATCTGTCCCCATCATAAAATCAATCCTGAACGCATATAGGATACCCATTCTTGAGGTACCGGGATTTGAAGCTGATGACGTGATTGGCACATTGGCAAAAAAAGCCGATGAAACGGGAATCAAAACCTATATGATGACTCCCGATAAGGACTACTGTCAGCTTGTGACTGAAAACACCCTCTTGTATAGGCCCAAATACGGAAACAATGGGTATGATATAATGGGTCCGGAACAAGTCATGCAAAAATACGGACTCAACTCAACTGGACAAATAATAGATATGCTCGGACTTATGGGTGACAGTTCCGACAATATTCCGGGATGTCCCGGAGTAGGTGAAAAAACTGCTATCAGGCTGCTTTCGGAATTCGGATCAATTGACGGACTGCTGGCCAACACTGAAAAACTGAAAGGCTCCCTGAAAGAGAAGATAGAGAATAACAGGGAACAGATTATATTCAGCCGACTGCTCGCCACCATCAGGACCGATGTCCCTATTGACTTGGATTTGGAATCTCTTAAGAGAGTAGAACCGGATGATTCCAAACTCTACAACCTCTTTGAAGAATTAGAGTTCAGGTCACTGCTCTCCAGATTCAGATACAAGCCTGATTACGCTGCAATAACCGGCGAAACCACACAGGAAACAAAAAAGGACGGTTTTCACGGTGATTTCTTTGAAATATTTCAGCCAGAGATACAGGAAGGTTTCAAAAATTCAATTCTCAAGGACTTAAAATCAGTACAACACAACTATTATCTTATTGATAATGAGGAAAAAGCTAAGGCTTTAGCCACTCAAATTAATGATAAGGATTCTATATGTTTTGACACTGAAACTACCGGTACTGATCCCATAACTGCTGATATAGTAGGCATGAGTTTCAGTATAGAGCCTCATGAAGCGTGGTATGTGGCTGTTCCTAAGGATGCGGACCAACGACGGAGAATAATGGATATTTTCAAACCCATATTCGAAAATCCAAAAAGTCTTAAGATAGGTCAGAATATAAAATATGATATTCTCGTCCTTTCAAACTGCGGAATTCAGGTAAAAGGTGAGCTGTTTGATACAATGGTGGCTCATTACATCCTTCAACCCGAACTTCATCATGGAATGGATTATCTGGCTGAGGTATATCTCAATTACAAAACAATACACATAGAGGAACTGATAGGACCAAAAGGAAAAAATCAGCAAAACATGTCACAACTGAATCCTCAACAGATATATGAATATGCCTGTGAGGATGCCGATATTACCTTACAACTGAAAGGGATTCTGGAAAAAGAACTGGAAAAAGACGGGACTATCCCTCTTTTCAAAGATATAGAGATGCCTCTTGTAAACGTCCTTGCATATATGGAGAGGAACGGCGTCAGGATTGACCTTGAATCACTGAAAGAGACATCACACTTGTTCACCGAAAGGATGAGATCCATAGAACAGGATATATTCACACAAACGGGGTACAGTTTCAACATTCTTTCACCAAAGCAGGTTGGTGAGGTCCTTTTTGAAAGACTGAAAGTCATGGACAAACCCAAGAAAACAAAAACGGGACAGTATGTCACATCGGAAGATGTTCTGGAATCACTTAAGACCAAACATCCTGTCGTGGAACTGATTCTGCAATACAGAGGACTTAAAAAACTTCTTGGCACATACGTAGACGCACTGCCGCTACTAGTTAACCCCAAGACCGGCAAGATACATACATCATACAACCAGACAGTAACTGCAACCGGAAGACTCAGCTCAAGTAACCCTAACCTTCAAAACATTCCTGTCCGTGATGAAGATGGCAAGGAGGTCCGCAAAGCATTCATCCCGGAAACAGGATGCACATTTTTCTCAGCAGACTACTCTCAGATAGAATTGAGGATAATGGCACATCTTAGTGAAGACCCAAATATGATAGAGGATTTCAAACTCGGTCATGACATACATCTTGCTACAGCTGCAAAAATATTCCATAAAAAACTGGATGAGGTAACAAAAACTGAAAGGAGCAGAGCTAAAACCGCTAACTTCGGTATTATCTACGGCATATCGGCTTTCGGTTTGGCAGAACGTACAG
>JAEEGL012759214.1_pt1 | contig 12412 bp, 13 predicted proteins | sample 9134231 | NCBI WGS metagenome assembly JAEEGL01 (sample SAMN16246548, study PRJNA631951) | gut metagenome | biome: gut microbiome; feature: rumen; material: fiber-attached | host: Bos | place: Iran: Karaj | collected 2018-10 | reverse complement strand
GCGTTCTCCTGTCGGAGGTGTGCCCGCTGCGGGATTTGGCACCTTGCTATAAAGGCCGGTTGCCGTGACTTCATCGGGCCCATCCCTCCGTCACTCGTGATAAGGTATTCAATTGCGGGAGATAGAATATATCAGTTTCCGGGAAATGTCAATAGGCCTGCTGCTTCCGGGCAACGCTTTACCTGCTGCCCTGGTCGTACGGGATGCCTTCCGCTTTGGGAGCGGCGGAATTCTTGGAGAAAAGGATCAGTACGATCAGGGAAATGATATAGGGCATCATATTGTAGACGGTTCCGGGAAGGTTCAGCTGATTCAGGATATCAAAGCCGGTATATACGTTGCTCAGGCTGCGGAAGAAACCGAAGAGCAGCGCCGCCAGCGCGATCCGGAAGGGTTTCCAGCCGCCGAAGATCATAACGGCCAGAGCCAGGAAACCGAAGCCGGCTACGCCGTTTTCAAATTTCCATTCGGATACGCCCGCTGTAATGTAGGCCAGGCCGCCGAGACCGCCCAGAAGGCCGGAAGTCATGACACCGGCATAGCGCATTTTATATACATTGATACCGACAGACGCGGCTGCCTGCGGGTGCTCGCCGCAGGCCTGCAGACGAAGGCCGAATCTTGTTTTGTACAGCACTGTATAAGCCAGGATCAGCAGCACCAGGGTCAGTGGCATCAGCCAGCTGAATTCCAGATTGTCAAACATCAGGAACGCTTTCCGCTCGTTCACGTACTGAATGGTTGCGGAAGGATTGTCCGGGTTCGCGGCGGTATTCAGGGCTTTCACGATGACCGTTGCGGCGGCGGTACCCAGAAGGTTCATGGCAGTACCCACCAGCGTCTGGTCTGCCTTGAAATTGACGGCAGCCACTGCCAGCAGCAGGGAGTAAATCATGCCTGCCAGCATGGCGGCGCATACGCACAGACATACAATCACCACAGCGGAGGTACCGCCCGGCAGATAGCGCATCACCAGCGCGCCGCCCAGGGCGCCGAAAACCATGATGCCTTCCAGGCCGATGTTGATGACGCCGGAATGCTCCGAGAAACAGCCGCCCAATGCCACCAGAAGAAGGACGGACGCAAACAGAAGCGTATACTGGATCAGAAGAATCATTTGATATTCCCTCCCTTCACCTTTTCATGGCGTTTCGGGCGGTTCATGATTTGCCTGAAGAAGAGCACGAACGCGCACATATAGATGATCACCGAGGAGATCAGGCCGGCGATTTCCGAAGGATAGGTTTTTTCCATGAAGGACCCGCCGTCCGTAATATGCTGGATAAAGAAGGAAGAGAAAACAGCCCCGATCGGGTGCAGCCCGCCCAGGAAGGCCGCCGCGATGCCGTTGAAGCCCATGGCCGGAACGGCGGTGACGGTGGAGGGCCATTTGATCATGTCCGTCAGGTAGAACATGCCGGCACCCATGCCGGCAAGGGCGCCGGCGATCGCCATCGTCAGTACGATGTTGAACCGGTCCCTCATGCCGCAGTACTTGGCGGCGTTCTTGTTCAGCCCGGTGGCTTTCAGCTCGTAGCCGAGACGGGTCTTGGACAGCAGCACCCATACCGCCACGGCAACAAGGATCGCGAGCGGGATGGCCAGCGTCACGTACTGATGGTTGTTCAGCAGGGATTCCAGTCCCAGGGACGGAAGCACTGCGGAAGGATAAAACTTCTTCAGGGACCAGGTCTCGCTCATGGTGATGTCCATGTACGGAGCCAGAAGCGTATTCACCAGATAAAGGCTGATCCAGTTCAGCATGATGCAGGAGATCACTTCATTCACGTTGCGGTATGCTTTCAGGATACCGGAAAGGGCACCCAGAAGAGCGCCGGCCAGCGTTCCGGCGATCAGGCTGACCCACCAGGGCATCTGCAGCCCGATGGCAAAGTACAGGCCAACACCTACGCCTGCCACATACTGACCTGCAGCGCCGATGTTGAACAGGCCTACCTTATAGGCAAAGAGTACGCTCAGGCTGCACATCAGCAGCGGAGCCGTCTTGGCCAGAGTATTGCCGAAGTTCTTGATCTGCCCTCTCGCGGAGCTGAAGGACCAGAAGTTCCTCATGATCGTGGACATCGCGTTCCAGGCACCGGAGGGGTTGATGATCAGCAGCACAATGAAGCCTACCAGAAGTCCCAGCAGAATGCACAGCAGGGATGCGATCAGGGTCTGCACTGCCGGTTTCTTCAGAAATGAGATTTTCTTTTCCATGAATCACATCTCCTTTCTCTTGGCGCCGGCCATGTAGAGTCCCATTTCCTCGGGAGTGGTCGTTTTCGGATCCAGCTCGGCCACGATCTCACCCTCGTACATCACCAGGATCCGGTCGGATACGTCCAGCACTTCGTCCATTTCCAGAGAAACCAGCAGCACGGCTTTACCCGCATCCCGGTGCGCGACCAGCTGCTTATGGATATATTCAATGGCGCCGACATCCAGGCCGCGGGTCGGCTGAACGGCGATCAGCAGGCTCGGATCCTTGTCGATCTCCCGGGCGACGATCGCCTTCTGCTGGTTGCCGCCCGACATGGAACGCGCGATCGTTGCGGGTCCCTGACCGGAACGGATGTCATACTGATCGATGAGCTTTTCGGCATAGGAACGGATGTTTTTGCGCCGCAGGAATCCTGCCTTGGTATAATCGGGCTCAAAGTAACGCTGCAGCACTATGTTGTCCTCCAGCGTATAGTCAAGCACGAGCCCGTGCTTATGCCGGTCTTCCGGGATGTGGCTCATGCCGAGAATGGAACGTTCCCGTATGGCGGTTTTGGAAACATCCTTTCCCCCCAGGGTGATCTTTCCGCTTACCAGCGGTTCCAGCCCGCTCAGTCCGTATACAAATTCGGTCTGCCCGTTTCCGTCAATGCCGGCGATGCAGACGATTTCCCCTTCCCGGACCTCAAAGGACACGTTTTTGACGGCGTTATTCTTATGCATCCTGGAAGCGACGGTCATGCCCTCCACCTTCAGGATCACCTTGCCGGGCGTCCTTGGCTCCTTTTCCACATGGAAGTTGACGTTCCGTCCCACCATCATGGCGGAGAGCTCGTCCACCGTGGTATCCTTTGTGTTGACCGTGCCGATATACTTGCCTTTGCGCAGTACGGAACAGCGGTCCGCCACCGCCATGATCTCGGCAAGCTTGTGGCTGATGAAAAGGATGGATTTCCCTTCAGCAGCCAGGTTTTTCATGATCTGCATCAGCTCTTCGATTTCCTGGGGTGTCAGCACAGCGGTCGGCTCGTCAAAAATCAGAATATCGTTTTCCCGGTAGAGCATCTTCAGGATCTCCGTGCGCTGCTGCATACCCACCGTAATATCGGAGATCCTGGCGTCCGGATCGACCGACAGGCCGTACTTCCGGCTCAGCTCGATCAGACGCTGCCGGGCTTCCGCTTTTTTCAGGAAACCGAGCTTTGACACAGGCTCCACACCCAGGATGATATTGTCCAGCACCGTAAAGCATTCCACCAGCTTGAAGTGCTGGTGAACCATGCCGATCCCCAAATCGTTTGCATCGTTCGGATCGTTGATCTGCACTTTTTTCCCGTTGATCCGTATTTCCCCCTCTTCCGGCTGATACAGCCCGAAGAGAACGCTCATCAGCGTGCTTTTGCCGGCGCCGTTTTCCCCCAGCAGGGCATGGATCTCGCCCTTGCGAAGCTGCAGGGTAATATCGTCGTTTGCAATGATTCCGGGAAAGCGCTTCGTAATATGCAGCATCTCAACTGCATATTCACTGCCGCCCTGCTCCCTCTGACCGTTCTCCAACCTGCCATTCCTCCTTTACCGAATTTATCCCTGTAACAATGAACCGATAATCATAAGCGGATCATCGTTATTCATGAACGCCCTGAAAGAAAGCCCTCTATTCTGACAAAAGCTCCCGCTATATCAACAGGAGCTCTTGTCAGAATCCGGGGACGGAACCCGTCCCCGGAAAAAGGATCTGTGATTACTTTACGTTGCCCAGGTCATTGACGGCAACCTTCACTTCGGGCATCGCGTCAATGGCATTGGAAACGGTCACTTCACCGGCGAACATCTTGGCAACCAGCGCCTTGTAGTCATCCTCGGTGAAGCCGTCCGCCCACTGGGTGGAAGGAGCGATCTGGACGTAGTTGGCATCCGGATCCTCGCCGACCAGGCCCAGGGTCTCCACTTTGCCGCCGAAGTTGGCGAAGTTTCCGGCCTTGGTTTCGGTCAGCAGAGTCTTCACGGTGGCAGCCAGGCCCTTCATCGCAGAGGTCACGGTCATGCCTGCGCCGTAATCGCCGTCGATCGTGGCAGCCTGGTCAACGTCAACGCCGATCACCTTGGCGCCGGCCTTCTGAGCAGCTTCGGCAGCGCTGGTGTAGATGCCGCCGCCGCAGGCGAACACGACTTCAACACCCTGATTCTGATACCAGTTGTCCATGTAGGCTGTGATGTCGGCATCACCGAAGAACTGGCCGCCGTACACATACTCAACCTTTACCTGATCCGCGATATTGAGCTCTTCGGCAGCGGCATTGATGCCCTGTACATAGCCGAAGCCGTAGCGGATAACCGCGGGAACAGCCATGCCGCCCAGGAAGCCGAGATGCTTGTAGCCCAGCTTCACAGCTGCGTAGCCGGCCATATAGCCGCACAGCTCTTCCTGATAAACGGCGCAGTAGACATTGCTGCCCAGCGCGGCGCCGCCCAGGTCACCCTCGCTTACGTCCAGGGCAATGAACTTGATGTCGCTGTACTCTTCCTGAACGGATCCGATCGCGGGGCCGAACTTGTAGCCGGGCATCAGGATCACGTTGTAGCCTTCGTCCACAGCCTTGTCGATCTGAGCGATGCGGTCCGCGTCGGTGTCGGTCGCGGGCTGATAGTAGGTGAAGTCAGAGCCGTTTTCCTCGCACCAGGCTTTTCCGGCTTCGTAGGTGGTCTGGTTGAAGGACTGGTCGGTGATCGTGCCGACGTCGGTGATCATGGCAACGCGCATGTCTTCAGCGGAGGCCAGAGACATGACGGAAACCGCCATCAGGACAGCCAGAAGAATAGAAACCAATTTTTTCATAGATATTCCTCCTTTAAAATATAAGCATTGTGCCTGTACGGTCATTATAGCAGAAATCCTCTTCTTTGAAAAGGTCATTTTACAGGAAAATGAGGGATGCGTCCCGCTTGAATCACCGGAACCGGTGTGATAGAATCAGACCGAAAACACCGGGAGGAAGTTCATATGTCTGATATTATGGTTATCGGGATCGCCGGGGGAACGGGCAGCGGGAAGACCACGATCACCCGCCGGCTGACGGAGCGCTTCGGCGGGGATGTTTCCGTCATTCACCATGACAACTATTACAAGGCGCACCATGACCTTCCCTACGAAGAGAGGGCCCTGCTGAATTATGACCATCCGGATGCCTTTGATACCGACCTGCTGATAGAGGATCTGCGCAAGCTCCGCGCGGGCGAAACGGTTTACTGCCCCGTGTACGACTATTCCATTCATGACCGTACGGAGAAGACGCAGGAGATCCGGCCGACAAAGGTGATCATTGTGGAAGGGATCCTGATCTATGAAAACCGGGAGCTCTGCGATCAGATGGATATCAAGATCTATGTGGATACGGACGCGGACGTCCGCATCCTGCGGAGGATCCTGCGCGATGTCAAGGAGCGCGGAAGGAGCCTGGAGAGCGTGATCAACCAGTACCTGAGCACCGTCAAGCCCATGCATGAGCAGTTTGTGGAGCCGTCCAAGCGGAGAGCGGACGTCATCGTTCCGGAGGGCGGGCATAATCCCGTGGCGCTCGAAATGGTGATCCAGCGCGTCCGCGCGCATCTGGAGAAGGGGGAGAAGAAGTAATGGCCAAGCTGTATTTCAAATACGGCGTTATGGGATCCTCCAAATCCGCGCAGGCGCTGATCACCAAATTCAATTATGAAGAGCGCGGGATGACGGTCTGGCTGATCAAGCCCAGCGTGGACACGCGGGACGGGGCGGACATCATCCGCAGCCGGATCGGCCTGAGCTGCCCGGCGGACGTCATCACTCCGGAAATAAATCTGAAGGACGCCTATCACGCGAAGGGGAAGCGTGACGTGATCATCGCGGACGAGTCCCAGTTCTTCACGCCGGAGCAGATCGACCAGCTGCGGGAACTGGTGGACGAGGAGGATCTGCCGGTGCTATGCTTCGGACTGAGAACGGACTTCCTGACCCATTTCTTTCCCGGGTCGCGGCGGCTGATGGAGCTGTCGGATTCGGTCACGGAGATCAAAACCGTCTGCTCCTGCGGAAGAAAGGCAACGGTCAATGCCCGGATCGACGGGCAGGGTATGATCGTGACGCAGGGGAGCCAGGTGATGCTCGGCGGCAATGACAGCTATCTGGCCATGTGCCATCAGTGCTGGAAGGAAACCATCGCGAAACAGCAAAAGTAAGGCAAAAGCCTTTTCAGAAGCTCCCAAATCAGCTATAATAAATAACAGCGTTTAACGCTGGGTAAAAGAATGAGAATCGGGAGGGATTATTTCATGTCTGTGATTGAACGGATCAAAGAAAAAGCGAAAACAAACGTGAAGCATATCGTCCTGGCGGAGGGCAGCGAGCCCAGAACTGTCCAGGCGGCCGCGAAGATCGTGGAGCAGGGGCTTGCCGCGATCACCCTGATCGGCAAAGCCGATGAGATCAACAAGGTCGCGGCGGAAACCGGAACGGACCTGAAGGGCGTGGCGATCGTGGATCCCGCGACCTGTGAAAAGAGCGAAGCTTATGCCGCCAGGCTGTGCGAGCTGCGCCAGAAGAAGGGCATGACCATTGAGCAGGCCCGCGACCTGGTCTACAACAACACCCTTTATTTTGCCACCATGATGCTGAAGATGGATGACGCGGACGGCATGGTGGCCGGCGCGATCAATTCCACCGGCAATGTGCTGCGCCCCGCGCTGCAGATCATCAAGATGGCTCCCGGCATCTCCACCGCTTCCAGCTGCTTCATCATGGAGCTGCCCACGAAGGAATTCGGCGATGACGGCGTGATGCTCTTCGGCGACTGCGCCGTGAACATCGAGCCCAACGCGGATGAGCTGGCTGCCATTGCCATCGCCACCGCGAATACCTGCAAGTCCCTGCTGCAGAGCGAGCCTCGGGTGGCGATGCTCTCCTTCTCCACAAAGGGAAGCGCCAAGCATGACGTGGTGACCCTTGTACAGGAAGCGACTGCCAAGGCGAAGGAAATGGCTCCCGACCTCCTGCTGGACGGAGAGCTCCAGGCGGACGCCGCGCTGGTGGAAGAGGTCGCCGCGCTGAAGGCGCCCGGTTCCCCTGTCGCCGGCAAGAAGCCGAACGTCCTGATCTTCCCGAACCTGGGTGCCGGAAACATCGGTTACAAGCTGGTGCAGCGCCTGGCCGGCGCCAAAGCTATCGGACCGATCATTCAGGGCCTGGCAAAGCCTGTTAACGATCTTTCCCGCGGCTGCAACGTGGAGGAAATCGTGAACACCGTATCCGCAGTGGCGGTTATTGCCCAGGGCTGACGGAAAGCGAAGGTAAAGAAGAAAAACAGACGGGGACGGATTCCGGACAGAAGGAAAGGAAACCGTCCCCTTTCTTTGGAGGAGAAGGATGCGGTCCAGGCCGGGAAAACGGGAAGCCAGACGCAGGAGGTGAATCCGGCTGCAGGCAGGGCGGAAGGCCCTGGCTGTGCTTCTGGCCTGCGTGGCGGTTTACGCTCTGATCCGGCTGATCGGCTACGGCGCGGACTGGATCTCCTCCCGGAATACCGCCCGGGAGCTGCAGAAGGATTATTACGGCGCCGGGGCTCCGGCACCGGAGAGCTCACCCGAAACTCCTGCCGGAGAAACGGCTGTCCCGGACGCGGAGGAGGAGCCCGCTGAAACCGCGCTGCCGTCCCCGAAGCCGACGGATATTCCGACGGCCGTGCCGCCGCCTGCGGCAGAGACTCCGCTTCCGGCGGAAACCGCCGGGAATATCCGGCTGGGGCAGGCGACCTATCCTCCCCGGAAGGGAGCGGCCATCAGCGAAAAGTTTCAGGAGCTGCGAAGGAAAAACAGGGATATTGTCGGCTGGCTGACCGTTGAGGGACTTCTCGATGAGGCTGTTGTCCAGAGGGACAATGTGTTTTATCTGAATCATGACGCGAAGGGCCGCGAAAATGTAAACGGGGCCATCTTTCTGGATGCTGCCGTCAGCCTGGTCAGCCGGCCGTGGTCCGCCGTGCTGTACGGGCATAACATGAAAAACGGCACCATGTTCGGCGCCCTGCGCAATTTTGAGAGCAGCTCCTTTTATCGCAGAAATCCTTTTGTGACCTTCAACAGCATGTATGAGGACGGGCGCTATGTGATTTTTTCCGTCGGGGAGGTCAGTACGGTCAGCCGGAGAAGCAATTATCTGGATTTCTACGGCGTCATGACTGACAACAGGGCGGCCAGGCAGAAGGCGATCGATACGCTTCTGAGGTGCTCCGTTCATTCCTGCGCGCTGGAGGTGAAGCCGGAGGACCAGCTTCTGCTCCTGGTGACCTGTGTGGAAGAGGATGAGAACAGAAGGGTGGTTGCGGCCAGGCGGATCCGGGAAGGGGAATCGGAGGAGAAGCTGAAGGAAACGGTCAGCTTCAGCCGACGGAAAAAATAAAAAATCGGGAAGAAAAAGAAGCAGCTTACAGGATGATGGGGGTGGCCGGCACGGCAGTCACTATATCCTGTGAGCCTTTTTCTTTCAAGCCTTTCAGGGCTTCCTTGCTTTATTTTTTCAAAAACAAAATTCTTGACAATTTTCCTCAGCCCCCTTATACTGTTAAGGCTGTTCCGTAAAGAATCGGGGCTGCCCCGATGGATGATTGATGTGAGGAGTTGTTGAAGATGTTCCGTACGTATCAGCCTAAAAAGCGTCAGCGCAGCAAGGTGCACGGCTTCCGTGCCCGTATGGCGACCAAGAACGGCCGCCGTGTTCTGGCTGCCCGCCGCGCCCGCGGCCGTAAAGAACTGACGGTGTAATAAACACCGCACAGCCGGCATGACATGACTGTGGATGAGGCCCGCCCGTTTGTTTGTGGCGGGCTTTTTCCATAAAGGATCATACCGGTTTTCCCCGTGACAGAAAATTCTCCGCAAAAGCGGAAAGGGACAATGATGGAGAAACAGTATCGGCTGCAAAAAAACAGAGCGTTTCAGTATGTCTACCGGCGTGGACATTCTGTCGCCTGTCGGGATCTGGTCATGCTCTTTGCGCCCGGCAAGGAGCTGAAGGTCGGCTTTTCCGTCAGCAAGAAAGTGGGCAACGCTGTGGTCAGGAACAGGACCAAGCGGCGTCTGCGTGAATGCTTCCGGCCCCGTCTGGGGGATGTGAAAACCGGCCTGTACGTGATCGTCGCCAGACCATCAGCCGCAAAGGCCACCTTCCAGAGCCTGCAGAGGGATACGCAGTACCTGCTGAAGAAGCAGAATGCGCTGAAGGAAGGGTATCGCGCCGAATGAAACGGTTTCTTCTTGCCCTGATCCGGTTTTACAGACGGAATCTCAGCCGCCGGAAAAGAATGCCCAGCTGCCGTTATATTCCCACCTGCTCCCAGTATGCCGTGACCGCCATAGAGCGTTACGGCGCGTGGAAGGGCGGGAGGATGGCACTGTGGAGGCTGCTCCGATGCAACCCCTTCAGCAAAGGCGGTTACGATCCCGTACCGGAGGATCTGTATACTATGTTAAGGAGGGAATAACCCCGCAATGAACCAAGCACTTTTTGACATCCTGTCCTGGATCAATTCCTGGGTGGGAAGCTGGGGCTGGGCGATGGTGATCTTCACCTTTCTGATCCGTCTGGTCCTGACGCCTCTGGATCTGAAAAGCCGGGTCGGCATGCGCAAGACCCAGAAGCTGCAGCCCAAACTGCAGGAGCTGCAGAAGAAGTACGCCAATGACAAAGAAAAACTGAACGCCAAAACAGCGGAACTGTACAAAAAGGAGCACATCAATCCGCTGTCCAGCTGCCTGCCGCTGCTGCTGACCTGGCCGATCCTGATCATCGTGTTCGGCGCGATGCGTACGGTCGCCAACAAGGAACTGCTGCTGCAGCTGACCCAGATCCTGAATAACGAAACGCCGACGCTGGAGCCCTTCCTCTGGATCAAGAATCTGTGGATGCCCGACAGCCTGTTTTCATCGGCATGGCCGGATCTGGGCACCCTGCGCCAGATCTCCACGGATCAGTGGAAGGAATGGTTCAACGGACTGGAGACCGTTCCCGCGCTGCTGAAGGATCTGAACCTGACGGCAGAGAGCTTTGACGGTTCCACCCTGCAGGCGACCATCGAAGCGATCCAGAACGCCATAGTCAACGGCAACGCCGCATACGCGAACGCTGTCAGCGCCAACGCGGGCTGGTCCTTTAACCTGCTGATCACCCGGCTGACGGTGGTGAAGGAATACAACGGCTATCTGCTGCTGCCGATCCTGTCCGCCGTTTCCCAGATCGTGATGACCAAGGTCACCGGAAGCCAGCAGGGGCAGGAGGGCAATCCTCAGGCAGCTTCCACCGGCAAGATGATGACCTGGTTCTTCCCGATTTTCTCACTGGTCATCTGCGTGGGCTACAGCTCCGCGTTTGCCCTGTACTGGGTAGCCGGCAACGTGATCATGATGATTCAGACACTGATTCTCAATAAAGTACTGGACGCGAAAGAACAGAACGCGGCGATTGCCGGGGAGGGTACAGTCAAATGAGAGAGTATGAAGCTTCTGCGAAGACTGTAGAGGAAGCCATTGAAAAGGGACTTCAGGAGCTTGGCGTTTCTATCGGTGATGTGGACGTAAACGTTGTGGAAGAAGGCAGCAAGGGCCTGTTCGGCCTGTTCGGTTCCCGTATGGCGAAGGTCCGCCTGACGGTAAAGGCGGACAGGGAGGATCCTCTCGGCAACCTGATCGCGGAGGACAAGCCCGCTCCCAAGGCGAAGAAGAACGTTCCGGAAAAGAAGAGCGCTCCCAAGGCGGAGCCCAAGGCCGAAAAGGAAGAAAAGCCCGCGAAGCCTTTCTCCGGAGCGGAGAAGAAGCAGGCTCCCAAAGCGGAGAAGAAACCGGCTGTGAAGGAAGAGACCACGGAAGAAAAGAGCGAGCCCGCGCAGGCTCCGGAAGAATTCCGTCCGATGGAAAAGCCGGAAATCACGATGATCCCGGACGACCAGCTGGACGCGGACAGCGCGGCGGGTATCGCGGGCGCGTTCCTGAAGGAGATCACCCGCCTGATGGGCGTTGAGGTGACCGTGGACATGGGTACGGACCCCGAAGGCAATGTGTACGGATTCATGACCGGCGATACGCTGGGCATTCTGATCGGGCGCCGCGGAGAGACGCTGGACGCGCTTCAGTATCTGACCAGCCTGAAGGTCAACCGCGGCCGGGAAAGCTATACCCGTGTCACACTGGATACGGAGAACTACCGCGCACGCCGTGAGGACACCCTGATCCGGCTGGCGAACAGAATGGCGAACAGGGCATCCCGGACCGGCCGGAAGGTGAATCTGGAGCCCATGAATCCTTATGAACGCCGGATCATTCACTATGCCCTGCAGAAGAATGAGCAGGTCGTGACACATTCCGAGGGTGAGGAACCCAACAGGCATGTGGTCATTGCGCTGAAGAAATAAGACAGGAGGGTTATTCCATGCTGGATATCAATCTGCTCCGGAATGATCCCGACAAGGTCCGGGAAAACATCCGGAAAAAGTTTCAGGACCAGAAGCTGCCCATGGTGGATGAGGTGATCGCCTTTGACCGTGAGTACCGTGAAGCACAGCAGCAGGCAGACGCGCTGCGCAACCGCCGCAAGGTCATCAGCAAACAGATCGGCGGCCTGCTGGGGAAGGGGCTGAAGGATGAAGCAGAGAAAGCCAAGGCGGAGGTCAACGCCATCGCGGAGGAACTGACAGCGCTGGAAGAAAAGGAAGAAACGCTGAAGGAAGAGATCCGCAAGCGGATGCTCGTGATCCCCAATATTATCGATGACAGCGTTCCGATCGGAAAGGACGACAGCGAGAACGTCGAGATCGAGCGCTTCGGCGAGCCTGCCGTGCCGGATTTTGAGATCCCCTATCATGTGGATATCATGGAAAGGCTCAGCGGCATCGATCTGGATGCCGCCCGCAAAACCAGCGGCAACGGCTTCTATTATCTGATGGGAGACATTGCCCGGCTGCACAGCGCCATCCTCAGCTACGGCAGGGATTTCATGATCGACCGGGGCTTTACCTACTGCGTGCCGCCCTTTATGATCCGGTCCGACGTGGTCACCGGCGTGATGAGCTTCGCCGAGATGGAAGCCATGATGTACAAGATCGAGGGCGAAGATCTCTATCTGATCGGCACCAGCGAGCATTCGATGATCGGCAAATTCATCGACACCATCCTG
>JAEEGL011898438.1_pt1 | contig 12412 bp, 9 predicted proteins | sample 9134231 | NCBI WGS metagenome assembly JAEEGL01 (sample SAMN16246548, study PRJNA631951) | gut metagenome | biome: gut microbiome; feature: rumen; material: fiber-attached | host: Bos | place: Iran: Karaj | collected 2018-10 | reverse complement strand
GGGCTCGACCGGTATATCGACGGAGTCTATATAAGCGAGGACCTCGGAGTCAACAAGCCTGCAAGAGAGTTTTTCGACATATGTCTCGATAAGATCGGAGAGGCGAAGGAGAACTGTATCATGATCGGTGATTCACTGACATCCGATATGAAGGGCGCGCAGAATGCAGAGCTTACGTCAGTCTGGTTTATGCCCGCCGGCGATATCGAGAGTGCGATAAGAGAGTACGATATCGACTACTGTGCATCGTCGTTCGAGGAGCTTTTTGATGTCCTTAAGGATTGGGCGAAGAGAGAATAAATTTTTCTATTTATAATGAACCTGAGCCGTTCCTGATACGTCATATAGGTATAAAAGCAAAACCAAGACTATCAGAAAGGAACGGTAAAAAGCATGTTTAGTTTGGTATCTGAAGGAGTAAGGAAGGAATACAGGCACATCAGAAGAGGAATGAAGGATCTGTCTTCAGATGTCATCCCCGGGATCGGAGCGATCCTCTCGCTCGTAACGGTGATCGCGGCTCTGGCAGTCTTCGTTATCCTCATCGTCAGTTTCTCGACATCGGGCGGCTTCGGGAGCATTACTTCAGATATAACTCACATAGGCGGTAATGCGTCCGGATTCTATGACACGCCTGCTCTAGCCGTTCTCGGCGGACTTAACATCTCACTTCTTATTATGTCGTTCATCCTCTTCTTCAGGAATGAAGGAGCCCTGATGCGTGTTCTCGGCGGAATATCGCTTATTACGCTGATTGGAAGCTTTACAACGTTAGCAGTAATGATCCATATGGATGAGCAGGGGAAAATCAAAGACCCTGAGAGACTGAAGACACTGTTCTACGGCCTTTTGATCGCAGTTCTCGTCTCTTCCGTCGTAAGCTTTGTTCTTACTCTGGTCCGCGAAAAGGAGATGGCCGGAAGCTGCCTGAGACTTACGATATTCTCGTTCGGTCTTCTGCCACTCCTCACTCTCTGCATCGAGAATATCCTGGCACTTATCGTAGGTGCGGTGGGAGTCTTTATCCTGGGTGCCGTGCTCTCCGGAGACAGTTCTTCTTCAAGCAGCGCCGGCAGTGAGGCAGTATCTCCGAGGAGAGCCGTACCTACAAAGCCTGAGGCAAAGACGGTATCAGATTCAGATAAGCGTAATGCGATCTATGACATCAATAAGAGATATAAGGACGGCTGCACGGCAATAGTCAGAAGAAACGGCGAGATAGGTGCCTTTATGTTCTCGGATAAGACAAACTATGAGATCGCACAGCTGCGTAAGAGTCTCGAGAGGGAAGCAGAACTACGAGGTGTTAAGGGCAAAGTAAGTATCTACTGATATAATAGGAATGTGATCTGCCGATCAACAGAATATCATAAGGTGAGGGATCAATATGAGAAAGACTAAGCAGGTTGTTATAAGTGTACTTTTGTCAGCTCTTATGTTGGCAGCCTGTTCTTCCGGATGCAAGACTTTTATGGAGAAACATGATCTCTCACTGAGTCCTCAGGGATCCTTCTCCTTTGATACCAAGGCATATGACCGTGACGGGAATGAGCTCGATATCGTCGAGAATGTAGAAGTCGCCATATCTGAGACTTCATGCGATGACCGTGACGGGTATAAGATCGTAGAAGCTGTCTTCGAAGTTGATCTGAACGGATTACCGGAGGGTTACAGATTCTCATCGTGGCAACTTGCTTTTGATAAGTATACCGGGACATCTTTCGAGTATTATCAGAATGCCGGTGATGAGCAGCCCGCTGAGTTTACATTTGACTGCCGTGGGGATAAGACTGCAGTACAGATGTCCTATGATACAATGCGTGACGACGAGGCGGGGATACTGACCATTATCATCAGGGTTACGTGCCCGGAGGATTATGACGGTACCGTCTTCCAGATGGGATATTCCGACGAAGAGATAAATGATGCCGACATAAATTGGCCTTACTCCGAGCGGCTATATACTTTAGATGAACTCCCCGGCTTTGATACCAACGGCCACGAGTACTACTACTTCAGCTATGGTGATTGATCTTCCCGTATCAGAATTTAACGCTAAGAGAACCGACAACTGAAACGGATATTAAGACAAGTGATGCCGACGCTGTTGCAACTCCCCTCCACAGTAAAAACGAGGCGTCGATAATGATCATTGCACATAAAAGGAGTTGCCTCCATGTGAACAAGTCACTTCGGAGACAACTCCTTCGTATATCTGCTTACGTGCCGTCAGGCTCTGAGTGTTATGCCGTACTTATCGTTAAGGTCCTTGAGGATCGTATCTACGAATCCGTCGATGACTTCCGGCCTGAACTCCTCGTCCTTAGGAGTGAATACTACGCTATATGCAAGACTCTTCTTATTCCCGAGCTGAACGCCTTCATATATGTCGAAGAGTTCGACCTTGGTGATGTAATCGCACGATGATCTGATCGATCTCTCGACCTCGGCACATGTGATGTCCTTATCCATAACGAAGCAGAAATCGCGCTTCTCCTCGAGGAACTTCGGGAGGGGGGTGAACTTACGATCCTTACCGTAGTACTTGGACAGGAGCCTCAGGTCGATCTCGGCAACGTAGGCAGGGACTCTCATATCCAGCTCATCGCAGATCTCGTAGAGGACCTGACCGAGGTAACCGATCTCTTCTCCGTCGCAGAGGACTCTCGCTGTCCTTCCGGGATGGAGGAAAGGCTTTGTATCCTTCTCGTAGTCGAATTCAACATCAAGCGCATCGGCAATTACGGAAACCATGCCCTTCAGACTGAAGAAATCCTCATCCTCGCCGAAGACACCGATACAGATCGTCTCGCGCTCATCCGGATATTCGGTGAGAGGCAGAGACTTAGGCAGGAACTTGCTGCCCATCTCATAGATACGGCCTGTAAGGATGCCGTTCTTCTGATTCCTGGCCATGGCCTTGATCATCTGAGGTGCGAGTGTCGTTCTCATGAGAGACAGATCGATATTGATCGGATTCATGATCTTGATCGCGGTCCTCTCGGGAGCATCCTCGGGGAGCCTTAACAGATCGAAGTCGGAGGGCGAGAAGAAGGAATAATGAACGCCCTCATAAGCGCCCGCTGCACAGAGTGCGTTCTTGATCTTAAGCTCTGAACGCTGCTTCAGATTATAACCGCCGCTCGTAACCTTGGCTGTAGGGATGAATGTAGGAACGATGTGTTCGTAACCGTACATACGGATCACTTCCTCAGCAACATCCTGATAGCTCTCCATATCGACACGGTAACCGGGGATATAGATCGTCAGCTCGTCACCGTTAAGTTCGGGAGCGAAGTTGAGGTTAGTAAGGATACGAACGATATCTTCATCGGGTACCGTGATGCCGAGGACTCCGTTGACCTGCGCTACGCTGACGGTAAGCTTACGGGGCTCGATGGAGTTACCTGTGTTGATATCGAAAGAAGTCTTGCTGACTTTGCCGCATCCCAATTCTTCCATCAGATGCAGTGCACGCTTCATAGCCATGACCGTCGTGTATTCGTCAACACCCTTGGAGAAACGCGCGCTTGAATCAGAGACCTGACCCAGCGCCTTTGAGCTCTTACGGATATTGTCGTGCGCGAACCTGGCTGCTTCGAACATAACAGCGGATGTTGTGTCGAGGATCTCGGAATTGAGACCGCCCATGATACCTGCAAGAGCGACAGGCTTTTTGCCGTCGCAGATGACGAGGTTCTCGGTTGTGAGCGTGAACTCTTTCTCGTCAAGAGTTACGATCTTCTCGCCTTCCTCTGCCCGGCGGACATGGATCTCACCGCCTTCGAGATAAGAGAAGTCAAAGGCGTGCATAGGCTGACCGAGTTCCTTGAGGACGTAGTTGGTGATATCGACAACATTGGATATTGCCGAACAGCCGACAAGTGCCAGACGGCGCTTCATCCATACGGGAGATTCCTCGATCTTAACGTCAGACACATAATGACCGATGTATCGGGGGCACAGATCCGGCGCAGAAACGCGGATATTGAAGTCGACTGTCTCTTCGGATTCCGTATAGTCGAGCGCAGGCTCCTTAACGGGCTTGCCGAGTACTGCGGCAACTTCACGTGCGATGCCGAAGATGCTCTGACAGTCCGGACGGTTGGCAGTTATCGATATATCGAAAATATAATCATCAAGTCCGAGTATAGGCTTAACATCCGCACCGGGTACCGAATCAGCAGGTAATACGAGAAGACCGTTATAACCTGCACCCGGGAACATATCCTCGGTAACGCCGATCTCTACACCGGAACAGAGCATTCCGAAGGAGTCATAGCCGCGGAGCTTACCCTGACCGATCGTCATGAGTCCCTCGACTGTCTTGTGGTCCTTTGCGGTAGCATATACCTGAGCACCGATAAGTGCGAGCGGGTACTTGCCGCCTGCTTCGACGTTATCTGCACCGCAGCAGATCTGAAGAGTTCCGTGCTCGCCTGCATCGACAGAGCAGAGGTGAAGATGCGTGCCCTCGATAAGGTCACAAGTCTTTACTTCACCGACTACGACATTGCTGATATCGTGTCCTACTTCATACTTCTCTTCTACTTCGAATCCGCAGCTGAAGAGCTTCTCCTCGAGTTCATCGGGAGTAACGTCTATATCTACATAGTCTTTAAGCCAACTTAATGGTACTAACATATCTTTGCCTCCTCACTTCTTAGTCATCGATCTGTCCGAGGACACGCAGGTCTGATTCGAACAGTAACTTGATGTTATTGATGCCGTACTTGAGCATGGCAATACGATCGATACCGATACCGAAGGCCAGGCCGCTATAGACATTACTGTCGATACCGCAGCCGTCGAGAACCTTCTTGTTTACGACGCCGGCGCCGAGGACTTCGATCCAGCCGGTGCCCTTACAGAGCTTACAGCCCTTGCCGCCGCACTGGAAGCAGCTGACATCGACCTCTACCGAAGGCTCGGTGAAAGGGAAGTAGGATGGACGCAGACGTGTGCTGGTCTCTTCTCCGAAGATCTTCTTTACGAAGACATCGAGCATTCCCTGAAGATCACAGAGTGTTATTCCCTTATCGACAACGAGTCCTTCCATCTGGGAGAACATCGGTGAGTGTGTGGCATCGTCATCCGAGCGGAAAACCTTACCGGGGGAGATGATCTTGATGGGCGGCTGCTGAGCCTCCATAACATGGATCTGACCTGCAGACGTCTGAGTACGGAGCAGGAACTCGGGACTCAGGTAGAACGTATCCTGCATATCTCTTGCAGGGTGATCCTGCGGGATATTGAGTGCCGTGAAATTGTAGTAATCGGTCTCGATCTCGTTGCCTTCATAGATCTGGAAACCCATAGATCCGAAGATATCGACGATCTGATTCCTTACCTGTGTGTTGGGATGCAGATTGCCTTTCTTCTGCTTCTTCTCGGGAAGAGTGACATCGATAGCCTCTTTCTCATAGCGCGCCTTCATCTCGCGTGCCTTGAACTCGGCATCCATCGAATCGAACTTCTCCTGTGCCCAGTTCTTGATCTCGTTGACCATCTTACCGTAATCGGCTTTCATTTCCTTCGGGATCTTTCCCATCTCTCTCATAAGAGATCCGATCTTACCTTCCTTGCTGTCCATGACGGTCTTACGGTATTCGAAGACCCCCTTGGAACTTGTGATCGTAGCCAGATTACTTGTGATCTGACTCTTGATCTCAGAAAGCTTTGCACTTAATTCATTAAGATCAGCCATGTTCTCCTCCTGTTCTTTAAGCCCGGGCAAATAAAAAGCCCATGGCAACATGTCATTGCCATGGGACGAATTCGCATTATATCGCACCTTCGCGGTACCACCCATGTTCGAGAGTGACATCCCGTCACATCACGCACTTGTTCGCGCCTTTAATGCTGCGCCTGCATCTGCTTAATCGTAAAACAATATCCGTTTTCGCAGAGCGCTCCGATGTTGAAATTCATCTTCATACCCCGGGGTCGTGCTCTCAGCCGGTGACACGACTCTCTTTACCTGTCATATGAGACTACTTACGCATCTTCATAGCAAGACCGATTGTACATAGACGGCCGGTAAAAGTCAAGATATGAGGAAGTGCATGATCCTCTTCACAATAAATCCACAATGAAGGATTATAATCAGAATATGTGCAGAATACTTGTTGTGGATGATGAACCGGATATAAGGGAACTGCTTGACAGTTACCTGCGTGCCGACGGTTACGATGTAGTGACCGCCGGGGACGGTGTGGATGCGATCAGCGCATTTGACAGAGGTACCTATGACCTGGTCATTCTGGATATAATGATCCCGAAGATCGACGGCTTCGGTGTGTGTGAAGTTATCAGGAAGAAGTCAGATGTTCCTATCGTATTCCTGTCAGCGCTCGATGATGAGAAGTCACTTATGAGAGGATACGATATATCTGCTGATGACTATGTTACCAAGCCGTTCTCGATGCCTGTATTCATGCGCAAGGTCAGGGCGATACTCAAGCGTAAGAGAAGTAATGATGACGCCGACCGGATCACATATGGCAGAGTCGTGATGGTGCCTGACAGGATGCTCTGCACGGTTGACGGCAAAGAGATCGATCTCACATCCAAGGAATATGAATTACTGCTCATAATGATCAAGCGCCCGGGGTATGTCTATACACGCGACATGCTCCTGGACATGGTATGGGATTATAACGTCTATGTCGATGAGAGGATCGTCGACAGCCACATTAAGAATATCCGTCGGAAGATCGGGATCGACATCATCGAGACGGTGAGAGGCAGGGGGTATCGTGTTGCTTCGAAGGATTAGGGCAAGTCTGTCAGCGAAGGTGTTTCTTATTACTTTCGTCATGCAGCTGGTGCTTGGCGGAGTGCTTTGCGCCATACTTATCATCTCGTCTCCGGAGAGCATCGACATGAGCGTAAACGAGGATGTCGACATTAAGTTTGAGGCGTTGATCGACAGGCTGGAGCAGGTCAGGATAGAAGACAGCGGAGATATTATTGACGGCTTTATAAGGGATACGGGAGTCCCGGTCGCATTCACCACTACGGGTAGTGTATTCAGTCAGATTACGCCGGACTTTGTTAAGACTCCCTCTGAACTGGCGATCAGTTCGGCTGAAGATCGAATGGCTTACAGAGATGAGGATATTTTATACGACGAGAGCGTCATCACATGCGGAGGCGAGAGACAGTTCTATTTCCTCGATAACAACCGCAGATATACTGCCTCATATGTCTTTTTCCTGGAAGGGGAGAAGGTCGTCGAGAAGACTATGATCAAATGTCTGCCGGCCTTCCTTATTACGCTTCCTGCCTTATCGCTCATCTGCTCGTTCATGTACACTATGCTGTTCGCCCGTCCTGTAAGGAAGATAAGCAAAGTATCTGAATCCATGTCCGATATGGACTTTGATGTTCGCTGCAATTCGAAAAGAACTGATGAGCTGGGGCAGGTCGCCAATGATCTGGACAATATGGCCGGGAGACTGTCTAATGCGTTCCGGGAACTTAAAGAGCAGAATTCCCTGCTCCTTAAGGAGATAGCCCGAGTAAATGAGCTTCAAGAACAGAAGACTGTCTTCTTCGCGGCCGCTTCACATGAACTTAAGACACCGGTTACGATACTCGAGGGACAGATAGACGGCATGATCGATGAAGTCGGTCCGTATAAGGATCGCGACCTCTATTTGATGAAAGCGAAGCATACTGTAAAGCGTATGGAGAATCTGATAGCCGAGATCCTGATGGTGTCAAAACTTCAGACCGGTGACGATATGGGACATTCGCGAGTGGATATCGGTGAGGTATTGTCGGATTCCATCGCAGACTGTGCTGATCTGTTCGAGGCGCGCGGGATCACAATGGAGACGGATATCGATGATAAGATGTTTCTCGACGGGGATAAAGAACTGACGAAGATAGCGATCTCATCTTTCCTGTCAAATGCGGCCTTCTATTCGAATGAAGGCGAGAAGGTCAGCGTTACGGCGCATAATACCGGAAAGATCATTGTTGAGATCCGCAACTTCGGTGCGCACATAGATGAGAAAGATCTGGAGCATCTTTTCGAGGCGTTCTACAGAACGGACAGTTCAAGGAGCAGAAGGACCGGCGGCAGCGGACTCGGGCTTTATCTGGCCAAGCTCATAATCGATCGTCAGGGAGGAAACTGCACTGTGATCAATGAGTCGGAAGATGTTCTGGCAAGGATAGAACTCCCCTCCACATAAAACACATATTTCTTCCATTTGGATCTCAAATTCAAAGATTATCATCTGATCATAAACCGATAAGGAGATGATCGATATGAGAAAGATAAAAAGTTTAATGAGCATTACGATCATTGCCGCTATGGCGCTGACATCCTGTGCTCCGAAAAGTGAAGACGAGATAACTCTTACGAACCATATGACCGATACTGAACTTGAGCGGGCAGAGAAGACAGATCTGCTGCTCCTGGATGACTCATATGAGCCGGAGGGGGCCCAAGGGTATGACGGTGTCGCGATCTCGTTCGAGACTAAGCAGGATATGCTGGAATATATTGATGATTACCCGGAAGACTTTGAGACCGAGGAGCAACGTCTGGCCGCGCGCGAGCAGGTAATGGAGGATTATGATGACGATTACAGGCGGATCTTCTGCGCCTTTGTAAACGGCGCACTCTACTATGATCTCCTTCCTCCCGTTGATTATGACGGCGGCGCCGGTGAGACTTTTTCGCTCCATTATCCTGAAGATGAATATGATCCGCTGGCCTATACTATCGAGTTTGAAGACTATGATGACTTCAAGGCGAAGCTCGCACTGGATATCGAGCAGAGGGCGGAAGACGGCACCTTGATCATTGAGGGGTCCGAAGCTATGTATGATAATGTTGTAGCAATATACGATGCTGTCATGACGGGAGATTATGAGACGGTAACAGATGACGAATTGTGGGATCTGATGATCGAAGCGCGTGAAGAAGATACGGATCTCGGTCCTTCCACATGGGAATTAAACAGAGATGAAGTCGGTAAGCTTCGCGACAGTATAGCCGAGTATCATATCTACGATGAAGAACTGGACAAGGAGTTTGTCGTTCACGTGATAACTCCTGCCGATTATGATCCTTCCGAGAAGTATCCGGTGATCACGCTTACTGATGCTGTCTGGAGGTTCGGAGATGTCGTGGATCTTCGCCGTGAGATGGATGAGGGCAGGTGCGATCCGATGATCATAGTAACTATCGGTATCTCTTATAACGAAGATGCGACGGATAACGAAGTCAGAGCAGATATCTTCTGTGTCAGGAAGAAAGAGTTCCTTGATTTTATAACCGATAATCTGATGCCGTATCTGAGTGAGATCTATCCTATGGACTTTGAGAACAGCACTTTCTTCGGTCACTCTCAGGGCGGAGTCTTCTCTCACTATGCAGCATTTAATTATGATCTCTATGAGAATCAGCCATTCTCTTCGTACATCATTGGCAGCCCCGCCTTCTGGACTCCTTACTTTACATGCCTGCCGGACTGGAGTGACTATCAGGATGAGTATGGATTCTTTGACAGAAATACTGAGTATACCAAGACCATCCTTATCACCGGAGGCGAGTATGAGGATTTAGATTACTCTGAGTACTATGGTGAGAACGAGTCGACGCTGGAAGGTATTCAGAGCCTCGCCGATCGTCTCGAAGCACACGGAGTCGCGAACTGTCAGGTTCAGTTGTACCAGACTCACCATTACCAGTATATCCCCGGGATGCTGACGGAGTATGTGAGGGGGACAGGTGACGATTGAAATAGCCGTCTTAAGTGACGTAAAACGCCCGCGTGGGTTACACGCGGGCGTTTGAGATCAGACTAATATAAGTCGATTGTCTATCAGGACTTCTCGAGAGCGAGTGTTCTTGTAGTGATATCACAAACCTCGGAAGGACCGTAGTACTGGATAGCTCCGGGATAAGTGAAGCATGTCTCTACAGCCCACTTCTCTCTGTTGGCTGCGAAGAACTGGAAAGGCTTGCCGTCGAGCTCAACAAGAGCCTTACGGATAACGGGCTTATCAGCACCGTTACGTCTCTCGATGTTCATCATCTTTGTGATAGGCATACCGCCGGCAACCCACTCCTCAGCGGGCTTGCTGATATTGGAAACCTTCGAGAGGTAACCTGTGTATCCGTAGAGGATCAGCATGCAAGCGTTGTATCCAAGGGAGTAGCAGTAGTCAGCATCGAAGTTGGAAGGGAAAGCGCAACGGCCTTCGTAACCGAAGAAGTGATGCAGAGCAGAGAACTTACCGTTATATGTGCCGGCAGCCTTACGCTTAGCAAGCTCGTTCTTAACCAGCTCGGAGAAGAGCTTCTCGGACTCGATGAGGGAAACCTGAACGTTACCGTGAGGATCTCTCTCGAGGAAGAGCTGCTGCTGAATGCCGACAGGCAGGAGATCAAATACGGCGAAAGCGGACTCTGTGAGACCTGCCTTGATGAAGTCATACTTTGCCTGCCATGTAGGAAGAGCGTTGAACTCCTCTGTCTTGGAGCCTGCGAGAAGCTCGTTGATCTCAGCGATAAGTGCAGAGAATTCAGGTACGAACTCAACGATACCTTCAGGGATGATGGCTACACCGAAGTTGTCGCCGTTAGCAGCTCTTGCAGCAACGGAATCAGCGATGTAGTTTGTGATCTCGGAAAGAGACATCTTCTTAGCGGCAACTTCCTCGCCGATAAGGCAGATATTAGGCTGTGTCTCAAGAGCGCACTCGAGTGCAACGTGAGAAGCGGAACGGCCCATAACCTTTACGAAGTGCCAATACTTCTTAGCGGAGTTGGCATCACGCTCGATGTTACCGATAACTTCAGAATATGTCTTTGTAGCAGTATCAAAGCCAAAAGAAGCCTCGATGTCCTCATTCTTCAGGTCGCCGTCGATCGTCTTAGGGCAACCGATAACCTGGATACCTGTGTTCTTTGCTGCCATATACTCAGCAAGTACTGCAGCGTTTGTATTGGAGTCGTCACCGCCGATGATGACGATAGCATTGAGGCCGTGCTTCTTGGCAACTTCCTCAACGATAGCGAACTGCTCTTCTGTCTCGAGCTTTGTTCTGCCGGAACCGATGATATCGAATCCGCCCGTGTTCCTGTAAGAGTCGATGAAGTCATCCGTAAACTCTACATAGGAATCATCGAGAAGTCCGGAAGGGCCGCCCTTGAATCCGAGGAGGACATTGTCCTTGTTTGTTGCCTTAAGAGCATCATAAAGACCGGTGATAACGTTGTGTCCGCCGGGAGCCTGTCCGCCTGAGAGGATAACACCGACAACCTGACGCTTGTCGGGAGCTGTATTAGCGCCCTTCTCGAAAGTGATCTCGGGCTTGCCGTATGTATTGGGGAAGAGAGCCCGGATCTTGTCCTGGTCTGCTACGCTCTGTGTAGCTGCGCCTTCCTTTACGCAGATCTCAGCTACACCGTTCCTGAGCATGCCCGGAAGCTTGGGCTGATACTCATATCTTGCCTTCTGAAGTGGTGAAAGATTCATAGTTATCTCCTTTTGTATAAATAATAACTATCCAAGATGCTAAAACATTTTCGCGATAAAGTAAATAGGCGAAAAGTCAAAGTATTATACGTCAAAGCTTATTGATATATGATATTATCCGCATGAGGATCATGCAGGCGATGAAGCCGTGAAAAGCCAAGTTCGTGTGACAGTATCCGCAGTACGGCCGCCCTCTGCATTACCACACTTTTCCCGATTTTCGCCGATAATGTGGTAAAGACGCCTTCTGCATTACCACACTTTTCCCGATTTCCACCGATAATGTGGTAAAGGCGCCCTCTTTATTACCACACTTTCATCGATTTTCGCCGAAAATGTGGTAAAGGCGCCTTCTGCATTACCACACTTTTCCCGATTTTCGCCGAAAATGTGGTAAAGGCGCCCTCTGCATTACCACACTTTCATCGATTTCCGCCGATAATGTGGTATGGGGACAAGGTTATAGCAGATACCGCTCGATAAGGCGCTTGATGGAGTGGGTACTGAGCGGACGATTGGCACTCTCACGCGTGATCAGAAGCGGGTCGCCCGGGAAGATTCCGGCGTTCTCATAGTGCTGAAGTTTGAGCACTTGAGCCTCAACATAATCAGGGTTAGATAGGAGCCCCAGATGCTCCCAATAGAATACCTTGAGCAGACGTTTGTTAAGAGCCGTAAAGTCCGGGTGGACTATGAGGTTGTTATTGAGACGCAGCGGACATTCATACCTGTAGGGGATATCGTATGAGTAAAAAGCGTTCGCGATCAGCACTTCGGTTTTGGAACGCATGCGCTCGCCCTTCTCGGAGTAGAACTCGGTGCGGTCATCGTCTTTGAAAGGCTTATGAGGGAATTCGTAATCTATCCATTTCTGAATGTAGGTCTCGGCAGGCATTATCACCGGAGTT
>JAEEGL011440731.1_pt1 | contig 12412 bp, 9 predicted proteins | sample 9134231 | NCBI WGS metagenome assembly JAEEGL01 (sample SAMN16246548, study PRJNA631951) | gut metagenome | biome: gut microbiome; feature: rumen; material: fiber-attached | host: Bos | place: Iran: Karaj | collected 2018-10 | reverse complement strand
CTTGAAATTGATTTCTTCAATCTTTTTTGCACATGTGTTGCAATATGTACACGCAACATTGCAATCACTTGCGCATAAGTGCCCTTTTTCTGTGAAATAGCTTATCTGCGGCAAAAGGTCTTTTATTTCTTTGACAGTAAGTTTTAAATGTACATCGCAAAAACGGTACAGCAAATCTTTATAAGGAACATCTGCAATATTTTCCACGTTGTCAACTCCGAGTAAATATGTTTCATATCGTTTTATGTGGTCAAAATTGGTGTTGTGGTGCTGTTCCCTGCCCACCAGTTTAAAGCTTGTAATCCCGATTTTTTCATATTCTTCAATTTCCCACGGGTTTACGTAGTTTGATTTACACATATAAAGAATGTTATTTCTTTTTGTTAATTCCCGGCATGATGTAATACAATACTGATTGGAAAGTGTGAAATCGTCGTTTACCGAGTGGAAAGGAACGAGTCGGATTTCTCTTGAATGTTCAAGCCGGTGCGGACAGCCGCCCATACAACCTTCGTTCACCAGAATTTCAATATCAAGTTCGGGAAATTGTTTTCTCAGATTTGCAAGCAGCCGGAAGTTTTTGTTCAAATCGTGTGAGGGCACAATTTGTTTTACTGTCGGGTGCATAGCCATAAAATTCTGGTATTCTTTTATTGTTTTGTATTCAAAAGAAGTTGAGGCATAAAGTTCAAAATTTTTGTAGTGCCGGTTCAGGTAGTCCAAAAGTTTCGGGTTAGAAACACGTAATTTTTTTACACCGATTTTTTCCAGTTCGCTCAAAAGCAGCCCGAGTTTTTCAAGTTCTTTTGTAAAGTTGGGGTTTTCTATATCGAGTCGTCTGGGTGAATTGAAAAGATAAACAAAATCAAACCCTTTGGCAATAGAATATGCCATCAAATCTCGCCAATACCTGAAATCAGACATTTGAGAGGCAAAATTTCTATGCTGTTCAAAAGCTGTATGCATTGGGCAGGTAGCCGGCAGATTGAAATACAGATTTGTGATTTGGCTTTTTTGAATTTTGTTGTTAATCTCAACGAGTTTGTCGATTTCCTCTTTGATAAACGGCATAGGTACAGAAAACTTGTTCATACTTCTCCTCAATAAACGTGTGAAACTATAATAACTATATCCCATCTCGACCTTTTGTGCAAATTTGTTAGTTTAAAATATCAATTAAATTTAGTTGTTAATAATTCAAATAAAATTGGCAATTTTTTAGAGAAAAAATCCTTTATATAAATATACACAGGGGAAATTTAATTAATGAGTGCATTTGGAATTGCAATAACAAAAATAACATCTCGATTCGGGTTGTTATCCCGAAAGGCATCTGTCCGCTTGGCAAAAGAAACGGGTATAAGACTCGTGGATAAAGCGAATCAAGTAGGGCGTGCGCTGCAAAAATCCGAGATAGAAGAAGTTTTTGCGGAAATATTACCCAAACGGTGCAGACCTAAAGTATGTACGGATGTAAATGAGCTCCCTATAATGAAAATATTGAAGGACAAAAGATTAAAAAGATTTGGAGTTCCGGAGTCTTTAGCAGATGATATTGCAGGCAGTACTGAAGGTATAGCAAGTTTAGGTTCTCTGTACATCCGCCCAAATATTTGCAATGAAGAAATCAATTCCGTCATAGCGCACGAATTACAACATGTATTAGATAATAAACGGCCGACAGAAAAATTAAAAAAGCTACTTTTACCTGTCTCTTTGTTAGAAGCATTGACAAATATAAAAAAATTTAAAAAACTGGCAGTATTATCATTTGATATGCAGTATGCATTAAAAGGCGGAATAGTTAACTGTGAAGAAGTAATAAATGCCTGCCCGAATAAAGCAGGAATTGCAAAATATGCTTCTACTAATCTTGAAGGGTTACGAGAGGAAATTCGTCAGGTTATCAGAGGGAAAATAGATCCGACGAGTAAATTAACAACAAAAGCGTCATACAATACGGCAATAGCAACATTAAACAAGGAAATTCCGGCATACAGCGTTGGTGGTGAGGTTGAGCATTATGCTAAGGGTTTAAGCCCTAATCAGACTACCGGTCAAACCTCTACATCCATAATCTATGAAGAAGCAAGCCAAATTTTGCAGGAAGAAAAGGCATTATTTAAAAGGAATAAAAGATTGGGAATCCTGGAATTACCTTTTGAATACGGGTATGATAGGAATTTTTCAAGATTGATAAAAGATAATTCCGACAGGGAATTTGTCCAAAAAATATTTGAGAATATTGATGGTGAGCTTTCTAAAGGTGTATATTACAAAGCCCTTATAGGCAATATCGATAATATAAAAGCCGTACAAGAGTTTATGAAGAAAGCTAATATGTCATATGCCGATATGCGTAGGTATAGTACAATTTGGCAATGCAATCCGGAGATTTTATCAGATCCGAGAATTATTAAAAATATAAAAAATATGATAAGTATGGACAGAAAAAATTTAACGGATACATTTTATAGATTGTCTCGGGTTGAGCCCGAAGCTCTGGATGAATTTCTCAAAAGCTACAATTTGTAGCGTGTATGCCCGGTATTTGCCTGACAAGTAACAGGGCGGAAGTGTCTTGCTCTCTGTAAAATAATAGCCGGTTTGAGAAGAAAGAACAGAGATTATGAGAATTTGTAATTCGAACTCTGAAATTTGTAACGGTTTTGTAATATTTGCAAAAATAAAAGCAATTTTAATTTATCAGTTACGTATGAATATTTAGTGTAATGATTTAATGGAGGTTTTATGATTAAAGTTACAAATGTTATAGATGGTTTGAGTCATAACGCAAGCTTAGAAAAGAAATTGGCAGGAAAAGGTATCACAGGAAATATCACAGAAAAAGCTGAAGTTATGTTGCGCGAGACAAAAGGTCAAGTTGCAGACGAAATATTAAGCAAAAAAGCCAATGACGCTATAAAAGCAACTGTTACTCCACAAATCAAAAATCCTAAAATTTCAGAAAATTTAACTACCAATATCATGAAATCTGTTGAAGAATCACAAGCCAAAATTAAAAGGCTTGGTCTTGTTGTAGATGAAGAAGCGCAAAAGATAGCGGAACGTTATATAGAACATGAAAATAGAGTGAGATTAGCTTCTAATGATTCTGAATTGATGGAGCGAATAAAAGAATCTATTAAGTTAAATAAAGAATGTATAAAAAAGGGCTATGATTATTTAGAAGGCTATACTCCCATTAAATTAAACGCTCAAACGAATGAGGCACTATCAAATCTTGTAAAAGAATACCCCAATTCTGTTTTGTGTGAAAAAGCCCTTCAAATGCTTAAGGCCCGCGGAGTTATGTAGTGGTTAGGTGCAAATTTTTGCACCAAGCAACCAGCCCGCAGGTTTTGGCATACCTCGTTCTCGCGATCCGAACGAACTGCTCAAATTCTTATCTTTTATATAAAAAATAACCCTCAAAAGAGGATTATTTTTTATCTGGGGCGGAAGGATTCGAACCTCCGAGATGGCTGGACCAAAACCAGCTGCCTTACCACTTGGCGACGCCCCAATAGTTCGGCTACGTCTATTATTCTATTACATAAAATTTGCTTGTCAAGATTTCCGCCCACTCCCCGACAAATCACACACCCGATATCTAATATGTTTACACTATTTTCAAATTTACTTTTTTATGCTATTCTGTTCTTATGAAAAATACAATTAAAATCATTATATTCGGAGCTTTATTTTTATCAGCAGTATTGTTGGGTATTTTGGGTTTATCAAAAATTAAACCCGACGATTTTCACAAGGCGGCAGTCATTTTTATAGTTGATGCTTCAGCATCTAATCAAAAAGACCTCCCCGCTCAAAAAATGATGATTAGGCAGCTTTGCTCTATGCTTGACCCGGAAGATCATATCAAAATTCTCAGAGTTTCCGAGGATTCCTACCTCATCTACGAGGGCTCCCCGCAGTCAAGCGCCGAAGTGCGTAAATCTATGGAAAAATTCACTCAGTTTGATGAAAAAGAATACGGCACTGCCTATGGTCTTTCTATGAAAAAAGCGTTTAATCATGCCCTGAATATGTACAAAGACGGATATGTTCCGGCTGTTGTTGTCATAGGCGATTTGGAAAACGAAGGTGCCGTTGACAAACAAATTAACTGGGATACTTTGCCTGACGATGTCAGTGATGTTAAAAGACAAGCAAATAATTTCTCTATGATGTTCTTGTTTGCCGCTCCGGCTAAACTTGACCTCGTTAAAGAAAAATTGTCTCCTGTTCTGGGCGAACAACATCTTATCATTGGTAATGATGTTACATCTGCAAAATCTTTGAGGAATTTTTTAAGCGCAATCGGAAGGTAATTTATGAAGGTTATTGTTAAATGCGGTAACAATACGAAGGTTTTTGAAGGTAAATCAACTGTTGTTATCGGCGGAAATACAGATGCTGATTTTATCATTCCTCAGATAGGTTCTGGTGATTTTATCAAGCTCGTCTTTGTGCCAAAATACAATAACTATGTTCTCGTAAATTCCAATAACGATGATGAAGTCCTTTGCAACGACAAAACTTTTTCAAAAGTTTTGGTCACTCCGAAATTTAAGGTAACATCACCAAAACTTCCGCTTCCGATTGAGTTTGTAATAGAAGAAGAATCTAAAATCCCGACACCTGCCGTAGCACAACCGCAGGAAAATGATATTGAAAAACAAAGAGTCGCAATAATCAAAGAAATCGGCTACCACGTGGTTGATTTGAAAAATTACAGCAAATCGGCAAGTGTTACAGGCATGTTTCTAAACGGAGCAATGGCAGTTCTTTCTGTCGTTTCCTCGTTTGCAGTAACAAATTATTTGCTCGGCTTATCCGTTGATACGACAGAATCAGTTTTGAACTTGTCAACAAATTTCTGGTTTCTCGGCGGAATTTCTGTTGTAGTGTTTGCAATAAGTTTAATATTAAGACAGAGTATTGCGTCACTGCTGGAATTTCACGCAAGGCCGACAAAAAGATATTTTGAAAGTCCGGTTATCCAAAGATTTATCATATTAATCACTTCATTATTTATGTTTGTGGTGTATGTTATGAATTTGCTGTATTACAAAGAGGTTGAAGGACCTTTTGCTGCGGTGTTTATATCTCTGTTGTTTGCCGGTGCACTGGCAACGGTTGCAGTTGGAAGCGGATATTTTAAACATCAGTACAAAACCTATCAGCAGGAGCTTACCGAATGCGAATTTCGTGAAGATTTTGAAAATGTTTTAAAGGAATACAGAAAGAAGATAGAAAGAGAAGTAAACGAATTATCCGATAATAAGATGGAAAATGTGCATTCAAATCTTGTAAATTTAAGAATGAAAATGGTTTTGGAAGGTTCTGTCGGACTTTTGACCGCTCCGTTTTTGGCTTACGGTGTTTCAAACACTCTTGCCGGATGCTTCCCGGAAGCTGCCAACTGGGTTCGTATCTCAGGTTTGAGATTCAGTCCTATATTTCTTGTTTTGGCAACATTTTTGATTATTTTTGCCTTCCTGTCATTTGTCAGGGCATTTTCTGTTGGCAGACAAATTAAGGCATCGGAAATCATAAAACTTGACGGATATCATGATTACAATTCACACGGTGTAACTATTTTGGGTTTGGACTCTATGCGTAACCTTGAAAAAGAAAGACATATGGTCCTGTTTATAGCGTGCTTTATTATCCTGATTGAATTTACGATGAACGTTTCCTATTTCGTGACTGAAATCGGCGGTGATATTCAGGGTATGTTTTTATCGTTTGTAACTGCGCTTGTCCCGACTGCAATATTGGTTGCGGAAACTCACCTTTTGGGTGATACAATGTATAAAATAAATAATTACGAAGAACTTATCGGTTTGAGGGATTAAGCTTGTATGTATAAATTGGTGTGGATAATAGTTGGATTTTGTGTGTTTCTGGGCATAACGCTCGGTGCTTTAACTACAAGGAACCTCAACTATGGGAAACAGGTTAATTTTATAAACGTAAACCTCGCCGTCAGAAATTCCAACAGTCAGGTAATAAATCAGACAGTAACAATTCCGAGTCAGGTGGTCACTCAAAATACAACCTTAACTACTACAACACCTTCCGGTGCGAACAAAAATTCTATCGTAACAGAGACGACATACGACGATGTGAAGCAAAGTACTGTAAATTATGAAAAGAAATATTCTAACCAGACCGCATCACGAAAAAATACATATTCAAAAAAATACAAATATGATAATACACCGATAAATTACAAAAATATTGATGATACAGAGCTTGATAATGTCTTAAAAAATGCTTCAACAACTACAAAAACAACTAAAAAAGAACAATTATCACAAATTCCGAAATACAAAACAACAAACAATTCTAAGGAATATCAGAATTCGGATGATATTGAATATGGGTATGATGATATTGACTGGAGCAGATGGAAGAGCAATTTTGTCAACAGAATTCTTGATGACAGTATGATTTTGACTGAGCTTGATAAATATCCGAATGGTGCATTTTTCTATTATTCTTTTGTGGTTGATTATCAGGGTAATATATCAAATGTCAGCGTTCGTTCAATGTATTTATCCGATGCTGATAAAAAAATCGTAGCCGATTTTATAAAAAGATATGCACATAAGCCAATAACGAAATTCCCTTCAAAAACAAACAGAAAAACAGCCAGGGTTTCAGCTATAATGATGCTTTCCACAGAAACTGTCCATTCAAAACCCTCAGATTTCAGTGATACAGAAAGAATTAAATATCAGATAAAGCACTAATTAAATCACAATATCAATTGTTTCGCCGAATCTGTCAATAATAGGTTGTATTTTTTGTGCAAGTTCTGATTTCTTTAATTTCGGATTATTTTTTACAATATCCGTTATCTCGTCAGTTGCTTTTGCAATTTCAGGGTACTTTCTTAAGATTTCCTGAGCTATAGGTCTGGTCTGTTTTGCATAACCTAAGTGACCGGGGAACTTTGTATTGCCAAGGGCGGTGTATACTTCCTTAAAACCGTCTGTGCCGGTATTATAAAAAATTTTCCCGGCAGTTGTTTCAAGAACGCTTTCTGTTTTTATTTTTATACCAAAACTTGGTGAATATATCGGGTTTATTTTTTCCATGAATTTGTATCCTTAATGATATAAAATAGCTAATAAAATTTTTTGCCAGTAATTCTTTTTATTTTAAAAAAGATGTGGTATTATCTTTTTATGATAACACAAGATATAGAAGTCTTACTATCCGGAGACGAGAAAGCTTTAGAGGTAAACGAAATACCTCAGTCATTGCTGGCTGAAGTGGATAATGTAATTTTGTCCCACACAGATCAGATTTCTGATGAAGCTTTTGGAATATACAGCAAATTTTTTCCTATGAAGCAGGAAGCACCGGAAGGGATGAAAAATGAGCTGTTCCTGGCAATGAAAAATTATATCAAGGAGCAAATTTCAATTTCCAGATACGCTGATGCCCTGTTTTTAGCAAGATTTTTGGCAGTAAAGGCAAAGCTGACATCTTCTGTATATAGCGATATAGCAGAAACTCTCGCCGCATTGGGAGAGGAAAACTCTGCACGCAGTTTTATAAAGCTTTATCAGAAAAAAGAGCCAAATGAGCCGCTGAGATTTTTGACCCTGGGTAATTTTTTCAATTTGTATCTTAATGATTATAAAACGGCTATTAAATACTACGAACAGTATTTAAAAATTGATGAAACAAAATCCGTTGTTTATACAATACTCGGAAGTTTATATGCAAAGGTTTACGGCGAATACAGTTTAAAAGATCAAATACACTATTATGAAAAGGCATATAAGCTGAAACCGAATGACCGGCTTATTTTACACACCCTTGCCTTTGGCTATGAAAAATTAAATGATACGGCAAGTGCCGACAAATTCTACCGAGAACTTTTAAAAAACAATCCGACAGAAATTGATTATTACAATTACGGTGGGTTCCTGATAAAATGCGGAGATTTTGAGCGAGGGTATAAATATTTAACTCACAGATTTAATATTGATGATATCAATTTAAAATATCCTCTTGATGATATTGAGCACAAGTGGAATTTTGAAGATGATATTTCTCAAAAAACGCTTCTTGTTATGTATGAACAGGGTTATGGCGACACCTTTATGTACTGTCGTTTTGTACCAATGTTGAAAAAGTTTGCAAAACGTGTAGTCTTTGTTGTTCAGGAAAATTTGTGTGATTTGTTAAAATCTTCTCCGATTGTATCTGACGGAATTGAAATATATTCTGACAAGGTTGATTTAAAAGAGCTTGACTATGATGTTCATATGGCACTCATTGATGCTCCGTATGTCTTGGGTATAAGTTCCGACGACATCCCTCACGCAAAAGGGTATCTGAAGGTTGATTCAAAACTTGCCGATGAATACGGGAGCAAAAATATTAAAGAATCGGAAAATTTAAAGGTTGGTATTGCATATCAGGGAAGCAAAAAAGCAAATTACGCAGGCAGAGATATTGAATTATCAAAACTGCAAAATATACTAAAAATTGACGGTGTAGATTTCTATTCCTTCACCATATCGGATGAAGAATGCGAAAGCTTTGTCCCGCTCGGAAAAACTTTTAATAATTTTACTGACACCGCATGTGCTCTGAGAAATATGGATTTGGTTGTTTCAACAGATAATGTTATTTTGAATCTGGCAGGAGCCATGGGCATAAAAACCTTCGGGTTGTTTAATAAATACCCTAATTTCAGATGGTTTAAACTGTCAGGTGAAGATACCGGCTGGTATAAATCAGTCAAGCCATATCAGACAGAAGATAACGACTATTGGACAGATGTTATATTTAAAGTGAGAAATGAAATATCCAACATGTAAATTTAAGGAAGCGAAGGTTTTGCATTAAATTTTATGCAGCTTTTTCTCAAGGCCCATAGTGCTTTAAACTCTTGATTATCAGAGAAGTTTTTCATCTGCTCTATCTGCTCATCTGTCGGCGAAAATTCTGTCAGTATTTCATTATTAAAAGTGCTGATGATTTTAACCTTTTTGGCGATATTTATGTATTCATCAAACTGATGTTCTTTTGAGTCAATATATCTGTCGTTCTTAATCAGAGCGTAATTTAGTGCGTGCTCAAAGAATACACCTTTTGCTCTGTCCGACATTTTATCCCATCCCTGCGGATTAAGATAAAATCTGTATTCGCCATCGCTCATTACTATTTTCTCAAAGTTGGCTTCAGATGCTTTTAACTGGCAATTTTTCAGCTGATTTATCATCTTTGTTTTAAATTGAGGATGTTTTTGCACATATTTATGTATAGCGGAACCGGATGCAAAAATGATTCCGATGGCACATAAAAGACTTACAATCGGCGCTATGAACATAAATGAAATTGACTGATTTGCCTGAGAATTATGAAACTTTTCAATTGATTCATATTTTTCTTTATTTCGGGAATATGCCCATTCGTTACCTTTGAACCCACAGACCAGCATAAACAAAAACCATCCGCCCGGAGTTAATAATAGCGGAATTATAAGAAGGGTTATATAGCACTTGTTCCACAGACCCCAAATCCATGTTCCCCAAAACGCACCCCAGTTGAATTTAACAATTTCGCTTGGCGGATTGTCACCTGTAATTGAACCTTTTGTGAAGATTAGGCAAAAATCAATAATTATGTCAAGAAAACCAATGCTGTATTTCATTCCTGCAGGTGTGAGAGAGATTATACCTATTACAAAGCAGACAGTAGCAATAAGGTATATTTTTCCGTCGTTCTCTTCCCCGAGGATATCTCTTATTCTTCGTACAACTGCCGGAAACAATAAAAGTCCGGAAATAATACCCGCAATCATCATTGCAACTGAAGCCCATACGGGCAGCGGATTCGCAGTTAATACTTTTATGAGCGAAGGGTCACGCAAGACGTAATAAAACAGGGGTGTGTGGTAGAATACGCTTCCTATAATTGCGACGACAAGATAAAGTACGAAAAAATCTCTCCGTCCGATTACTCCTTTAAATGAAAAAAGTTTTTTGTTCTCTTCAAAATATGACATAATCTTCCCCAATCTTATTCTTGGTTATCATCTTCAGTTTCATCATCAACAGCGTCCAGAAATATCTCAGAAATAGAATTATCACTGATTTTTTTGCCGGATTTATTTTCTTTTGCGCGTATTCCGTATTCTCTCAACTTTTCAGCTTCCCTGAAAATACTTCCCTTATTTCTCGTTTTGAAACGGTTAATTTCTTTCTGTATTGTTAATGACGCACCGTCAATGGTTTTTTGTATTCCTTCAAGCACTTTTGAGTGTGATGCAATGTTGTTATAGAGATTTTCAGCAACGGTAATTATGTTTTGGACATTGTCATACTGAATCTGGGAAGCCCACAACCTGTTAATTAACTTCAGGGTGACAATAAGAGAAGATGTCCCTATTATTACGATGTTTCTTGAATGTGCAAGTTCAATAACTTTTGTGAAATCAGGGTCTGTATAAATCATATTTATACAGTTTTCTATCGGGATAAACATTAAAATAAATCCCGGCTGATTCAGCGTTTCAATTTCCTCGTAATTTTTACCTGCCAGGTTGGTAATACAAGTATTCAAATCTCCGATAAACGCTTTTTTATATTCAGGACTTTCAGTCTGCTGATAGTCAATAAAGTTTTTCAGAATTGCTTTTGAATCAATAACAATACTTTTATTATCAGGCAGTTTAACCACAATATCCGGTTTGGCATTATCATGAGAATATTGCTTTATATAATGAACATTTTCTTTTAAGTTGGCAAAAGTTAATACCTGTTCAAGCCAGTTCTCTCCGAATTCACCCTTTGAAGTTTGGCTCATTGTAAGGGCTTTTGCATATTTTTCCGCAGTGGAAATTGCGTTTTTGATGTCATTTGTTTCTTCAAGATGTGATTTTTGGTAATTATCAATACTCTGTTTGAAATCAGTTAATAACTTGTTTATGGGTGTAATTTCTTCCGCTTTGAAAAGCTCAATTTTAGATTTTAAATCGGCGGAGTGCTGGTTAAGGAGCCCTTCCTGCTGTTCTTTCAATGAGTCTTTTGCAATTTCGGCAAATGCAAGTTTGACTTCATTGATTATATTTTGGTTTAATTGTGCCTGATTTTCCAGTGCAGAATTTTCTATTGTTAATTTATCAAGCTGTTTTTTATAGTGATTTGATGTAACAACCCACACAATCAGTCCTGTCAGTAATATTGATAGTACAAGAACCGCAATATTTAAAACCATAATTCCCCCTAATCCTTTGTATAAAATATTATCACAAAATAAAACATACTTGCAAGGAAGTGGTTTTTTAATTAAAATAATGCTTAACAAGAGAGGGGATTAAAATGGCAGTTGAACGTCAAAGGGTAAAAGAACAGGATAAAATAGCCAGACGGCGTAATTTTGAAGCTGTAGAAAGCAACTTAACGTCCGAGCAGGTAAAACTTGAAGCTTCAAGATGTTTGCACTGCAAAAATCCTCGTTGTGTTCAGGGATGTCCGGTAAATATTCAAATACCGGAATTTATTGAAGCTTTAAAGCACGACAATCTTGATGAGGCAGGAAGAATTATTCGCCAGACAAGCATGCTGCCATCGGTTTGCGGCCGGGTATGTCCTCAGGAAAGGCAATGTGAAGGCAACTGCGTATTGGGAATAAAAGGCGATCCTGTTGCTATAGGTGCTTTGGAGCGTTATGTCGGTGACAACACTTCGGCTGAAAAAACAGAAATTGTCCCTTCAGGCAAAAAAATTGCCGTTGTAGGTTCAGGATGTGCCGGAATTACGGCTGCTGCCGATTTCAGAAAAGCCGGCCATGAAGTTGTGGTATTTGAAGCATTGCATAAATTAGGCGGTGTTTTACGTTACGGCATTCCTCCTTTCAGACTTCCGAGAAAAATTTTGGACAGAGAAATTACCAATTTAAAAGAGATGGGGGTAGAGTTCAAAACGAATGTAATTGTCGGAAAATCAATTACCCTTAAACAGCTTAAAGAAGACGGTTTTGATGCAATATTTATCTGTTCGGGTGCAGGTTTGCCAAAGATGATGCACATAAAAGGTGAAAATCTAAACGGTGTATATTCCGCTAACGAGTTTTTAACCCGTGTAAACCTTATGGGAGCTGACGGGCATGACAGCGTTACACCTTTAAAGGTGGGCAAAAAAGCTGCAGTAATCGGTGGCGGCAACGTAGCTATGGATGCCGCTCGTACTGCCGTTCGTGTGGGTTTTGAAGAGGTATCAATTTTATACCGAAGAACAGAAAAAGAGCTTCCGGCAAGATTGGAGGAAATCCGTCACGCAAAAGAAGAAGGTGTTGTCTTCAAATTCTTGCACGCGCCCGTTGAAATTCTTGAAAAAGACGGATATGTTGCCGGTATGAAGTTTGAAATAATGGAATT
>JAEEGL010570295.1_pt1 | contig 12412 bp, 9 predicted proteins | sample 9134231 | NCBI WGS metagenome assembly JAEEGL01 (sample SAMN16246548, study PRJNA631951) | gut metagenome | biome: gut microbiome; feature: rumen; material: fiber-attached | host: Bos | place: Iran: Karaj | collected 2018-10 | reverse complement strand
GTTCATGTCCTCAAAGGTGATGCGGTCGCCGCGCTTTAAGGGTTTCTCAAAACTCCAGTCCCCCACATAGTCTCCACTCAGGCATGAATTGCCGCCCATGCGGTAGGTCGGCTTCGTCGGATCTACCTCATCGAGGGCTTGTGTAATCTTGGGCTGGTATGGCATTTCCAGGCAATCGGGCATATGACAGGCAAATGACACATCGGTAATTGCTGTGGTGATGCCGCTGTTGGTCACTACATCCACCACGCTGGCTTCCAAGTCCCCCGTCTGCCAGCACCATGCGCTACCTGGCTCCAGAATGATTTGCAGGTTAGGGTAGGCCCCCTGGAATGCGCCCAGCACCTGTTCCAGATGCCTGATGTTGTAGCCCTCACGGGTCATCAGGTGGCCGCCGCCCATGTTGAGCCACTTGAGGCGCGGCAGGTATTGTCCGAACTGCTGCTTCAGCGCCAGCAGCACCTTTTCCAGGTCAAAACTCGTGCTCTCGCACAAGGCATGGAAGTGGAAGCCCTCAATCCCCTCGGGCAACTCCTTGAGGTCGCTCGCCAGTACGCCGAAGCGCGACCCGGGGCAACAGGGATTATAGATGTCCGTCTCGATGACCGAACACATGGGGTTGACGCGCAGACCGCAGCTCACCTGCTCACCGGGCCAGTCGGCATTATGCTTGTTCACACGTTCGGCGAAGCGCAGATATTGCTCGATGGAATTGAATGTGATGTGCGAGCTGCCAGCAATATAGGCATCAATAGTCTCATCGGTATAGGCTGGGCAATAGGTGTGGGTGCGACACTTGAGCTCGTCATTAGCCAGCAGCATCTCGTTCACTGAGCTGGCGGTGGACTCAATCCCATATTCACGGAACACGCCAAACGTGCGCCACAAGGCATTGGCCTTGAACGCCATAATGATGTCTACACCTGTGCGCTGGGCAACTCCGGTAATCAACTCGATGTTGCGTCGCAACTTTTCCTCATACACGATATAATAGGGCGTCTTGTACTCTTCCATTGTATCTAAAGTCTAATATCTAGCGTCTAACGTCTAAAGTCTCTAATTAAGTATCTCAAATTTTGCGAATTTCAGTAACAGTTTTCTTGTCTGTCCATCGGTGAACATGACGTCAATCTTGGCGTCGCCACTGGTGTCGATACTGGTGACAGAACCGCGTCCAAACCGCTGATGCAATATCTCGCTACTCACGTGCAATTCCTCAACCGAATGGATCGTGAAGTTGCCGCTAGCGGGAGCTTGCGGTGGTGTCGCAGCCGGTCGTGGCGGGGTGGCGGTTCGTGGTTGGCTAGAGGGTTTAGATTGGCTAGAGGGTCTAGATGGTCTAGGGGGAACCTCCAGGTCTTCATCCCATCTATTGGCTCGCTTGCGTGATGGAACTGGTGCCGAATTGGTGCTACCCAACAGCAGGTACTCGGGCGCAATGTCCCGCAAGAAGCGGCTCATCACACACGATTTGGTCTGTCCGTTGTGATAACGCGAGGTGGCATAGGTGATGATACAGTTCACCTCGGCTCGGGTGATAGCGACATATAGCAAGCGTCGTTCCTCTTCGATCTGGTACAACGAGCCGGCACTCATGGCGCTCGGGAACAGGTCTTCCTCCACGCCCACGATGATAACGTTGCGGAACTCCAGACCCTTAGCGGCATGGACGGTCATCAGGGTCACTTTCTCGCCGTCGGGGTCGTTCATGTCCTGATCTGTTAGCAGCGAAGTCTCGGCGAGGAAGTCGCCAATCTGGTAGTGCTCGTCACCACTTTCTTCCTTGATTTGCTGGAAGTCGTTCACAGCGTTCACCAACTCGTCGAGGTTTTCGATACGGCTGATATTCTCGGGAGTGCTGTCTCCCAGCAACACGCTCTTGATGCGGGTCTGCTTGACCATTTCTTGGGTTACCGTCAACGCGTCGCTGCCGTTCTGGTTCAATTCAATGAGCCCTTTCATCAGCGTGATGAAGCCCTCCAGTTTGGTCAGGGTGCCGCGGTTCACGTTCAGCCCGTTTGATTCTGGATTGTTGATGACTTGCCACAGGCTTACGCCATTTTGCGTGGCGCAGTGGGTGATTTTTCCTACTGTGGTATCGCCGATGCCGCGCGACGGGTAGTTGATCACACGTCTCAGCGCCTCGTCATCATCGGGGTTGATGATCAGGCGCAGGTAGCAGATGGCATCTTTCACTTCCTTGCGCTGGTAGAACGACAAGCCGCCGTAGATGCGATAAGGAATCGCGCTGCGCATGTTGCCATGCTTGTCGCGACGGCCGCCGTTACTCAGGGCTTCCTCCAAAACGCGCGACTGGGCATTGGTGCGGTAGAGCACAGCGTAGTCCTCATAGCTGTCGCCCTGCCTTGCCTTCAATGCGGCAATCTGGTTGGCGACAACGTAGGCTTCCTCATAGTCGCTGAAGCATTGGATGACGGGGATGCGGTCACCGACGGCATTCTTGCTGAACAAGTGCTTGGCAATCTGCCGGTTGTTCTTCTCAATGAGGCTGTTGGCGGCCTCGGTGATATTCTGTGTAGAGCGGTAGTTGCGCTCCAGCTTGAAGGTCTTGATATCGGGGTAGAACCGTTGCAGCCTGAGGATGTTGTCAATGTTGGCGCCACGGAAACTGTAGATGCTCTGGGCATCATCGCCCACGACGCACAAGCGGTTATATTTCTTGCTCAACTGGTGAACAATCAGGTGCTGTGAGAAGTTGGTGTCCTGGTACTCGTCAACGAGTATGTAGCGGAAAAACTCCTGGTATTGCTCCAGCACGTCCTCATGGTCGCGCAGCAGGATATTGGTATAGAGCAACAGGTCGTCAAAGTCCATCGCCCCGGCAATGCGACAACGGCTCCAGTAGGCCTTGTATATGCTGGCCGTTTCGGAACGTTGAGCGTCGCGGTCGGCATCGATAAGCGCCTGGTTGCGGGCATAATCTTCGGGTGTTATCAGGGCGTTCTTGGCATTGCTGATTTGAGTCTGGATGGCAGCGGGTTTATAGATCTTGTCATCAAGACCCATGTCCTTGACAATGAGCTTGATGAGAGAACGCGAGTCGCTCTGGTCATAGATGGTGAAATCACTCTTGAACCCGATGCGCTCGGCATTGCGGCGCAGCAGACGCGAAAAGATGGAATGGAAGGTGCCCATCCACAGTTGGGCAGCAACCTCGGGACCCGCCAACGGTTCAATGCGCTCGCGCATCTCGCGGGCTGCCTTGTTGGTGAAGGTGAGCGCCATGATGCGCCATGGCTCGTACCCCTGCTTGAGCAAGTGCACGATTTTATAGGTCAGCACACGCGTCTTCCCAGACCCTGCACCGGCAATCACCAGCTGCGGTCCGTCGCAATACTCGACAGCGGCGCGCTGCTGTTCATTCAGTTTCTCCAGATAATCTTCATTCATGGTTGCAAATATACTAATTTTTTCGGTGTGTGTTAAGGTTACTTGGGACAGAATCTGGCAAACCCTGTTCTACACCTCTTTATCGAAGGTAGCCTCTCGGTACTTGATGAGTTCGATGTTCAACTTCTCGAGGAGCGAAAGCTGGATGTCATCGTTGTTGTCGGCGGGTTTGTACCACGGCTGTTTGCTGAAGTATTCCTTTAGGTCCTTGGACTGGAACACATAGCCGCGACGGGCAAGGATGAAATTGCGTAACAGGCGCAGCGTCGGTTTGTCATAGTAGTTCAGCTCACTGCCGTGGAGCAGTGTGTTGCACACGTAGTCATAGCACCCGTAGTTTGAATTGGAACTGGTGAGAGTGATGCTGTCAACAAGCAATCGGTGCGGAAATTCATACTCATCAAACCCCACCGGATACAGGCACAGGCCGTCCTTGATGAACTGCACTTCCATAAATCCGTTCAACGGAGTGCCTTCACCGTCGATGTTGAGGATACCTGTCGTATGGCCGTTAAAGGTCATGGCTTCGATGGGCACATAGGTGCCACCCACGAGGGCCTTGTTCCAGTCGATGGTCACACGGGTGCCGTTGGCCATGGTGTAGTCGCCCCTGAGGAGCGTCATCCAGTTTTCGACATTGAGCTTCTGGTTGTCCTCTTCTCTGGTTGCACTCATCAATTTGTATAGGGTGTCTTCTGCGTCATAGAAACAGAGGATATTCAAGTCCTCCTGCTGGATGAGGCGAACGGTGTGCCCTTCTTCTTCGACCATCATCGCGTCGTTAGGACCCTGGGTGATGATGTAGGTGCCGGGTTCGCCTTTCACGGGCACCAGCATGAATTCGAGTTCCTCGCCCTCGACTGTTGAGCCTAAGATCACTTTTCCACCTTCATGCAAGGTAGCGGTATAGACGAGCGCGCCGTTGTACCACATGCTGCCTTGCTCGATGTACTGTGCCCCTGCTGAGAGGGCACTGAGCATCAATATGATAAATGCAATTCTTTTCATTTGAAAATGATTATGTGGTGTTTATTCTCTGTTAATCAGCAATACGGTATTCCTTTCCCGTAAATCGGCCGTCGATGGTATAGACGCGTTCTACCGAGTAGCGCCCGCCATCGGGGTGATAAAGGTAGTTGCTCATGTGGATCTCCCGTTTCCCGGGATCCATGGCAACCAGCCCTTCATTGGTGGGCAGCTGGATGGCTTCTTTGGTCTTGATGTCGATAATATAGGACCAGACGTTACGCCCGTCGGGACACCCCTCAACAAAGATCTTGTCGGCATCCCAGGGAATGAAGTTGGCGGTGCTGCAGTCTCCGGCGGCAATCAGGTCAATGGAAACTTTGATGCCGTTGCCGTCTCGCATCTGGTCCCACCGCGGCTCGGCAGAGTTCTCGGTGGCAAACAGGTAGGTCACGAACCCCGTATTCTTGTCACGCATCCACACTGACCACTGGCCGTTCTCTGAACCCACGCCGTCGACGTTCACATACAGTTCCCTGTTATCGTCCTCATCTTTCAACTCGGCATCGTCGGGTAGCCTCACTTCTATATCCATTTCGTCCATGTCTTCATAGGCTTCAGCGCTGGAGTGGTCATAAACATGGGCCATGCCGGTAAACACATATTTGTGGTACCAATTCTCTCCGGCAGGGGAGGTCTCTTCCACGATGATGGTCTGGTCATATTCAAATCCCAGATAATAGTGCAGTGTGGAATTCTTCCATTTGCGCGGCAGATTATGGAAGGGAGTGCCTTCAGGCTTCATGATTCGGCTCGCGGGGTCGTAGTAGTAGAAGCAGCAGAAAGGCTGGATCTCGTTACCGGCTTCAGCGAAACTGATGACGAAGTATGTGCATCCGTTATCGCAGAGATAGACGCGTGCTTCAACATCTTGGGTCGCTCCGTTCATGTGATGAAAATAGGCCCAACCGAAGTCCTCACAGTCCACAAAAACAATGCCGTGGCACCCCGGGGGCATGGTCGATTCATCATGCTGATAATAGCTGTTGTTGCCCGCAGCGTCAATGATTGCCTGCACGCTCGCGGTGGGCCAGACGGCGTGAAAAGCCCTCATCAGCGCCATCACGTCGACCGTTCCGTTGCTGCTCTTTACGGGAATGTCCTTGCTCATCCAGTTGTCATTCACGGCCTTGAGTAGCAGGACGTCGGATGGCATGCCTTGGGAGCCAAAAGCCAGCGCAAAGCAGCAGAATAAGAATGTGATCGCCTTTCTCATCGCTTGATTGTCATTTCTCGTCGATTTCGTTCCAGTAGATGAAGGGTTCATAGGTTTCAGGTACCGCCTTCATGTAGGCCTTTCCTTGGTCAACGCTGATTTCTTTCCCATTGAGGGCACAGCCGTCAAGTTCGCCATAAACCTCCAATCCATTAAACCGTTCAATTACCTTGCCGCCCTGGAACTTGAAGATTTCGGTATAATAGGACGGGCCCCCGGCAGGTCCTGAAATCACCAGGTAACTGTTGCCGTTTTGGCTTTGGAGGATCGAAGGTTTAAAATTGGCTCTCACGGTGCCAACGAGTATGAATTTGCCATCCTCGCGGCTGAAGAATGCGCCATTTTCCTCTGCCTCGTCGCTAATCCATATCTGCTCGCCCATATAGTCGATAAAGACATGGGCCCACTTGGTCAGATTCACATCAAAATGCTCTCCGGGGTCGTCGTCGAGATAGAGTCTCTTCATTTCCTCGATGTCTTTCTTCCACACGGGAATCTGCTCATCGATCAGGGAATGGTAAACGGCATATTCCTGACAGTTGAGTTTGCCGTTATTGAGGGTCATGATGCCTGTGGTGGCACTCTCGGGAGCCCAATGGAGATAGCAAAACTCCACACCTTGAGGGCCTTCAAATGCCGCTGCAATGTTGCTGGGGAAGTACTCGCCACCGTCATCGGCATTCCATGTGCAGCCAAATTCTGGGTCATACCAACCCTCGACGGGATAGGAATAGACTTTATCGCCGTCGATGATGATTTCCAGCGCCAATGCCGACTTCTCATTTGGGTCATGCTTCTTTCTTGTGCTGTTCTTGTATTCGCCCTCAAATTGCATCACGCCATAGGTGTAACGGTCACCGATGATAAAGACTTTCTTCGACAGCTCGGCCTTCATGCCGTATTTTTCTTCCATCTTCTTGATGACTGCAGCTGGTAGCGGCACTTCTTCGTCGGTCGAGGCTGGCTGAATCTTGAGCAGTTTGTGGCTGGCGAGATAGCTGTCGGTAACGACAACGTTGCCACCCACTTCGTCCATATTCATATTGGGCTTGCCCTTGAGGGTGAACCGGGCGCCGGCAGATGGGATTTCGGGCCTGCCGTGCAATTCGCCCGGGAAGATTTTTTCGCCATCGGGGTTGAGAAAAATCTCATCCACATATTTCACATCCAGTGTCTTGGTGCCGTCAACAATCAGTTTGGTGTACTTGGAGACATTGCGGCGAAATTGCTCTTGGATTTCCCACGCCCGATGTGCTTCTTCAAAGTATTCGGGATATTCCTCGTCCAGCTGGGGTTCTTCCAGATAGCACCAGTAAACCATCTGCATCATGCCGCCATTGGTGCCGAGCAGGAACATGGGTGGGGGAGTGGTCCCGCCGTTCTTGTCAGGACCGCTGCCTGCCGTCATGGGAAGAATACAGCAGGCAAAAATCAAGGTGAGTAATATAACTTTATTCATCGCCAAAGGTTTCTGTGGTTTCGTCAATGACTTCGAGATATCCGTCTACCCACGCGTAGGTCCATGTGGTGATTTCCACCGCATCGGTGCGGGCGGTACTGGAGATAGTCTTGGTGTCGGGATGTATAACGGGATTGCTGATTAAGTCAAAATCCAGAACCATAGCGAAGCATTTGTCCTCGTCGTCCCATACAAAGCCGGCATAGTACTCCGAAACGCGCCCCACGGCATTGAGGCCGATATAAACCATCAGGTCGGGGATGCCGTCAAAGTTGATGTCCGTCGTATCATTCACCCAACGGGCTGCTTCCTCAGGGCTGGGCGCTTCGGCAAGCCTCTCCACCAGATCGCGTTCAAATTCCATCGCGGGTTCGTCGCTTTGAGGTGTGTAGGCCTTGACAAATATCCGCCCGATGTAGCCTTCGCTGTCGGGGCCGAATGACACCTCAAAGCGGTAGTCCTCACGTTCTGCAACTATGACCCTCTCCAGGGTATAGAGCAACTTGCCCTGAGGTGTGTAGAACTCGAGCGAGCCCTTATCAGCGGAGTACTTGACTGGCCATCCGAACTTGGTACCGGCAATGGGCGGGTCATCGGCTTGGCGGCTGGGCGCCAAGATATATTCACCCTCCCGGCCATCAACCTTGGTCAGGCTCAGTAGGTTTTCCTCAATGTCATCGGTCATATAGACGTATTTATCCATGCGTACCTCGCGCACGATGTATGTCACGTCGGTCTCATTGTCCATGAACCTGTCGCCCACGTTGATGTTTTGGGCGGGCAGTTGCAGGAAGCAGCACAGCGTCAGTATGGCAAAAAGTTTTCTCATATCACTTGAAGTGAATGGATTGGATAATCGGCATCACGTTACCTTGATAGACCTTGGTATCCCCTTCATGGTAGGAAATGGTGCCGCCGGCGGTTTTGCCATCCTCGTTGATGACAACAAAGCGCCAGCTGACCAAGAGACCGTACCCGGTATCGATGGTCGAACGCAGCATGACGGTGTTACCTTCGATGATGGGCTCGTCACAGGCCTCGTCCATGGCCTTGGCGGACCACATCACGTTCTTGGCTACCTCGTTCATGTCCAGGTCCTCCATGTTGGTATCCATTTCATACAAGGTGATTGTGGCACTCGAGAGATACTCTTCGCCGTCGTCACGCACGTTAACGGCATTGGAGTTAAAGCTCATCTGGCTTTCACTGCTCCAACCCTCTGACTTCTCAAATTCATTGGGAATACTCACGGTAAATCCGGGAAAATTAAGGGTCTTGTAACCTTCGGGAACGGCAGCAAATGCCTTACTGCTAGTGAAAAGCATCACAAAACTTGCTGCAAGGGTAATTAAAAAAATATTCTTCATAAGCCTAAATCGTTTAACTATTCGCAAAATTATAAAAAATCTACGAATTAATCAACTATTTTGTGAAAAATGTTATCCAAAATAAGAGAATAACTCCCAACTCCTCCCCCGCCTGGGGGGAGGTGCCCGAAGGGCGGAGGAGGGGGAGCGATTAGAGAAGGCCAGGGGGCGTTGATGTTCCAAGAGGAAGTGCTTCGAGGGTAAATCATACTCCTCCGCCCTAACGGGCACCTCCCCTATTAGGGGAGGAGTTGAGTATCAACAACTTATTTTCATCGAACTTACGTTAACTATTAACTAAACTCTCATAGCAAGGGATGCTTTCCAGGAACCGGTAACTGTTGTTCTCGTAGTCGATTTGGCAGCAGTAGTGGTTCAGGCCGTTACTCACGATGAGGTAGCGCGCCTTCAGCACCATGTTGTAACGCACAATCTGGTCAAAAGTCTTTTGTGAAATGTTGACACTTGGAGCCTTGTACTCGACGATGACCAGCGGTTGCCCAGTACGGTCGGCAACCACGGTGTCACAACGGCGTGCGATGCCGTTCTGGTTGAGTGATACCTCGTTGCCCATCAGTGCAGCGGGAAACTCCTTCTCTGTGATGAGCCACTCGACAAAGTGCTGCCGCACCCATTCCTCGGGTGTCAGTGCCACCCAGCGGTCCCTCAAGCGGTCCCAGATGGCACACGAGCCGTCCTCCCGCTTCTTCACCTTATACTCATATCCCGGTAAATTCAACTCCACCATAATTGTCTATTCTTTCCACAAAAGTACAAAAAAAGCACTACCTTTGCAAAAAATAATCAACAGAATAACAATGAAAAAATCATTCTTCTTTACCATTATCATTGCTATGGCGACTCTCAATGCCATGGCTCAACAGTTTGACGACTGGTTTAATGACAGTACCCTAAGGCTTGATTATGTCTTTGCAGGAAACAATCATGACCAGCAGATTTTCTTTGAGAAAGCATGTATCACTCCGCGATGGGCTGGGCGAAAGGCTCGTCTCGCTGAAGTTCCCCTCAAGGGCAATGGCCAGCTGACAGTAACTGACAAGGCCACGGGGCAGACATTGTATGTCCACACCTTCTCGACACTCTTCCAAGAGTGGCAGGCAACAGAAGAAGCTACGCTCGTCAACCGTGCCTTTGAAACTAGCTACAATGTTCCGTTGCCTAAGCTGCCCGTTGACATCACTGTGACACTTACTGACTTCCACGGCAAAGTAGTTGCCTCAATGACCCACAAGGTGGACCCATCGGACATCCTTATCCGTCGATTAGGCCCGAATGGTGTGCCTTTCCATTATGTCTGGAAAGGCCAGACCCTTCCAGCTGCTGAAAAAACTGCCGACCAACCGGGTAAACGGGATTACATGCCCAGCGAGGGCCCGCTTGATGGTGAACCTGACATCACTTCCTGCATCGACCTGGCGATTGTGGCTGAGGGCTACACCCATGCCCAGATGGGTAAGTTCTACAATGACTGTCAACGTGCTGTCGATGCCTTGTTCGCCCGTGAACCATTCAAGTCGCTCAAGAATCGCTTCAACGTTGTTGCCATTGCAGCCGAGTCACTTGAGGGCGGACCCAGCGTCCCTCACCTGGGCCGTTGGCGTAGCACTGCTGTTAGCACCAACTATGATACTTTCTATAGTGACCGTTACCTAACTACACGTGATATTCACCACCTTTATGACCTGTTGTCATGCGTGCCTTTTGAGCATATCATTGTTCTTGTCAACAGCGATACCTATGGAGGTGGAGGCATCTATAACCAGGTGATGGTTACCACCAGTGATCATCCTACCTTTGCCCAAGTGCTGGTTCATGAATTCGGACACTCCTATGGTGGACTTGGTGACGAGTACTTCTATGATGACGCCTATGAGTCGATGTATCCCGCTGACACCGAGCCTTGGGAACCCAACCTGACCACCCTTGTCGATTTCCAAAACAAGTGGGCGGACATGCTGCCCAAGGGCACAGCCATCCCCACACCTCCTGATCCCAAGGTGCCGAATTACCGCAAAATCACCAACGACAAGGAACGCAAAGCCCTCAACGCCGCCACCCAGCGAGTCGGTGTCTTCGAGGGTGGGGGATACCAGTCCAAGGGCGTTTACCGCCCCGCTCAGGAGTGCCGCATGAAAATCAACGAAGTTGAGGACTTCTGTCCCGTCTGCTCCCGCGCCATCCGCCAAATCACCGACTTCTACACCAGCTTCTAAACCTGAAGCATAGTGGAAAAACCAGAGGAACATAATTAAATGCATTGGTGTCCGATATAAATTTGGTGGTACGTCGTAATTTACTGATTCATGCAAATTTAGATACATCATCAGAGCAGTAGGGTTACCCGTGGCTGTAGGGCCTCGCCTTGGCGTGGCCGTTCCCGCTGGATAGTTCGCAACCCCCTGATTTCATAGGATTGTTTTACATAACTAAGGATAACAGCTATTTGAAAGCGATTTACCTGCTGTCGCTCAGCGGCCACGCCAAGGCGAGGCCCTACAGAGAGGATGCTCCATTTGGGAAGACAAGAAAGACAATAATGACAGTTATTTTGTTGATAATCAATATGTTGTATTTGTTGTCTTTCTAGTCTTCATATAACCTTAGCGGCTTGGCGGCTTTGAGTGGGACTTGGTGGTGGGCGGTCACGCCAAGGCGAGGCCCTACAGCCAGCCGCCGTTACAGCATTGCAACATTTTCCCCGGACACCAATGAATTAAATGTCACGTTGTTGTCATTCCGTAAAGAGACAAAATGTTTTTATTATTCTGACACCTCTCTTAGGAAACTATTTACTATCTTTGCAGCAAGAAAACCAGACACGAAATGGCAGTAAAACGAGAAACGGTGACCTTTACTTCATTGAGTAAAGAAATTAAGGGCGGCAAGTTCAGAAATATCTACGTATTGCAAGGCGAGGAACCTTATTATATCGACCGCCTGCAGCAACTCATTATCGATACCGCTTTGACCGAGGACCAGCGTGACTTCAACATGTCACTATATTATGGTAACACGGCCAATGTGCGTGAGGTGATCAGTGCATGCCAGCAATATCCGGCATTCTCTGAACGCAAGGTTGTGGTGGTGCGCGAAGCCCAACTCATTGCCAAGCAACCAGGCCACAAAAATGATCTGGACCTCTTTGCTTCCTATGCCGAGAAGCCCATGCCCACCACTGTTCTTGTCATCTGCCACAAAGGAGGAGCCCTCAAGAGCAAACCGTTTAGCACCGCACTCAAGGAAGCCAGTACTGGTGTGGTCTTTGACTCTAACAAGGTGAAAGAGGGACGTGAACTGGAAAACCTGATTGTGAGTTATGCCAATTCTCTGAGCTGCAACATCGACAACAAGGCAACCAGTATGCTTGCCGACCATATCGGCACCGACATAGCCCGTCTGTTCAGCGAACTTGATAAACTGGCGATGCTTGCCGAGGGTGGCAACATCACGCCGTTGCTCATCGAAAAGAACATCGGCATTAGTAAGGATTTCAATAATTTTGAGTTGGAAGATGCATTGGGCAAGCGTGATGCAGTGAAGGCGTTCCGTATTGTGGACTACTTTGAGCGCAATCCCAAGAATAATCCTTCAATGATCAGTGTGGCGATGCTTTTCTCGTTCTTCTCCAATGTGTTGCTCACTGCTACAGCTCGTGACAAGTCTCTTGATGGTATCATGGCCCTGGTGGGTACCCGTAGCCAGTGGCGCGCCCGCAAGTTCCTGGATGCTACTCGCATGTATAACACCCGGTCTCTCGTGAACATCATCGGCTACCTGCGTGAGTGCGACACCCGTAGTAAGGGCATCGGTTCTCGTCAGGACCAGTATGCACTTCTCAAGGAACTGGTGTATAAAATCCTTCATGCCTGAATAGTATTGTCTAAATGCTTATTTCCGTGGTTTTTTTAACCG
>JAEEGL015999887.1_pt1 | contig 12413 bp, 12 predicted proteins | sample 9134231 | NCBI WGS metagenome assembly JAEEGL01 (sample SAMN16246548, study PRJNA631951) | gut metagenome | biome: gut microbiome; feature: rumen; material: fiber-attached | host: Bos | place: Iran: Karaj | collected 2018-10 | reverse complement strand
GTTACGGTTTTTCCCTTGTGGAATGGGCCTGCGGCGCTAAACACGGAGGAAACGGAGGCACAGAGACACGGAGAGATTTTGGTTGGAGAGTGTTTTGGGAGGAGCCTTCGCACCGGGGAAACACCGGACAAACGCTTGACAGGGAAGTTTTTTGGGATGCGAAGCTCCTCCCTGCAAACTCTCCGTGTCTCCTTTCTCCGCGCGCTCCGTGTTTTGCGCCGCAGGCAGGTCCCGTTTCTCATGGTTGGGGGGCTTGGTCAAGGGGATCCCTTGCGAAGTCGTGGAAATTCCGGGCGCGGAGACCGTCGGAAAACACCAGGGACTCACCGTCATAGACAACGCAAGGCGCCTCGGCCTCGGGGGTTTTGGCCATGAAGTGCCGGAGAAGGACGGCGAACGAATCGTGCCACGTCTTGGCCGACTTGATTTCGACGGGGCGGAGGCGCCGTCCCGCGGTGGAGAGCAGATCGATTTCGAAGCCCTTCCCCGTCCGCAGAAATGCGAGGCGGGGGGCCTTCCCGGCATGGAAGCGCCGCTTCCAGGCATCGGCCACGACGAGATTTTCGAAAAGCTGTCCCCGCAAGGGATCCCGTGTGGGCTTCGATGCCAAACCGGGCGCAAAACGCAAGTGCAATTCCCGATTTGCGCCCGGTTTCGTTTTGAAATGCAAGCAACGGGTAAGGAGAAAATTGTTGGTGGGACGTGAAAGATTTGCGGGAGGAACGCGAGTATCGAGATGAAGGGCGGCGTGTGGACACGGTGTCCGGCCGCCCGCGAATGGAAAGGATGAAACCCGATTTCAACAGACTCAAGAGGCGGCAAGGACGCCACAGCACTCGGTGTTGCGATCAGCGCGGGAGTCAGCCCCACGTTTCCCCGCGCTCCACCTTCTTGCCGACATCACCCTCTTCCGTCCGCCGGACGCCGTGGCCGTCTACCCCCTCCTTCCCAATCCATCATGATGTTCTTCAATTTCCCCATGTTCTGGCTTGTTGCCACGATGGCAACCCAAATGCCTGCCCCACCAGCCCCGACAAGGACGCCCCCCCGGTCGAATGGCGATATGTATTTGACAGACACAGACGAAGCGGGGTACACAGGAAATGGCGTCGCAGCCCACGGCAAACCCGCGGAGCTTCGCGCCGGACATCCTGTTTTTCGCATCTTTTGCGAGATGTATTCGATCGGCAGAAAACTGAGAACTTTCACGACGAATCAACAGCAACGAGGACGCGCCCCCCGGCGTGCTTCCTCCGTGTTGCTGTTGGGCTTCTCAGTGCCTCTGCCGGTCACGGTTGGAGGCGCGCTTTTTTGTCGGCCCGGACGTGCCCCCTCCGAGGAAAAACACGGGGCGGCGGACAAACGAGGATGAGGATGAACAAATTGGTTGGCCTGTGGAAAAGTGGAGTCAAAGGCAAGGCGGTGGGCATCGTGTGCGGTGCAATGGTTTTGTTGCTGTTGTTGCAAAGCGGCTGCGGCGGAAGCAGTGACGGCGGAAGCCGCGGGAATGTCCGGGCCCTTTTCGCCAAGGCAAAGGAGGCGGAAAAGGCCGGGAACATCAACTTCTTCGGATTCTACACGGGGATGCCCATGGAGGACGCCAAGGCGTTGGCGGAGCATTACGGACTGGATATCGAAGAGGAGTACAGTTATGGATTGGCGGGGATGATGGATTTTTTGGGGATGCTTCCAAAACGCACTTTGGAGGAGAACGTCGAGACGCACGAGGTGTACAGGATGTGCTTCAGTCTGGACAAGGTACGGAAAATCACGAAAGGGGGAAACACCTTTGATGAATTGGTACAAGCCGTTGCCAATCAGGTGGGGGACATGAAGTGGAATAGTGATGGGTATACCCGCGAGACCATCGACGGGGTTGTTGTGGCAATGAATGAAGGATTAGGGTGTGTCATTGTTGACCACCTCCGCAGAAGAAAGGCGGAACGTGCCCAGGAAGAAGCGGAAAAGCGCCAAAAGCAAGAACAGGAGGCCGAACAACGGATAAATAAATGGTTTGATAAAGCAACGGAACAGGGGGATACAAAGGCCCACGAGAGTCTTCTCAAAGCGGCAGAGCTGGGAAATACCACTGCTCAAATTTACCTCGGCATGATGTATGAAAACGGTCGCGGGGTCGAGCAAAACGATGTGCTGGCGGTTGAGTGGTATCGCAAAGCGGCGGAGCAAGGAGATGCCGATGCGCAGAACAACCTCGGCGGGATGTATGAGCAAGGTCGCGGGGTCGCGCAGAGCGATGCGCTGGCGGTTGAGTGGTTTCGCAAAGCAGCGGAGCAGGGGAATGCCTATGCGCAGAACAACCTCGGCAGGATGTATCAGAGTGGCCACGGGGTCAAACAGAGTGATGCGCAGGCGGCTGAGTGGTGTCGCAAAGCGGCGGAGCAGGGGAATGCCTTTGCGCAGATCAACATCGGCATGATGTATGAAAAAGGTCGTGGGGTCGAGCAGAACGATACGCTGGCGGTTGAGTGGTTTCGTAAAGCGGCGAAGCAGGGGATAGCCTTTGCGCAGAACAACCTCGGTTGGATGTATCAGGAAGGCCGCGGGGTCGAACAGAGCGATGTGCTAGCGGTTGAGTGGTATCGAAAAGCAGCGGAACAAGGGGCTGCGCGGTCCCAATACCACCTCGGCTGGATGTATGAGCAAGGTCGCGGGGTCGAGCAGAGTGACGCGCTGGCGGTTGAGTGGTATCGCAAGGCGGCGGAGCAAGGAGATGCCGATGCTGCAGAGGGGTTGCAGCGTCTCGGGCAGTAAGCCCGTCAGGGGATTATGTAGTTGTCCCGGCAGCCTCTACAGAAGCTGCGGCTTTCATCCTGTTTCCCAGAAGGACTGAAGACCTAAAGGCACATCCAGATAAGATCGCCTTTGCAGAAAGCAAAGTAAAGGGCCAGACTCGGGATAGACACGAGTCTGGCTCCTTGATTCCCTGAAAGTGCCAGCGAAGACAGCGTACTTCGCAGAAAATGAGATTTGGACATGGACAGGAGTAGGTCAGGAAGGCTAGGAATAAGGTTCCGCAGTTTCTTTTTGTGACCGCTGAAGTGCGCAAAAAAGGCCATATCCTTTTATAAAAATCGTCCGAAAACACGTTTACAATCGATGATAGATTAATTATAATTAGGGCAGAAATTATAGGAGGAGAATGATGAAAACAAGGATGAATATGAAGAGGAGAAATAAAAAGTCGCCTAGGGAAATGAATGAAGACGGAAAGAAATTGGTTTCCAAACGGCTCAGGGAAATAACCGGACTTGGGCAAGATACGTTGAAAATTTGGACTTCAGCGACAAATGGCTCATCTGAATTGCTGTGCACGAGTGCCGATTGTCAGAAAACCGCATTGCTTTATGTCAGATTCTCGAGATCTTATCGGAAGGATTTTGAATGCAAGACCTCAGGATGGCATTCTGTGACACGCAAAGCGCTTGAACAAACACAAGCAGATTTCTGGGTTTTCGTCTGTGTGCCCACTCGGGGAAAACCGACGCCAGCCAATTGTGATTATGTTATTATCAATCCGAAGGTCTTGAGCGACCGCTTGCAAGCAATAGACCCGAATGGGAAAACATGGCACATCTATTTGACGCACTGCGGTGATAACATTGTCGACAGAAGACCAAGAAATTCAGGGAACAACGACCCCACTTTGAAAGACTACACGGAATTTCTTAACAACTGGAAGAGTGTGGAAGAGTTCTTGAACAGGAAAACGAGCCCAAATCCGAATGCCGGTTAGACAAGGTCCAACGTTTTCTTTGACAATGGGTAGGGGCGCCAGACGCCGGGAGTGCTGCCGGGGTCTGGTCCCTTTTCATCCTGCCCCTTTTCTGGAAGGCGTATCCCCGAGGGCTGTCCGCGCCCTGGTAGCTTTCCGCGTCCGTGAAGCGGCATTCGAGACATTCATGTAGATTCCCTCCTCCCGCTCTCCTCCCGCGTTCCTCCCGCTTGTCCGCCCGCAGGGCGCGCCGCCCACTTGGCACTCGCCACTTGTCACGGCGCTCCCATCCGCGATCCAAGCGCGTTTCTGTCCGCGAAGCGGTTTTCTTGTTTTCAATGTAGACAGCCCTCCCGTCGCCCAGCCATCCGCATCCGCGCAACGGCATTCGAGACATTCATGTAACTCTCCTCCTCCCGCTCTCCTCACACGTTTCTCCCCCTTGTCCGCCCGCAGGGCGCACCGCATCTTGTTACTCGTCACTGCCTTCTCCTTTCCGCCGGGCGGGGTTGTCCGCCCGGCGCCCTTGAAAAAGTTGTGCCGGGTTGTCCAAGTCGTCTCTCTTTCAAATTGCCGTAATTGTCTGACCGGTTTCCTCCCCCGAAAACTTTTTCCAATCGTTGGAAAACCGGTGGAAAATTTTTCCAATCATTGGAAAAACAGGCCGAACTTTTCCAACCATTGGAAAACTTGGTGGTGGGCGGAGGGCCACCAGATTGTGCAAAACCCGGGGGCGGACGCCCGCTCAACGGAGGGCGTGCAACTCCGTCTCCAACGCCTTCAGGGTGTCCAGGATTTCCCGAAAGGCGGGGCGGGGGCCGAAAATCATGTTCTGCATGTGCGCGTAATCGGCCTCCAGCGCGGGCCAGGCGGTTTCGGGCGGAACGAGGCGGATGGTGCGGGGCGTTGCCTCTTCGTAGCGCGCCCAGGCGCAGCGGTAGAATTTCCGCTTGAAAGCCACGACCTCCGCCAGCAAGGGCAAGCGGGCCAGGGCGGCGTGTCCTTCGCGCCCGCGCGGCACATGCACCAGAGGTCGTAATAATGGCGCGAATAGCGCGGCGGCATCGGCCCCTGCCGCTCCGTCCGCATGGCTTCGCGGTGCAGGATGGTGGCCTTCTCCCAGAAGGTCCGCTCGGCTTCGACCGTGAGGACGCCGCACTCGGGGCGCGAAAACAGCCGGGGATAAACCTCCGCCGCATAGGGGCGGATGGGCCGCACCCGCGCCGGAGTCCACGCCGCGAGGCAACCGCATTCCAAACGGATTGCGCGGAGAATGGAGCGGTCTTCGAAACTTCTCGGATAATGGAAGAGGATCGTGTTGGCATCGTCCCCGTCCACGCGGACATTCACCGGCCGCCCCAGCGCCGCCGCCAGATCGTCCGCCAAACGCGGCACGAACCGGGTTGCCAAAAACTCCGCGCTCCTGGCGTTGGCTTGTTCGTTGAAAAGGTCCTGCCGCGTGTTGGTCCGCTCCGCCCAAGGTTCGTCTGTGCCGTAGCCAAGCAAACGCCAGTCGAGAATGAGGTCGACGTCCTCGGAGAACCGCTTGATCAGCCCGTGCACCTTGGAGAGGCTCGTGCCGCCCTTGAAGGCCATCTGCTTTCTCCATGGCGACATGCCGAACAGGCAATCCAACAACCAACACACCCAGAAATCCTTCTCCACGATGGCCCCCGAACGCCCCTTCTTCGCCGACACGTTGGCAAAGAGGGCACGCAAATCATCCGGGTTCCGCCGCGCCACCTCACGCATGGCCCTTGTCCTCCGCGAGTCCGGCGAGCGCCCCGTGTATCCAATCGGGCACATTGCGGGTTTCCCGTTCCATTCTTGCCAGCGAGGCCGCATCGAAACGCCGGGCGATTTTGGCCAGCACGGGGGCGTCGACGCGTTCCCTGCCCAACGCCCGCAACGCCTGGACGACAAGCGCGGTCTCCGGCGAGAGATTTCTGAGCATCCGGTTCGCCGTGTGGCGGAAGCGGATGTTGCCCGCCCCGCACGCATACACCTTGTAGGGGCCGTCGCTCGAATACACCCACGCCGCCGGAACCTGCTCCGACAATCCAAGCAGGTTCAACGCCGTGTCACCGTCCGGGCACACCGTCCATCCATTTTTCCGGGCCAGCGCGCGCGCCACGGCGTCGGCTGCAGGCTCCTCGAATTCGCCGAGGAATGCGTTGTACCGGGGCTTTTGGTAAACCCCGCGCACGATCAAGCGCAACACCCCCTCCGCCACGAGACGCAACACCACCCGGTTCGCCGTGTTCTTGCCCGCGATGTCCGCGAAATTCCCCATGACGAACAACGCCCCTTCCTGCGCCGCCGCAATCCGTTCCCGGATCCGTTCCGTTGTCTTTGGTCTTTCCATGTCGGAAAAAATATATTGTTTTTCCGACAAATGGCAAGCCTCATTCCGGCCCCATCCCATTCCCTGAAATAGAGCCCCTCCAAAAGCATTTTGCAGCCCCCCGTAGCCCTTTTCCATGTCCGCGAAGCGGTTTTCATGCTTTTCAATGCAGACATTCCTCCCGCACTCCCAGCCATCCGCGACCGCGCAGCGGCATTCGGGATATTCTTGTCGATTTCCTCCTCCCGCCACCCTCCCATTTCCCTCCCGCAATTTGTCCGCCCGCAGGGCGCACCGCCATTCTTGTCTCCTCCTTCTTGCTCCGCATTCCAGACTGCATTATGGTTTGGTTTCGACCATTGCAGATTTATATATGGAATGGTGTTCGAGCTGCCGGGGTCTGGCCCCTTTTCTGCCGGCCCCTTTTCTGGCCAAGTTTTTTTGCGGGGGATTTGCGAGTGGGCGGGGGGGATGGCCTGCGGCGCGAACACGGAGGGGACGGAGGAAGGAGGCACGGAGGTGTTTGAATGGGGGTGCATCCGCGCTCTCCAAACTCTTCAACAAAGGCCGAGGAACGAAAAAGGGGCTGCCGCGGGCACGAAGCTCCCTCCCGGAAACCTCCGTGTCTCCTTCCTCCGCGCGCTCCGTGTTTGCCGCCGCAGGCTTGGAAGGGGCACAGGCAGGCGTTTGGGTGCTGCCTGGGTCGGGTGCTGCCGGGGTCGGGCCCCTTTTCTGGGCCTCTTTTCTGACCTGAACAAGCATCGCGAGACTTTCGGAGGTGCAGCCACGCCGCTTAGCCAGGAAAAAGTTTTGGTGGGAGGTGAAAGATTCTGGGGGAGGGGCCCGAGTATCGAGGTGAAGGGCGGCGTGTGGACAGGATGTCCGGCCGCGGATGAAAAGGATGAAACTCGATATCAACGGATTCGACAGACGGAAGCGGAAAGCGGTTTGCGGGAAAGAGGGTAGGGAACTGGCCGGTTTTTGCTTGGCGGGGACATGGGGACGGGGTGTAAACGTCCGCGTTGCTTGGCCACGGAGTCCCCTTCCGGGGGTCTGAAATGGTGTCGCCCCTCCAGCCACCCGACGGGTCCTTGACGCCGGAACGCCTTCAGGACGCCTACGCCGCGATGCGGCGCACGTTCGCCACAAACCTCCGCCGCATCCGCAAGGAACGGGGATTCAAATGCTACGGCGCCGCCCTCGGGCTCGGGGTGTCGACCAGTACCTGGGGGCGCTGGGAGTCCGCACAGCGCTTCCCCACGCCGCCTCTCCTCGCCGGCATCGCCCTCCTCCTCCAGACGCCGGTCGCCGACTTCTTCGCCGACACCCCTCCCGAGGAGCCAGAATGATGCCAAGCCGTTTGCCTGGAGCGGTCCAAGAAACAGTGGATCCTCAACCTTTTGTCCCGTCAGGAATTTCCACCGAGGACGCGCGGAAGCGCGTCCCTCCCCGTGGAGAGCGCAGTGGGAGGGGCGCGCTTCCGCGCGACCTTGTGGGAGGGAAACGTCTGGGAAGCCACAGGAAAACGCAAGCCGCTCCACGCTCCGGCTTGTTGCCACGGTGGCAACCCGAATGCATTGCGTTGTGGCCTTGCCAGCGCCAGTATGGCGCCATCAGACGGTGTTGGGCATTCGGAACTTCAACTGATTGAAATGGAAACAATTACATCATCTTCAATGGGCCGCGGAATGAAAATGCCGGATCGAGGTGAAAGATTATGTGAGAGGGACACGAGTATCGGAGTGAAGGGCGGCGTGGACATGGTGTCCGGCCGCGAGACGAAAGGAGGTATTTCGAAAGAGGAAGGCGAAGGACGGATGGAACGCGGCTGGCCGGTGGGCCTTGGCGGGTCAAGCCCTGTCCAGGGGGATGCCCGGCACAAGGTCGGCGGGTTGGCAGCCGAAGGCGCAGCACAGTTTCACCAGCGTCTCCAGCGTGATGTTCTGCTGCCCGCGCTCGATCAGGCCCACGTAGTTGCGGTGCACGTCCAGACGCTCCGCAAACGCTTCCTGGGAAAGCTTCATCGCTTTCCGGCGCTGGCGGACGGCTTTGCCGAGCTGCAATCTGAAATCCTGGATGACCCTCTCCATGGGCATGGTCCGAGTGTGGAACGGGGCGCCCGGCAATTCTACACACTAAAATAGTGTATTTTTGCTTGCCGAGGGGCTGGCCGGACTCTATGTTCCCGTGTGTCGCCTCAATTTGGCCTTCCACCGGATGGGGCGGAAACGGAACGGAAAATTGTGAAAGTCTGCCTTTGCCATTCCAAACCGCGCGCACCCCGAACGGGAGGCGAGACGAATGCGGGCCGAACAAGGTCCCCTTCGGGGAACGGACCTGCGGCGCTGAACGGGGCAGGAAAGCAAATGCGGAGACACGGAGCGGGTTGGCAGGAAGGGGGTGCGCTCGCTGGGAATACATTATTTTTCCGGGAGGTGAAAGATTTGTGGGAGGGGCGCGAGTATTGGAGTGAAGGGCGGCGTGGACACGGTGTCCGGCCGCGAAACAACAGTGAGAGGAACAACAGATGGAAACAAGATGCAGACATTGCGGATCGAGTGCGCATGGACGCGGATGCCCCTATGGGCCGAACGGAGTGCATGAGCACAGGGCCGACGAAGGCCATTGCGATTGGTGCGGGTCGAGCGCGTACGGAAGAGGATGTCCGTACGGACCGGATGGCGTCCACCGGCACGGAATCGGCAGCAAGTGCATTTGGTGCGGCTCGACGGCGACGGGAATGGGATGCCCCTACAGCCCGACAAGGAGGCACGAGCGCTGAGCGCGCAGGCCACAAACCATTTTGCCGTTGGACGCCGGCGGGTGCCGGCGACGGCGGCGAAGAAGAAACAAATGAGGCAACAGCCTCGGAAGGAACCAACATGAAATACCAGAAGCCCAAAGTCGTCGCCAAGAGCGCTCCCAAGCAGTCGTTCGCCGCCGGATGCCCGACATATCGTCCGGTAAGCTCGTGCTGCAACGGCAACCCTTGCATGATTGGCAACATCCAGTAAGGAAACATCCTTATTGAAGCACTACTTGTCTGGGCAAGTCTTTCTACCTTGGCCAGGCAAGTAGGTCTGGTTGCTATAGGCCATTAATACCGTTTCAGATGAGAAACTGAACGGATGCCGGTATGACGTACACCATTGGATCAGGGCGGGAAAGATGGGGGCAATTAACTCCTCCGTCAGTTGACAAATAAATCAAAAAAATTGCCGGCTTGGTGTCACGGAAACTTTTGTAGGGCAAGTGTCGTGAAGGTACGATGGAACAAGGCGGTTTTCATCCGCCATGCTGGCGACGAGAGCGTCGTGTGGTGTCCGAAAACGGGGGGATGCACGGTCCTGCAGAACGCCAAGGCGATTCTGGACGAAGTGACACGGGAGTGGCGGGACGTGGAGGAGATGGTCTGCGCCGTCGCGGCGAAGTTCGGTTGCGGCGCGGACGAAGTGCGGGAGGGCGTGGAAGCGGTTGTCGGGGAGTTGGCGTGCCAGTGGTTTGAGGAAGTGGATGCAACGGACGATGCGATGGCGAACGGTCAAGATATCCGCGCGGGGGCTCCAACAGCGGGCGTGCCCGAGGGACAGGACGCCGATTGGACTCCGTTAGGCGATTTTTCCCGGCGGAATGGGTTGCCGAGAGAGTTGCACCTCGATCTGACCGACGGGTGCAACGAGCGGTGCGTCCACTGTTACCTGCCCAAGGGGGGCGCGCATTTCCTCAACACGGGAATCGCCTTGAAGGTGCTGGAGGAATTCCGCGAGGCACAGGGGCTCACGGTTTTCGTCTCCGGCGGGGAATGCATGCTCCACCGCGATTTCGCAGTCATCCTGAGGCGCGCGAGGGAGCTGGAGTTGAACATCGTCGTGATGTCGAACCTGACGAGATGCGACGGAAACATGGTCAAGCTTTTGGCGGAAGTCGAACCCCAGTTTGTGAACGTCTCGCTTTACGCCGTGACCGAGGCCATCCACGACGGCATCACGCAGGTGCCGGGGTCGTGCCGGAAGACGAAAGCGGCGATCGACGCGTTGCTGGCGGCGGGGGTGCCCGTCCGCATCGCCACGCCGTTCATGCGGGAGAACAAAGGGTGTGTGGAGGAGTTGAAGGCGTTCGCAAGGGAACGGCGCATCCACTTGATCCCGGACACGGAGATTTTCGGTCCCATCGACCACTCCTGCTCCAACCGTGAGCATGCGCTTCCGCTGGATGAGCTGGAAAGGCTGGTTTCGGTACACAAGGACGTGTTTTTGAAAAGTTTCGCCGAGCCGGAGCGGTGCCTGCCGGAGGCGAAGGTGTGCGACATCGGGGAGGCGCGGCTCAATTTGGACGCCGAGGGGCGGTACTATCCGTGCGACGGGTTCCACGGGGCCATCATCGGGGATGCGAGGAAGGATACGCTTTGGGAGGTTTGGACGGGCGAGGCGCTGAACAAGCTGCGGGCACTCAAGAACCGGGATTTCGGGGTGTGCGGGGCGTGTGCGGACCGGGCTTGGTGCAAGGTGTGCCCGATGAGGAATTTCAACGAGACGGGGGACATGTTCACGCATGCGCCGTGGCGGTGCGGAGCGGCGAGGGTGTGGCGGCGGGCATTCGGGGAGCAGAGGGGGGAAGGATAAGCTCACACAGAGGCACGGAGGCACAGAGAGGGGAGCCACAAAGGGCACAAAAGAACAGGGTAAAACGGAGAGAGATGAAACGATGACGATGGTGAGACTTTCGAAGAATGCGTTCGTGCGGCAGTACGGGCCGTTCACGTACGTGTTGGAGCGGATCAAGAACCGGGACGAGATGTTCATGGACGCGGAGCCGTTCATGCGGTGGATCACGCGGGAGGCGAGGGAGAAGGGGGAGATCGTCGACCGGATTTTGGGCGTGTTCAAGGGGGTGGACCGGGAGACGGTCGAGCGGGACTTCGAGGAGTTCCTGGCGCCGCTGGTGGGGGAAGGGGTGGTGCTGGAAGGGGAGTCGGAGGAGGAGATGGCGGCGAAGGACCCGGTGTTTTCCTACGACGTCGACAAGCCGAAGACGATGGACACGCACCGCATCGATCCATCGGAACGGCCGGATGGGGAGGTGCCGCAGGAGTTGCTGGAGGCGTGGTTCGCGGAGCATCCGACCGTGTTCCAATTGCAAATGGACATCACCCAGGCGTGCACGGAGCGGTGCATCCACTGCTACATCCCGGAATACAATCCGGTGTTTCTGCCGTTCGGGGATGTTTGCCGGGTGCTGGACGAGTTCCGGGCGCAGGGGGGCATCGAGCTGTCGATTTCGGGGGGCGAGTGCATGCTACACCCGGACTTCGAGAAGATTCTGCGCTACGCGCGGGAAAAGGACCTCATCGTGGGGGTGCTGTCGAACCTGACGCTCTGCACGGACGCGCGGGTGGCGCTGCTGCGGGAGCTGGAGGCGACGGTGCAGGTGTCGCTCTACAGCATGAATTCCGAAACGCACGACGCCATCACGAAGCGTCCGGGGTCGTGGGCGGCGACGAAGCGGGCCATCGAGAAGCTGCGGGAAGCGCAGGTGCCGTGCCGGATTTCGTGTCCGACGATGAAGCCGAACTACCGGGACTACCTCGGGGTACTGGAGTATGCGCGGAGTTTGCGGATGGATGCGCAGACGGACTTCATCATCATGGGGAAGCAGAATTGCGACACGAGCAACCTTACGTGCCGGCTGGATTTGGCAGAGACGCGGTCGATCCTGGAAGACATCGTCTTCCGGTCGGTGCCGATGCAGAGCGAATACTTCGACCCCGCGAAAAAGGAGGAGATGCTTCCGGCGGAGGAATGGAAGAAGCGCAAGGTCTGCGGCGCGTGCGTGAGCAGTGTGTGCCTCGAAGCGAACGGCGACTACTATCCGTGCCCGGGGTTCGGCGGGGTCGTCCTCGGGAACTGCCGCGAACACGACTTGAAGTGGATATGGAACGAATCGCCGGAGACGCTGCGCATCCGCGCCGTCACCGGCGCGAGCTTCCCGAAGTGCGCGGCGTGCGGGGACCGGGATTACTGCTCGACGTGCATGTGCCGGAACTTCAACGAAACGGGAGACATGTTCGAGCCAGCGGAGCACTTCTGCAAGGTGGCGAAACTCAACCACGAAATCGTGGACGAGAAACAACGGTTGATGATGGCAACGGCCGTCGCCGCGAAACAAGGCGAAAAGACTTTGACGGAATCGATGGGTTGCAACCAGTGAAAAGGTCAGAGACATCCAGATGGCAGAACAGCGCGTACATGTCCAGGGGCTGAGGCTCAACAGCCATCCGAAATCCGTGTCGTGCCGTTGCGTCGATGGCTTCTCGGTGGTGGATTGGCGGGAGTTCCT
>JAEEGL014141532.1_pt1 | contig 12413 bp, 12 predicted proteins | sample 9134231 | NCBI WGS metagenome assembly JAEEGL01 (sample SAMN16246548, study PRJNA631951) | gut metagenome | biome: gut microbiome; feature: rumen; material: fiber-attached | host: Bos | place: Iran: Karaj | collected 2018-10 | reverse complement strand
TGTCCAGAACTTCCTCGCCCGCACCAGGGAGAGCATCCGCGAAAAGCGTGCCCTCGGCAACGTTGGCCTGCTGATCCCGGAAGTCCTGATCCCGATGCTCCGCCAGGAGATCTCAGAAAACAGCGTGCTGTATAAGCACGTCAATATCGCCAGAGTAAACGGCGAAGCGCGCCAGAACATCCAGGGCGAAGTCTCTGAGGGCGTCTGGACCGACTGCTGCGCGAACCTGAACGAGCTCAGCCTCGGCTTCAACGACCTCGAGATCGACTGCTACAAGGTCGGCGGATTCTTCGCGATCTGCAACGCGAACATCGAGGACGCCGATGTCGACCTGCTGGCTGATATCCTTACCGCGATCGCCCGCGCGATCGGCGTTGCACTCGATAAGGCCATCCTTTACGGCCGCAGCGGCCCCGGCAAAAAAATGCCTCTCGGCGTTGTTACCAGGCTTGCCCAGGAATCCCAGCCCGAGAGTTATCCCCCCACTGCACGTCCGTGGGCTGATCTGCACAGCACGAACATCCGTACCATCAACGGCAGCGGCATGACCGGCGTGCAGCTCTTCCAGGCTCTGGCCGGCGCTGCCGCCTATGCCAAGAAGAAAAACTACACCACCGGTGAAAAGACCTGGTGCATGAATGAGACCACCTACCTCGCCATTCAGGCCGCGGCTATGAGCCTCAACGCTGCCGGCAATCTGGTCACTGCGATGGGCAGGATCATGCCGGTCCTCGGCGGAGCAGTCGAGATTATCGACTTTATGGCTGATAACGACATCGTTGTCGGGTACTTCGGTCTCTATACTCTCGGCGAACGTGCCGGCTCCAAGTTCGCCACCAGCGAGCATGTGCGCTTCCTGCAGGATCAGACCGTGGTCAAAGGCACCGCGCGCTATGACGGCGCACCGGCCATCGCTGAGGCCTTTGTTGCGATGAACATCGGCAACAGCACCCCGGCCAAGGTCGCTACCTTCGCCGCTGACGGCGCCAACACCGTATCCGGCATCCTGCTGCCGGCCACCGCGACCGTCGCCTCTGGAGGCACTCTCGCCCTGCAGGCGACCATCGTGCCTCTCGGCCTCGATGCTCCGATCACCTGGGTCTCCGCCACTACTGGCAAGGCCACCGTTGACAGCTCCGGCGTTGTCACCGGCGTCGCCTCCGGCTCCAGCGTGATCACCGCGACTGCCGACGGCAAGAGCGCGAGCTGCACAGTCACCGTCACCAACGGCTAATAACCGGGGAGGAACAACATGAAGACTATGATCGCTATCCCATGCATGGACCAGGTGCAGACGGACTTCTTCCGTTCGTGCGTCGGGCTGCAGACCTCGGGCCAAATCCAGTGGACGACCTGCCAGGGCTCACTGATCTATGAATCTCGGCATAAACTTGCCGACATTGCTTTGGCCGGCGACTTCGACCGGATCCTGTGGCTGGATAGCGACATGGTCTTCGACCCGTCCCTGTTCAGGCGCCTCTCGGAGCATCTGGACCAGGGCAGAGAAATGGTCAGCGGGATTTATTTCGGCAGAAAAAATCCGATCCGACCGATCATCTATCGCCGCTGCGAGCCTGAACTGGTCCAGGATGGGCTCCGTCCTGCAGCAGAACCCTGGGACGACTATCCTGCCGACAGTGTCTTCCCGATCGCAGCCTGCGGCTTCGGCGCCGTCATGATGTCGGTGCCGATGCTCCAGCGCGTGAAGGCAGCATACCCGATCCCCTTCTTCCCGGTGGATGGCTTCGGCGAAGATCTCGCCTTCTGCCTGCGTGCGCGGGAGCTCGGCGTCACGATCTGGTGTGATTCAGGCATTAAACTCGGCCATACCGGCATCGCGATCTACAACGAAGCTGTTTATCAGAAGATCCAATCGGCAAAAGAATAAACGGAAACTGAATGACCCCTGCGCCCGCCGCGGAAATTGCAGCCTGTACGGTCACAGGCACCTGAGATCAAAGGGGCGGCTTGCAGTCGCCCCTGTTTCATGAAGGGAGAAAACTATGACTTCTGCAGAAATCCTTCTGCCCTATCTCAAAATTGATCTCGGCATTACAACGAAAGCATATGACGGCCGGCTGATCCAGTATCTGCAGCATGCTCAGATTGAGATCCAGCGCGAAGGCATCACGCTCAACTGTCAGGACGATCAGCTTGTAGTGATGTATGCCGCCTGGATGTGGCGGAAACGCGACACCGGTGAAGGAATGCCGAGGATGCTGCGTTATGCGCTGAACAACCGGCTCTTCTCGGCGAAGATGGTGACGTGATGGACGATGTGATCACTCTTGTTTCCAGAACACAGTCACAGGACGAGTTCGGTGTCTGGCAAAGCATCCTGACGGAAAACGAAGTCCTGTGTCAGGTTCACTCTATCACCCGCCAGGAATTCTTTGAAGCCGGAAGGTCCGGGCTGAACCCGTCCTACCTGTTTACCATCTTTGCGGGCGACTACAGCGGAGAGTCCATCGTCCGGTTCCACGATGAACAGTACAGCGTCTATCGATCCTATCTCGATCAGGAAACCGACTACCTGGAACTTTATGTCGAACGGAAGGGCGGCACCAATAAGATCCACGCGCAAGAAGGATCCGGCAATGGCACGCAGTAAAAAAGTCAAACCGGTTGACCTCAGCAAGGCAATGAATGAGATCTTGACGGAATACGGCGACGAAGTCTACAAGGTTATGGAAGAATGCATTGATGAGGTCACCGAAGACGCGAAGAACCAGCTGCGGGCTGTGAATCACTTCCGAAACGAGGCCTCCGGTGCCTATGCCGGCAGCTGGATCAATGAAAAACTGCAGTCGAAACCCCTGACGGTCCACCGTGCCGTCCACAATGAGAAACATTACCGGCTGACGCACCTGCTGGAAAAGGGCCACGTCATCCGCAACGGAACAGGCAGGACTTTTGGCAGGACGGCCGCCTATCCTCACATCGCGCCGATCAATGACCGCGCAAATGAGGATCTGATTCGGCTGGTGAAAAGGAGGCTGGAACAATGACCTATAAAGAAGTGGGCACGCTGATCGCCGGTATCGGTCTCGATTATGCCTATAACCACTTCACAGACGACACGGAGCACGAGCTGCCGTATATCTGTTTTTATTTCAGCGAGGCGGAGGACTTCGTAGCGGACGACACCAACTACCAGAAGATCCGTCTGCTGGATATTGAACTATACACCGAAAACAAGGACTACGACATTGAAGAGACTGTGGAAAACGCGCTTAACGAAGCCGGTCTTGTCTATGATAAATCGGAAACCTTCCTGGAATCCGAGCTGATGTATATGGTCGTCTTTACGACAAGCGTCGTTATCACGGAAGAAGTCCCTGAGCCAGAAACAACTACGGAAGGAGAATAAAAATGCCTGATCCTATTGAGAACAAAGTACGCTTCGGCCTTAAAAAGGTCCACTACAGCATTCTGAGCGGGACGACCTACGGGACCCCTGTGGCCGTACCCGGAGCAGTCAATCTTGACCTGAGCCCGTCCGGAGACATCGAGAGGTTTTATGCGGACGACATCGCCTACTATGTGTCCGTAGCGAACCAGGGTTATGAAGGATCCCTGGAAATCGCGAAGATCCCGGACAAAATGTTCGAGGATGTCTGGGGCTACACGATCGGAACTACCTCGAAGGTCCTGACTGAATCGGCCTCCGCGGAGCCGAACCCGTTCGCGCTGCTGTTCCAGGTCGATGGCGACCAGAATGAGGATGATTTTGTCATCTACTGCTGCACCGCAAGCCGGCCGAACATCGGCAGTCAGACCATTGAAGCCAACAAAGAGCCGAGAACACAGTCCTTTGACATCACAGCAGCCCCGAGGGCCGACGGTAAAGTGTGCGCGAAGACCACAAAAGACACGCCGTCCGGCACGAAGAGCAGCTGGTTCAGCTCTGTCTTCGTTGAAGCATGATCAAAACCGTTGAGATTGACGGAAAAGAGTATCGGATGAGGGCTTCTGCCCTCACTCCGAGACTCTACCGCGCTTTTTTTAAGCGTGACATGATCCGGGACATGCAAAACCTGCTGCATGCCTACAATCAGGCAATTATGCTGCCGGAAGATGCTACGGAAGACCAAAAAACCGAAGCAAATATCGTGGTCCTGGATTATCTCGAAGTATTCGAGAACATCGCCTGGCTTTTCTGCAAAGAAGGCGGCGAAAAAGTTGGCAACAGCCCAGAAGAATGGCTCGACACGATCGACGGGATGTTCTCCATTTATGAGGCAATGCCGGCGATCATCGATTTGTGGACGGAAAACCAGGAAACGACATCAGTCCAAAAAAACCAGGAAGGGCCACGGTAAGAGAAACGACCGGCGCTTTATTTATGCTCAGATGCGCCGAGCTGAACTTATCGGATAAGGCCCTTTCAGAGATGACAATGGGCATGGTTTACGACCTTCTGATCGAGAAGGCCAACGACAATGAACAATATCCCTATAAGGCGACACAGGAAGACATTGAAAGGTTCTTTGGGTGATTTATATGGCGGATAAAATCAGAGGAATTGCAATTGAGATTTCGGGCGACACCAGCAAACTGGTCAAAAGCCTGAAGAATGTTGATGATTCCATCAAATCCACACAAAAACAACTGAAGGATGTTGACAGGCTGCTGAAGCTTGACCCGAAGAACACGGAACTGCTTCGCCAGAAACAGCAGTTACTTGCAAAGCAGGTCGGTGACACCGGGAAAAAACTTGAAGAACTGAACAAGATTCAGAAGGAAATGGATGCACAGGGCATTGACAGGAATTCTGAACAGTATCAGGCACTTCAGCGTGAAATCATTTCAACTGAAAACGAAGTCAAGAACCTTGAAAAAGCAACAAAGGATTTTGGGAGTGTTGGCGCACAGCATATTGCAGGTGTTGGCAAGGAACTTCAGAATCTTGGCGGCAAAGTTGAAGCGGCAGGTCAAAAGCTGAAAGGCATTTCAACCGCTGCCGCAGGTCTGGAAGGTGCAATGGTTGGTGTTGGTTTAAAGGCCATCACCACAGCGGATGACCTGAACACTATGGCGGCACAGACCGGGTTAAGCACCGCTGAAATTCAAAAGTTCCAATACGCAAGTGACCGTATTGATGTTCCGTTGGAAACGATGACAGGTGCACTTGCCAAGATGAAAAAGAACATGACCGGGCAGCCTGAATTGTGGGAAGCACTTGGGATCAGCGTGACCGAATGGGCAGGTGGTCCAATGCGTGATGCCAACGATGTGTTTTATCAAGCAATTGATGCACTTTCCAAGATTCAGAACGAAACATTGCGTGACCAAGTTGCCATGCAACTGTTTGGAAAGTCTGCGGATCAGCTTGCCGGGATCATTGATGACGGTGGTGCGGCTTTAAGGGCATACGGTGAAGAAGCAGAACAGATGGGGCTAATCCTTTCTGATGAAGTGCTTGGAAGCTTGAACCAAACCAATGACCAGATTGACAAAGCAAAAGCACAGCTTCAAGCAGGTCTTCTTCAACTTGGTGCAACCATTGCACAGGTTCTTGCACCGATCATTGAAAAAGTTGCAGCTGCCGTTCAGCGAATTGTTGTTTTCTTCCAATCGTTGACACCGCAACAGGCGAAAATAATCATGATAATTGTCGGTATTGTTGCGGCACTTGCACCGTTATTGATAATTATCAGCAAAATTATCTTTTTAGTTGGTCAGGTGCTGACATTCGCACCAATGATTGTTTCAGCTATTTCCACCATTGGGACTGCTGTTGCCGGGTTGATTACGTTCCTGTCTGCAAACCCGATCGTTCTGATCATTGCGGCGATTGTTGTTGCGGTTACTGCGCTGACAATACTGATCGTAAAGAACATTGACACGATCAAAGCGGCACTTTCCGCATTCCGTGACTGGGTCGCAAGGCTGTTCAGTTCCATTGCGCAGACGATTTCAAACATTTGCACAGGTATTTATAACTTTATCCGGAACATCATCAACACAATTATCGGTTGGTTTAGGTCTTTACTCAGCATGTTTTCAGGTGTTGCGGCAAGCTTTGGCGGCACACAATTCCACATGCGTGGGATGGCAAGCGGCGGCATTATTTCATCCGGTTCTGCGTTGGTCGGTGAAAATGGCCCTGAACTGCTGACAATGTTAGGAAACAAAGCACAGATTACACCACTGACAAATCAGCAGTCACAAAGTGCGCTTTCTTCTGTTGGCTACGGTTATGCGCCTGTTGTGAAAGTAAACTTCACAGGAAGTTTGTCACAGCTTGCAAGAATCCTTCAGCCTGAAATCCAGATTGAAACAAACAGGCGGGGAGTCAGTTTGATGAAGGGGTGAGCATATGACAACCGGGATAACGATTGACGGAACGGAATACAACATCCGAATTAAATATGAAACACTCCGAAGGGCATTTGACATTAATGAAGGATTGAACAGCGGAACGGCAATTGACGGAACAATGATCCGTGACATTATCGGAACAAGGTACAATTATCAGATTGATATTGAACCTGACCCGGCAGATCCAACGGATTATGATGCGTTTTATGAACTGATTTCTGCGCCGACAGCATTTCATGAGGTTACATTCCCATATGGTCAGGAAACAATCACATTCAATGCGGCAATCCAAAGCGGTAATGATATTTATTTTGGCAATATTGGCGGCAGCAACCGTTGGAGCGGCCTTTCTATTGTGTTCCAAGCACTTGCACCGCAGAGGAACTGACATGGCACACAGGTTAATTTTGGGTGACCCGGAAAATCCGTCATATCTTTTTGAAGATACTGTAATTATTGACATTACAATCAATACCGCATCCGATGTGAGTGCTGATGAACTTTCAATTGATACGATTGAAGCAAATGTTGAATGTAGAGATAAAACAATCACGGAACTGGATTACGGAACTGAAGTAACCTATATCAACCAAAGCGGCATCATTTCCAGTTTTTACCTGAAAAATGTGGTAAGGGTTGGAGCAAACAAATACACCGTAAATGCACACAGTTTGATTGGCATGATGGACAATGAAACATTCTACGGTGATGTGTATACCAACAAACCTTTCCCAGAACTTGTTTCCGAGATTATCAGAACAGACAACTTGCAACCGAATGACATTCTTGAATTCGCAAGGTTCAGCGATTATTCCGCATTTCATGATCTTTGCGGTGACTTTTTCAGAAATATGATTCCAACCATAACCATGCGTGATTCATTCAAGATTAAGTTTCGGTTTCTTGGATTCCAAGCCGGGGATGACCCGGCAAGCAAAACATCTTGGGATTTTTTTATTTGCGGAGTTGGTAGGGGAACAACAACTGACCAAAATATTATAAAGCAAATATATGGGGTTTATGGAACAGTTTCAAGATCAAGCACAAGCGTACCATTCCCGGAAACACCAACATTTTATTTTCGTTACCGAAACCAGAGCATAAACATCGGAACATTCCAAGTTGGTCAAATGTATGAAATTGAAGCAATCCCAACACAGGGAAAGCTGATTGTAAACGGAACGGAATATTCTTTTACAGGGGCAGCTGCTTCGGACAATAACGAAGCAAAGATGATGTACATCGGCGGCGGCACATGGTTAGAATCAGACGGTGATCCAGTAGCAGATTATCATGATTGCAAGCACGATCTTTATGAGTGGAAAATTACTTCCGAAACAGGGGAAGTCAAAGTAAATTTCATTCCGCTTTATAACAGGAAAAATGGAAAAGTTTACATCAGAACAGCACCAGACGGTGTTCAAAGAGATGCATATTGTACGGATGATTCAGTTCATGTGAACAGAGCGTTAGACCCAACGCTAAGTGCGCCGGGTGCGCTTTACGCAGATTACAGGGAAGACATTATTAATAAACTGTCATTCAGCACGATTGCTGCCAACATGAAAATCAATGGTTGGTTGCCTATCCTGTCAAAAAGGGAAGCGTTGCATTACCTGCTGATGGCAACAGGGCTTATCATAAAAAAGGATGATTCAGGCGGCTTGCTGTTTACAGAACCGATTGACCTTGAATTTCCAATTCCAAGCAATTCCATTTATATGGAAGGTGAGGTTGACTACTTCCAGAAAGTAAATGAAATCCAAGTTGAAGAACACGCATTTTTAAGCACAATGCCAAGCACACTATACCCAGAACCAACAGATGTTCTTTATGAAGTTATTTCACCTGTTAATAATGTGCAGATATGGATATTTGATTCCGCACCTGCACAAATTGCAGAATGGCAAGTGATGGTTTCTGATTATTTATACGCATTTTGCGCTAATGCTCTCATGTCTTGCAAAAGCGAATCCGGGCAATTCAAAGGGTTTTTGTATAAGCATCAAACAACAATATTAAAGAAACCATTGCTTGACAGACCTGACGGCGGCATTGCAAGCGTTACAGGGATTCCAATTATTACTGCTGCAAATTCAGATAATGTCCTTGACCGAATGGAAGAATACTATACAAACGCATACAACACGAATCTTGACATTATCAAGACAACGGAAAAGTGCGGCAACAAGTATTCTTTCACAAATCCGTTTTATGAAATTGATTCCGGGTACATGACAAGGATGACGGAACAGATTTCTGCACTTACAAGAGGTGAATGCGAATTTCTGTGCGGTTACACAGGCCAAGCGGTTGGCGAAGGATACACGGATTTTGTTGTTCTGGAAGGAAGCGGAACTTGGGAAGTACCTGCAAGCGTATTCGAGAAAGACAATCCGAAAATCCGTGTTTATTTAATCGGCGGTGGTCAGGGCGGTTCAAGCGGTTACGCAGGTGAAAACGGGAAAGTCAATACATCAGGACACATTCAAGACCGTGCCGAAGGCGGCAAGGTTGGTGAAAGTGGTCAGGGCGGCAAGATATATTCCTTCACGATTGAAAACCCGGCTGCAACGCTTTCTTATTCTTGCGGTACAGGCGGCGAAGGCGGCGCAATCAATACAAGTACAGAACAGAACAATATCGGCAGCAACGGAACAGCAACAACATTGTTAAACGGGTCAACCAGTTATTCTTCAGAAAGCGGCAGTTCAAACCCGGACGGCATTGCGAATGTATTCAACAATGAACGGTATGCAATGCTGTTTCCAACGGAACTGAACGGTTGGGGAACTTCACAGCTTGACGGTTCTGATTATTCATTCGGTGTTGGTGTTGGTGGTTATGGTGGTTATTTCACTTCGGAAGAAGGGAGATATTATTATCATCAGGCAAGACCTGTTGTTGGTGTTGATACTGAATCGTTCTTTTATGAACGAGGTGCGTTTGGTGGTTGGGGAAGCTATAACGGTGTAACAGGCGGCGCAGGTGGCGGCGCAGGTTACGGTCAAAACGGTTCACCCGGCACAGCAAGCAGTTCAGGGAGAGCAGGTAACGGCGGTAACGGCGGCAACGCAACTGCCGTGCCGCAGAAAGTAACCGTCTGGAAACCAAGGTTCTTCGGTGTTGGCGGCTGCGGTGGTGGCGGCGGCGGCGCAGGTGGTAATTCAGGTTTGATTTATGGAAGCGGAACTGCCGGGACAGCAGGTGTTGGCGGCTATGGTGGCAAAGGCGGCACAGGCGGTGACGGTTGCATTCTCATTTATTATTGAGGTGGTGCTATATGAAGATAATCAATATTGACGCCGGAGCATGCACAAACTGCTCAGCTATTGAGATCGGCAGGCGCGGCGAAAAGGAAGCCACTGCAGTCGTGTTTGATATTTCCTCCCTGGTGGAGGACTATGGCGAAGGCAGCGCTGCCTTCCTGGTCAAACGCAACGGCGACGCCGGTGCCTATCCGGTCGTCGTCCTGCAGGAGGACAACAAAGTCACCTGGATCGTATCGAATACGGACACCGACAAGCTCGGCGCCGGCGAGTGCGAGCTCTGGTACTATGTGGACAACACGCTTGTGAAAACGATCGTGTATCCGTTCTTTGTCTGCAGGGACATCGGCAGCTCGATCCCCCAGCCTCCGGAGCCCTATGAATCTCTGCTGGAAGAACTGACAGAGCTCACCGCGGAAACTGAGGAAAACGCACGGGAGGCGGCAGCTGCGCAGGCCGGCGCAGAACTTGCCCAGGCAGCTGCGGAGGCTGACGCCACCATGGCCGAGAGCTGGGCTATCGGCGGAACCGGCACCCGCAGCGGCGAGGACACCGACAACGCGAAGTATTATGCAGAGATGGCAGCCCAAGGCGCGGAGGAAAGCGGCTATGCCTGGTTTAATGTTCATCAGGACGATGGCGAGATGTATGTCTACATCAGCGACAACCTGTATGAAGACGTCCATTTTTCAGTTAAAACATCAGACGGTACTCTGGAGGTGACCTATGAGTAAGACATATTCAGCCGGCGTCGTGACGGCCTACGGCGCTGCAAAAGCCGCAGGCTATACCGGGACCTATGAGGAATTCTGTGCAGCTCAGGCCGAGCTTGCAGAAGGCGCGGAAAAGCTGGCGACGATCGAACGCGGTGCCCAGGTCAACGTGATCGAAACCGTAAAAGTAAACGGCAGCGCTCTGACGCCGGATCAGGACAAAGCCGTGAACGTCCCTGTTCCGACGAAGACCAGCGACCTGAACAATGACAGCAACTTCCCCGTCGACGCGAACTATGTCCACACGGACAACAACTTCACGGACGCAGACAAAACCAAGCTCTCCGGCATCGCAGCCGGCGCCCAGGTCAACGTGATCGAGACGGTTAAGGTAAACGGATCAGCGCTCACGCCATCCGGAAAAGCTGTTGATGTGACCAAATCGGGGCTCGGCCTCGGTAATGTGGATAACACGTCCGATGCAAATAAGCCGGTCAGCACCGCGACACAGACTGCCCTGAACGGCAAGGCGAACAAGGCTGCCAGCCCGACGGCCGGGCATGTTGCTGCGGTTGACGCAAACGGCAACCTGGTCGACAACGGGAACAAGTACAACCCGGATCCGAAGGACGAGACCATGCCGCTGCGCGTGGGCGTTGATGCAAACGGCAGACTCTGGGCCTCCGGCGACTCCGGATCTGAGCGTTTCGGCGTGAAAGGTGTCGGCGGAGCCTCCACGACTCTGACACGCCTCTGGGATGCTGTTGGACTGACTTCCACTCCTGGTACCGACCAGACGGCCGGATCTTCCGGGTTCGATATCTTCCCGATCTTCAACCGGCGCAAATGCGTGGGCAGCTGGTCCCTTGTCGACGGCAAAGCAAAATTCACCGTTCAGGCCTATGAAGGCGATGCTGACTATGCCGAGGACGGCAGCATGGGAGACTATGTGGCCGTCGATGTTCCTCCGCTTTACTGGTACCACGAAGAAACCACCGGGACTCTTGGCGTCTCCGGCGGTATGCATCCCGGCTGGGAGCCGCACCCGATCTGCCTGGATAAAGACGGGAACGTCCGCGAGCACACTTTTCTGCCGGTCTACGCCCTGGCGAAGAAAAACGACCACGCGGTAAGTCTCCCAGGATATGACAATTTCTTCGGAAACTACAAAAACCTCTGGGATGCTGCTCTGACTTACGGCGACGGCAGCCTCTCCGGCAAGGCAATCATTGAGCCCAGCGTTGTGGATCACTATGAGTGGCTGCTGCAGACCATTGAGTTTGCGACGACCAACATGCAGACCATAATCAACGGAGCCGTCAGCATGGCATATAACACAAACCACACGATCACAGCTGCGCCGGCAGCGAATAAAATCGTTCTGACGGCAGCGATCGGCGATCAGTTTGTGATCGGTCAAACGATTTATATCGGTTCTGATCACACTGCAACTCCCTCAAACGTAAATGCGTATAACCATATCACCGCGATCGAAAAATGCGATGCAGACGGCACGCTGAATGCCTCCGGCACCTATCGACTAATCACCTACGACGGCACGGACCGGACGTCCTCAATCACGCCAGGCACCACTAAAGTTGCCAGCCGTCCCTGGATTACCGGCGCGACAGCTGGCTTTGCTCCGGGTGTAGCAGCTGTGCAGGGACATACCGGGTCTCCGGTAAGCAATTCAAACGGGAAATATCCCTTCCGATATCGGTGGCGTGAAAACGTCTTCGGTAATCAGAATATGACCTGTTTGGATCTGTTTGATGCCAGAACTGCAGACAGTGACTCCTATCATTTGGACTGGTACTATAACGATCAGCTGAGGTTCCAGGGATCCTCGCTATATTATCCGTCATCCACGTCAAATCCGGACCTGACTGATCTGACAAGCCAGACAAATGGGTTCAGGAAGCTCACCACGATCACGGACAAAGAACACTATGCAGACGGCTATATCAAGGAAGAAGGCTTCGACGCGGATCTCCCCTGCGTCCGTGTTCCGACGGTAACCGGAAGCCCTGCAAGCGCTACCGCGTATTACGCAGATTACGCCAACCTCGTGCATTCCTACGCAGTGCGTGCTGTGCGCCGTCGCGGC
>JAEEGL013886639.1_pt1 | contig 12413 bp, 9 predicted proteins | sample 9134231 | NCBI WGS metagenome assembly JAEEGL01 (sample SAMN16246548, study PRJNA631951) | gut metagenome | biome: gut microbiome; feature: rumen; material: fiber-attached | host: Bos | place: Iran: Karaj | collected 2018-10 | reverse complement strand
GCGAGTTCCTTCATGACGTTCAGGACCTCGCCGACCATTTCGGGGTCGAGGGCGCTGGTGGGTTCGTCGAAGAGGAGCACCTCGGGGTTCATGGCGAGGGAGCGGACGATGGCGATGCGCTGCTTCTGGCCGCCGGAGAGCTGGGCGGGATAGACGTCGGCCTTGTCGGGGAGGCTGATGCGCTGGAGGAGCTGCATGGCGGTCTCGTCGGCTTCGGCCTGGCTCTTGAGGCCGAGTTTGACGGGGGCGAGGGTGATGTTCTGGCGGACGGTCAGGTGCGGGAAGAGCTCAAAGTGCTGGAAGACCATGCCGATGCGGCGTCGGATGAGGTTGATGTTGGTGCCTGGCGCGTTGAGCTGCGTGTCGTGGAACCAGACCTCGCCCGAGGTCGGGACTTCGAGGAGGTTCAGGCTGCGCAGGAAGGTGCTTTTGCCGGAGCCTGAGGGGCCGATGATGCAGACGACCTCGCCGGGGTAGATGGCGTTCGAGATGCCGTCCAGCGCGCGGATGTTCGGATATTGCTTGACGACGTCGACGGCGCGCAGAATCGGCTTCCGGGGTTCGTTGGTAGAAGAGTTACTCATTGCGCTTCAGGTATTTTTCAAGTTTTCCGACGCTATAGCTGATGAGGCAGACGCAGATAAGGTAGATGGCGGCGACGGCGAGGAGGGGGAGATATGGATCGTAGGTGATGCTGCGGATGATGTCGCCGCCCTTGGTGAGGTCTTCCATGGCGATGTAGCCGGCGATGGAGGTCTCCTTGAGGAGGGTGATGAATTCGTTGACGAGGGCGGGGAGGACGGTCTTGAAGGCCTGCGGCATGATGATGGAGATCATCGTCTGGCGGTAGTTGAGGCCGAGGCTGCTGGCGGCTTCGAACTGCCCGCGCGGGATGGACATGATGCCTGCGCGGAAGATCTCCGCGGTGTAGGCGCCTGAGTTGATGCCGAATGCCAGGATGGCGACAATGAGTTTGGGGATGTCGACGGAGGCGAAGACAACGAAATAGATAATCAGCAGTTGCAGCACGGCGGGGGTGCCGCGGATGATGGTGAGATAGAGTTGGCAGAGGGCGTTGGCGATCTTCCAGCGCCCCGTCTTGTCGTAGGTGGCGCGGATGATGGCGATGAGGAAGCCCAGGACAAGGCCGACGGCAAGGGCGCCGAAGGTGATTTCAAGGGTGGTCAGGAAGCCGTTGGCAAGATACTTCCAACGATCGTCGACGATGAAGTCGGTGTAGAAGGATTCCTTGAGAACCTGGAGGAAGCCAGGGGTGGCTTCCGTCGCATCGAGGAGGCCTGGTTCGGCGGCGAGAGGTGCCGCGTCGGCAAGCAGTGGATATGGATTCACAGTGGTGGCCCTGCGTAGAGTGGATCCAGGCCGCGCGGCGCGCGGCCTGGAAAGGATGCGTCAAGACGGGCTATTGGGCGATGTATTTGGCCTTGATCTTGTCAAGTTCGCCAGAGGCCTTGAGTTCGCGCAGGGCGCCGTTGATCTGGTCGAGGAGTTCCTTGTTGCCCTTCTTGACGGCGATGGCGTATTCTTCGTCGGAGAGGGGCTTGTCCAGGACGACGATGGAGCCTTCGTTCTTCTTCAGATAGGCCTTGGCAGGCTCGTTGTCGATGACGACGGCGTCGATTTTGCCGTTTCTGAGGGCGAGGACCGCCTCGGCGCCGCTGGCATAGCGTTCGACCTTGGAGCCTTCCTTCACGTAATCCTGGCAGAGGGTGTCGCCAGTGGTACCCTGCTGGACGCCGATCTTCTTGCCCTTCAGACCGTCAGCATCCTTGATGGGGGAATTCGGGCGAACGATGATGACCTGGAAGGCGCGGACGTAGGTGTCGGTGAAGTCGACATGTTGCTTGCGTTCTTCCTTGACAGTCATGCCGGCGACGCCAGCGTGGGCTTTGCCGGCGACGACAGCGGGGATGATGGAGTCGAACTTCATGTCCTCGATCTTGAGGGTGCGGTTGATTTTCTTGCAGACGGCCTGCATAATGTCGACATCGAGTCCGACGATGGTGCCTTTGTCTTTGAATTCGTAGGGCGGGAACTCGGCGTTGGTGGCCATGACCAGGACGGGGGCTTTGACGGGCTTGGCATCGGCCTTTTCCTTCTTGTCGGTATTGGTTGCGGCGGAATCGCTCTTTGCCTCCTCGTTGGAGCAGGCGGTGAAGAGGAAGAAGGCGGCGGCGAAGAGGGAGAGGACTTTCAGGAACTTCATGATGGAATCCTTGGTTGAGGTGGGGAACAAACGAAACAGGTGGCTGAGGTCAGCCTGGTGCTGTACTATAATGGCGGAAACGGTGCGTGCAAGGGGGGATGGGCTGTCGGGGCTGGGGTACAGGGCTATCGGTTGCGGTTTCGGTTGGCGGATCTGCGTTTCTGCGGGGCTTTTGGAGGCGGCGCCGCGGCGGGGGCGGCGGGTGTTTTCGGAGGCGGCGCGGGGTCGGTGTCCTTGAGGACGTTTCCGCCAGTGCCGAACAACTTGTTGAGGAAGGTGTGGAGCGTCCACTGGTATTGGGTGGGGGAGCCGGTGATTTCGGCCTCGAATGCCCATGAGATGGGCTTGAAGAGCCATGAGATGATGCTGGCGCTCTGGAGGAATTCGCCTGAAACGAGGAACTGGAGGAGGTTTTTGGAGAGATTGTATTCGCCTTGTCCATAGAGTGCGATGATGGTGCCGTTGGTGGCGATGCGGGGGAAGAGGATTCGGTCGCCGAGGAATTCGAGTTCGGCGTGGAGGCGGGAGATTCGGCCGAGGTTGCTGATCTTGTCCTTGGAGAAGAAGCTGAAGTTTCCGATGGAGAGCATTTGTCCGAGGGTGGTGAGGTGTGGGACTCGCCAGAGGTCGGCGTCATGGATGTTGATCTGCCCGTGTCCTTCGAGATAGATCGGCGTGTCGGCCCAGTTCTGGTAGAGGTCCAGGCGGAGGTCGCAGTCGAGTTGTCCTGCGGGGAGCGGGGTGGAGCCCTCGGGGGCGGTCTTTTCGCCGTCGAGATAGAGGTTGGCGGCGCGGGCGATTTCGGCGAGGGGGACGTTTTTGGCGATGGCGAGGGTGCGGGTGTGGTTGGTCTGGAAGTCGTGGGTGCCAGTGGAGGTGATGGTTCCGCCGTAGAAGGCGGCGTTCGGGATGTTCCAGTGGATGGAGTGTTCGGTGGCGTTCCAGTTGCCCTTGAGGTTGGTGCATTCGATGCCGTAGTGCTGCAGGCGCGGGGTCTCCACGGTGGCGGAGAGGCGGATGCGGGGGGTAGTGCCGGTGGAGAAGCTGCCCTGGCATTGGAAGTGGGTGTCGGGGGCGAGCACGAGGCCGTCGAGCAGGGGGACGAGGTCGGGGACGGCGCTTCGGAGCAGCCCGAGGAGGTCGAGTTGCCCTTCGGGGAAGGCGGCGTGGAAGGTTCCTGAGAGGATGTCGCCGAACTGGAGGGTGACGTCGCCGACGAGGGGGGGCTGGCCCTTGGTGGCGAGGGCCAGGTCGGTGAGCTGGAGGCCTTTGTCGGGCAGGTCGAGATTGAGGCGGCAGTGCGCCTTGGAGAAGGTCATCCCTGCGTAAGTGACGTCCTGCGCCTCGCCAGTGCCTTTGAGGAGGAACTTCCAGCCGCCGAGGTCGGGGGCGCTCTGGAAGAGGAGCTCGGGGAAGAGGAAATGGGGCGGCTTTTCGGGGGCCCAGGCGACTTTGGTCCACAGTTCGCGGTAGATCTCCTTGGCGGCGTCGGAGAAGAGGAACGGCTCGATGATGGCGGGGTCTCCGAGGTAGTCGAGCTGGGAGATTTTCACGAGCAGCGGGGTGAATTCGACGCGGAGGCCCATCTGGAAGCGGACCTTGGGGGAGTTCCCGGAGAGACGCTGGAAGTCAAGGGAGTTCTGGTCGATGCGGAGGGTGGCCTCCAGCTGGTCGAATGGGACGGCGAGGAAGTCGCCGTCGGGGAGGATGGCGTGGCCGTCGAGGATGAATGCGCCCAGGTTGTCGAAGGAGACGGGCGGGGCTTCGAGGGTGAAGCGTCCAGGGGTTGCGGTGCGGCAGCGGATCCAGGCGAGCGGGGAGTCGTCGTCGAGGCCGAGAGGCTTCTGGAGTAGTGCGTTGAGCGCCTCGGGGTGGCAGGTTCCCGAGAGGGCGGGGAGGGCGATGGTGTCGTTCTTGAGGTTCAGGAGGAGTTTTCCAGTGGCGTCGAGCGCCTGGACGGGCGCGGGGGCGCCGCTGGTGATGCGGGTGGTGAACTGGATGGTGCTGGTCTCCTGGGGGGAGAGGAGGGTGTTGAGGTCGGTGTCGGCGGTGGCCTCAAGGCGGTTCGGGGCGGTGGCGTCGAGGGAGGTGGCGAGGGAGGTCAAATGGAGTCGGCAATGGTCGATGGAGAAGTCGGCGGTGGTGGCGCCGAAGCGTGTGGCGTGGAGGCGCCAGGGGGGCAGTTGGAAGCGCCCGCCGAGTTTCCAGAGGCGATAGTCGAGTGGGGACGGGGCGAGGGAGAGATGGAAGGCAAGGCGGTTGAAGTCGTTCAGCAGCAATACCGTGCTGGCGGAGACCCCGAACTGGTCGAGGAGATTTGGCAGATCGAGGGTGCCGTCGAGGTCGGCGGAGAGGAGGTTTTTGCCGAGGTCCAAGGCGGCGCTGCCCGTGATGGTGCGGCGCTCCAGATAGTCGAATGCGAGGAGGAGGTCGCGGAGGCGGAGTTCCTTGCGCGCGGCATCATAGTGGAGTTTACCGCTGGTATGGCGGATGGGGACGGGGCCGAGGTGGATGTTGTCGCAGGAGAAGTCAAGAGTCGGCAGGGCCTGCGTCATGTCCAACGGGGTTTCGGGGAGGACGGCGTGGAATCGGACGGGGTTGTTGATGGCTATCCAGGGGGGCAGTGCGGATGTGGGCTGGTCGGCGAGTCCCAGGACGGTGTAGGGGGAGATGGAGCCTTCGATTTGAGCGGAACAGACTTTGCGGTCGATGTCGATGACGGCGTCGCCTCGGATGAGTTCGGTGAAGGAGAGGAAGAGTTGGAGATCCTGGAGTTTCAGATGCTGGAGGGTGCATTCAAAGCGTCCCCGCGCCTTTGGGATGATGACGTGGGAGAGGATTCCGAGGGACATTCCGAAGTCGCCGCTGGCGCGGATGCGCTCTGCGTTCAGGATGTCGCCGTTGAGGTCGGCGTGGATGAAGGTGTCGTTGGCGCCGAGGGAGAAGTTGGCGAGTTCCTGCTGGGTTTTGCGGAACTTTGCACAGAGGGCTGGATCGATGGGGGGCGGCTCGGTGGGGACGGGGAGTTCGATGAGCATGGGCAGGAGGTCGTCGCCATGCTGGAAGACGAGGCGGCCATGCACGGTCACGTCATGGAAGGTGAAGGTGTAGGTGCCTTCGAGGGCCTCGCTTTCGGAGACGTGGGCGGCGATATTGGCGCCGTGGACGCGGAGGGGATTGGCGGCGACTGGGGCGGCCTGGAGGCTTTCCCCGTCTGGCAGCCTTAGTTCGGCGGTGACATTTCGGACGGAGAAGGAATCGAATTCGGGGTAGCCCGTGAGAGTCGGGAGCCAGGCCAGGTCGAGGTTGAGTTCGTCGATGTTGACATGGAGATTGCCGACCTCGGTGGGATAGACGACGCGGATATTGGAGCAGCGGATGTCGGTGAAGAGTCCGCCTCTCATGCGTCCAATCTGCACTTCGCCGCCAGGGGGGGCGAGTTTGCGGCCGATGGCGTCCCGCAGCCATTTGGGATATTTGAGGAAACTGAGCCAGAGGTCGATGGCGACGACCAGCACAAGGAGGATCAGCAGCGTCCATTTGAGCAGACGCCAGGATTTTTTCAGCCAGGTGCGGAAGATGTCGAATTTGGCCCCCATGGATTCAGAAGTTCTTCCAGAATTCGAGGCGGTTGGTGTCGTCGCGTCGGGAGTATTCGACCCTGTCCATCAGTTGGCGGACGAGGAAGATTCCGAGCCCGCCGATGGGGCGCTGGTCGGCGTCCAGATGGAGGTCGGGGTCCGGGCGGTCGAGGGGGTTGTAGGGGATGCCGTGGTCCTCGATGGCGAGATGGAGCGCCCTTGCCGCCTGGTCGCAGTCGAAGCTGAGGGCGACGGAGCCCGGGGCGGTTTCTGCGTATGCATAATTGACGACGTTGACGTATGCCTCTTCTGCGGCGAGGGTGAACTGGCGCGCGGTCTTCGGGGGGAGACCAGGGCAGGCCTGGAGCGCGTCGTCGAGGAATGCCTCGGCCCTGGGCCAGGAGTCCTGGGTGGCGTCGAGGTTGAGTTGCCTGGAGATGGCAGGCATGGCGGTCACGCGGTTTCGATGTCGAGGATGTCGGCGAAGCCGGTCATTTCAAAGACCTCCATGACTTCTGCGGAGACATGGATGAGTTTGAATGCGCCTGGCTGCGGGAGGCTCTTTCGCGTGGCGAGGATGACTCGCAGCCCTGCGGAGGAGACGTAGTCGATCCCCTCGAAGTCCAGGATCAGGGCGGAGGCGTCCTGCCGATGGGCGGTGAGGTAGTCGGAGAGTTCGGGGGCGGAAGTGGTGTCCAGGCGCCCGGAGAGGACGACGGTGAGCGTGGTGCCGTTGATGTTGGAGGAGATTTCCATGATAGATGCGAAGTGTCGGAGCCTCAGGCTTTTGGGATGGCGCGGTCGAGGATGGCGATGGCCTCGTCGACTTCGGCGGGGGAGGCGGTGAGGGCGGGCAGGAGGCGCATGACGCCCTTGCCCGCGGTGAGGACGAGGAGGCCTTGTTCGCGGCAGGTCTTGACGGCGTCGGCGAGGCAGTCCCCGAGCTGGATTCCGATGAGGAGGCCGAGGCCGCGGATGTCCTGGATGGCGGGGTGGGTTTCGCGGAGGCGATCAAGGTGGGTGCGGAGGTATGCGGCGATGGAGACGGCGTTTTCGAGGACGTGGTCCTGTTCGAAGGTCTCCATGACGGCGAGTCCTGCGGCGGTGGAGAGGGGGTTTCCGCCGAAGGTGGAGCCGTGGGTGATGCCAGGCTTGAAGAGTTCGGCAAGCGGCTGGGTGAGTTCGAAGGCGGCGAGGGGGATGCCGTTGCCGATGGCCTTTGCGGTGGAGAGGGCGTCGGGCTGGATGCCGTAGTGCTGGTAGGCGAAGAGTCTGGCGGTGCGGCCCATGCCGGTCTGGACCTCGTCGAGGAGGAGCAGGAAGCCCTTTTCGTCGCAGAGGCGGCGCAGCCCCGCGATGAATTCGGGGGTGGCGGGGAAGACGCCGCCTTCGCCCTGGACGGGCTCGACGATCACGGCGCAGGTGCGGTCGGTGACGGCGGCCTTGACGGAGGCCAGGTCGTTGTAGGTGGCGTAGCGGAAGCCTGGGACCTCGGGCTCCATGCCTTCGCGGAAGACGGGCTGTCCCGTGGCGGCGAGGGTGGCGAGGGTGCGGCCGTGGAAGGACTGGTTGAATGCGATGACTTCGTTGCGTCCGCCGTGGGCGTTGCCCCAGAGCCGCGCGGCCTTGATCATGCCCTCGTTGGCCTCGGCACCTGAGTTCGCGAAGAAGATCTTGCCGCCGAAGGAGGCGTCGGAGAGTTTCTTGGCGAGGCGGGGGCCGTTGGCGTTGCAGAAGACGTTGCTGCAGTGCATGAGGGTGGCGGCCTGTTCGGAGATGGCGCGGACGACGCGTGGCGGGCAGTGCCCGAGGCTGCAGACGCTGATGCCGGTGGTGAAGTCGAGATAGCGTTTGCCTTCGAGATCCCAGACGTAGGAGCCTGAACCGCGGACGATGACGGGCATCTCGAAGTTATAGGTGTGGAGCATGTAGTCGCGGTAGAGCGACCGGATTTCGTCGAGGGTGGGGAGAGTCATGGCTTGGGATGGATGAGTTGGTCGTCGAAGTAGTTGCAGGCCATGCCGCAGTCTACGGTGACGGTCTGGGCGTTGATGCCGCTGGAGCGCGGCGAGAGGAGGAATGCCACAACATTGGCGGCCTCGGCGGTTTCGAGGGCGCGGTGGCGCAGGGTCGCCTTTTCGGCGTAGAGGTATGCGTCGACATACCCTGGGATTCCCGCGGAGGCGCTGGTCTTGAGGGGGCTGGCGCCGACGGCGTTGACGCGCAGATCTGGCGAGACGGCGGCGGTGAGGGACTTGGCGAGGAAGACGACGCTGGAGTCGAGGGCGGCCTTGACTGGCCCCATGTAGCCGTAGCTTTCGGCGGCCATGCGCGTGGTGGAGATGGAGAGGGTGACGATGGAGGCCGCGGGCGAGAAGGAGTCCTTGAGGTGGTGGCAGAGGCGCAGCAGCGAGAAGCAGGAGATGTCGATGGCCTGCAGGAAGTCCGCGCGCGGGATGTCGTGGAAGGGGCGGAGGCCCTCGGAGTAGTTGGCGAATGCGATGGAGTGGACGAGGCCGTCGAGGGGGCCTGGCAGGGTTTCGGCGACGGCCTCGGGCAGTCGCGCCATCTGCGCTTCGTCGGCGACGTCGCAGACGAGGGCGGGGGTGTCGTCGCCGACGAGGGGGCGGTTCTTTTCGAGGAGGGCCGCGTCCTTGAAGACGCAGACGGGCTTCGCGCCCGCCTCGCGCAGCACGGCGAGCACGGCGGCGGCGATGCTGCGGCGGTTGGCGATGCCAGTGAGGAGGATGTGCTTTCCTCGGAGGCGGAGGAAGTCGCCTGGATCAGAGGTGTCCATGGGAGAGTTCGATGGCGACCTGGATGTGGTTGTCGACATCGGTCACGCCCTCGACTTCGCGGGCGGCGTCCCCCGCCTGTCGGGCGACGCCTGGGGTGGAGGTGGCGCCCTGGAGGGTGACCTTGCCGTTGTCGTCGGCGGTCACTTCGAGGAACGCGAGGGAGAGTTTCCTGGTGAGGAAGATGTGCTTGACGACGCGCTGGGCGAGGAGTCGGTTCTTGACGATGCGCGCGGTCTTGCTTTCCGCCTCGGGCGTCACGTGCGCGGCGATGGAGGCGATGAGGTCGACGAGCTGTTCGTCGGAGAGTTTTCCCGTGTTGATGGTGAGGTCGTACTGGGAGGCGTCGGCCCAAGCGGCGTTGAAGTGGAAGTGGCAGAATCTAGCGCGGTCCTCGTCGCATTTGCGCATCAGCTTGGTGGCGGTCGCCTCGTCGCACTCGTATTCGTGGCAGATGCGGGCGATGCGGACCTGCGGCGGGGCGACGAGGCGGATGCGGACGCAGTTCGGCAGGTCGCCCATCAGGACGTTTCCGCCGCGTCCGAGGATGATGGCGGGGCCCTGGTCGGCGGCTTCCAGCATCACGGTCTTGAGGAACAGCAGATAGATGTCCTGGTCGGCGGAGAAGGACGAGAAGAATCCTGGCTTGCGCTCGTCATAGCGCTGGAGGAGTTTCTCGTCGAGGCCGTGGTGGTCGAGGCGGGATTCGATGACGTTCTTGTCGATGAGGGTGGCGTTGAGCCGTTTGGCGAGGAGCTGTCGGGCGTTTTCGCCCCAGGCTCCCAGTTCTCGTGCAATGGTGATGATCGCCATGGTGTTCTTTCCTCCCTGTTTGACGGTGACCCCGCCCTCGCCTATAAAGTAATGCGTGAAGGGAATTGTGCGGGGGAAAAGGACGAAAAAACTGAAAATGGGAGGAACTATTCAGAGGGGTGGCCGCGCAGCGGCGACCCGAATGCAGAAGTGGGTGCAGCGGGTGCCGCAGGCACGGGCGGAACCCACGGTTCCTGGAGAAAAACGGAGGAAATCGCGAGAGGGATTGGCGGCGATGGAGAGATCGGGCTTGAAGTCGGCGCGCTGGAGCCAGCGCCAGGCGATTGGGAGGGCGGTTTCGCCAGGGATGAGCGAGGCGCGCCGGCACGCCCTGGAAAGCGTCTGGGGCGGGGGAATCGGCCCTGGGTTGGGAGGGCGTCGGGGTGGCGAGGGGGCTATTGGATGGGCAGGAGGATCAGGCGGTCGATCCAGACGGACTCGACGTTGGGGTTGACGACGGGGGCGCAATAGATGCACTCCGCGTTGGCGATGTCGCTGGGGCCGAGGCGGATGAGTTTGTAGCCAGGGCCTGCGAGCGCGGCCGCGGAGACGGCGCGGTTGGGGCCGAAGGGGTGGTTGCCGCAGGTGAGGGCGTCGCCGTGGGCGGGATGGCCTGGCTTGAGGGTGCAGCGGACGGTGAGGCAGAGTTCGTAGCGTCCGGCGGGGAGGCGTGCCATCTGGAGATACCACTCGTGATGGATGGCGGGCATGCGGACCGCCTTGCCGCCGACGGCGGCGGGATCGGCGTCGAGGGCGATGGTGCGGGGGGATGGGGAGATGAGGCGTCCGACGGTCTCGGCATTCCAGCCCCACCACGTTTGCCGCGGGGGCAGTTCCGGGGGGCGCGGGCCTTCAGAGGGTAGGTTGGGCCCCGAGGGGCGTCCGAACCGCTCCCGATGGCTGGCCAGCCAACTGCGTGCGTTCAGGGTCAGGCCTTCGTTGAGTTGCGAGGCCCCTGCGAGTTCCAGGTATTTTTCGCAGAAGTCGAGGAGTTCCAGGGGCTGGGCGCGGCGCAGCGGGGCGAGGCGGGATTCCGGCGGGGGAGTCAGCAGGTGCGGATGGTCGAGGAGGTCCATGGTGATGGGGAGGGCGGCGATGGCCAGGCGCGGTCCGTAGACCGGGTCGCGGGCGAATTTCTCGACGCCCGCGAACATGTCGGCCCAGAGGCGGGCGCGGGTGGGGGCGTCAAGCCAGTTGTCGGTGGTCGTGGTGCCGCAGTTGTCCAGACAGTCGGGATGGCGGCGTGCGGCGTCGGCGACGCCGTCGAGATAGGCGAACACGCAGGGGGCGGCGGGGCCGTAGTGATGGGACACGAATTCCTGGATGAGTGTTTGTGCGGAGAGGTCGGGGTTCCAGAGGAGGCGTGCGACGACGTAGGCGCGCAGGTCGGCGAGGTCGGCGGCGCGTCCAGTGTGGTTGAAGGCGCCCTGTTCGAAGACGGAGATGGCGTGGCAGTCGCGGAAGAGGCGCACGTCGTGGTCGAGGCATTCCCAGTTGGGATGGGGGATGTAGTAGCGTCCGAAGGTGGCCAGATAGTTCCAGATCATCATGTGGCTGGCGATTTTGCGCCAGGCCTTGAGGTCGCGGGCCAGGGCGGCGTTGCGGGGGGAGTCGATGGGTGCGAAGGAGGCGGCCTCGCCGGTGCAGTACCGTATGGCGACATTGGGGCGGGGGCGGACGATGCGGGGGGGCTGGCGGGTGTACTGGTAGGCGAGGGTTTCGCAAAAGACCTCAGGGAAGTCCTGGGCGATGGCGGCGGCGACCTCGTTGACGCAGTCGATCAGGAGGTCGGTCTGGTTGCCGTGGCGTCGGACGAAGGCCTCGCAGTCAGGGCATTGGCACCAGTTCAAGTTGTCGTTCTGGGAGACGGAGATGATGTGGCTGCCGGGATTGGCCTTGAGGCGTTCGCGCACCACGCGGACGAGTTCCCGTCGCATGGCGCGGTTGGTGAGGCACATCTGGAAGACGGGGCCGCCCTGGCGGCGTCCGTCGCGCATCGAATACCATTCCGGATGGCGGGCGAAATAGGTCTCCGCGGGCAGGAACTGGGCGAGCGTGTGGCACCAGCCGATGAGTTCGTCGCTGCCTCCCCAGGCGGCTTCCTTGGGGCCGTTGAAGTGGTTGCAGCGCAGTTTTGCGGCGAAGGCGGGACTGGCCGCGACCGTGAAATAGGCGGGGCAGCGCTGCAGGAAGGGGGGCGCGTAGCGGTGCCTGGTGCCAGACTTGGGGAGGCGGAAGGGGACGCGCCGCGGCACCAGTTCGTCCTCGCTGGTGTAGAAGCGCACCCCGTATTCGCGCTCCAGGAATTCGTAGACGGCGTAGAGCGTGCCGCGCGGGGCGGCGCCCGCGAGCCAGGCCTCGCGGCCCTGGACGCAGTAGAGGACCTCGTCTGGACGCAGTTCCTTCCAGGAGGCGAGGCCGAGGGCGCGCAGGGCGGCGGGGCCTTGCCCGACGTGGAGCACGGGGCCGCCGTCCTTGGCGTCGGCGGCGGAGGCGATGCGGAAGGCGGGGTTTCCGCCTGAGATGAGATTCAGGTATTTGGCGAGTTCGCGCGCGGCGGTCTGTTCGGCTGGCGGCGCGTCGGGGGCGACGATGATTTGCGCGGCGGAGGCCAGGGCGGAAACGAGGACAAGCGGGAGCAGGAGGCTTTTCATGAGAAATTCACTGGGTTCGGAGACGTGGGTCGAGGGCGTCGCGGACGGCGTCCCCGAAGATGTTGGCGGGGAGGACGAGTCCGAGCATGAAGGTGAATGCGGCGGCGAGTTTCCACCAGATGACGGGGGATCGGGTGAGTTCGGAGCGGGCGTCGTTGATCATGGTGCCCCAGGACATGGTGTCGGCGCCGACGCCGATGCCGAGGTAGGTGAGGACGGCTTCGGCGAGGACCTCGGAGGAGAAGCGCAGGACGGTGGTGATGAGGACGACGTGGAGGACGTTGGGGAGGATGTGCCTGAGGAGGATGCGCCAGTGGGGGACGCCGAGGGCGTGGGCGGCGGTGAT
>JAEEGL012246413.1_pt1 | contig 12413 bp, 7 predicted proteins | sample 9134231 | NCBI WGS metagenome assembly JAEEGL01 (sample SAMN16246548, study PRJNA631951) | gut metagenome | biome: gut microbiome; feature: rumen; material: fiber-attached | host: Bos | place: Iran: Karaj | collected 2018-10 | reverse complement strand
TGAGAAGAACTGGGGCTTTGCCGAGGGCTATAACAAGGCACTTGGCCAGATTGATGCGCAGTACTACGTGCTGCTGAACTCGGACATCGAGGTGACGCACCATTGGCTGACGCCCTTGGTCGAGTTTATGGATGTCCACGCAGAGGTTGCCGCCTGTCAGCCCAAGCTGCTCTCTATATATAATATGAATATGTTTGAGTATGCAGGGGCGAGTGGGGGATTCCTGGACCGCTTCGGCTATCCCTTCTGCCGTGGACGTATCTTTGACACGGTGGAAGTCGACAATGGCCAGTATGACTATGCTTCGGAAGTGTTGTGGGCTACTGGTGCAGCGCTGATGGTGCGCGCCAGGGACTATTGGGAGTGTGGAGGACTGGACGGACGATTCTTCGCCCATAACGAGGAGATTGACCTCTGCTGGAGGCTGCGCATCAGAGGGCGCAAGATCTATTGTCTGCCAGAGAGCTATGTCTATCATGTCGGCGGAGGGACACTGCCCAAGTCGAATCCGATGAAGACCTTCCTCAACTTCCGCAATAACCTGACCATGCTCTACAAGTGTCTGCCTGACTCGGAACTGCGCTACGTCATGCGCTGGCGCTGGTTCCTGGACTATCTGGCAGCCTTCGAGACCCTGTGTCTGAAGGGAAATGTTGGCGACTGTCTTGCCATCTTCCGTGCCCGTCGTGCCTTCAAGCGCTGGAAGAAGGACTTCGCCCAGGACCGCAGGCAGATTCAGGCTTCCAGGGTGGCAAAAGAAATACCAGAGCAACGCTCGTTCTCATTGCTCTGGCAGTATTATGCCAAGGGAAGGAAGCACTTCAGCGCCCTTCCTTAGCCGTTAGCCATTGGCTTTTATTTGATGGTGACCACCACGGGCTGCTCGACTTCACGCTTCCAGGCTGTCAGGTAGTCGAACCACTCACGGGCAGAGTGGTAGCCGAACGACTCGTTGGCTGACGTATAGCTGACCTTGTATGCCATGTGCTTGTCGTCAACCCTGAGCACGTAGGCGTAGTTGTCCTTGTTGGCAGGCTCCTCGCTGACGATGTTCTTCTGGGGGACAAGAACGGCCAGGCCAACCGTCTCGCGCTTCCATTTCGTGGTGTCGGCGGCAGGATAGTCAGTACCCCAGCAGGCGCGCAGACCCTTCTTGTCAGAGAACTCCTCAGAGCCTTTCACGTTGATGACACCAGTGGAGAAGTGGTAGTCGCTGACGTCTTTGTTGAAGTATACGTCAACATCGGTGTCGCGATGGCCTGCATACTGGGTATAGCGAAGGGTCATGTTGAGGGGTGAGGGGTGAGAGGTGAGGGGTGAGGGGGCTTGCCAGCCACGGTCTACCACCTCGACAATGGCACGCAGGGGACCATAGCTGATGACGCGTTGCGTACGTGAACGTACAGGCTCTACCAGTGTGGGCTTCTCTCCGTCCCAGCCACGGAAGGCACCCAGTCCGAAGGTCTGACCCACCCACAGCACATCGTCGCCATAGCCCTGGGCTTTCTGTTCGGCAGTGGTATAGAACTGGGTGTCTTTCAGCTCCAGCTGCTTTTTGTACTTTCCGTAGAGGTCCAGCGTCTGACGGGCGTCGAAGTATATGCGAATGCCGTTCAGCTCGCTCTCGAAGTCTACACCATGATGGTGCTGGACGTTGTAGGTGTAGGCAGCATCGCCACGAGCCGTGAGGGCTTCGATATAGTTGTTCTGCTGGTGCTTCTTCAGCGTCTTGTCCTTGGTGTTGGCCATCACCATTTCGGCATAGACACGGGCTGGGTAGGAGCGTGGCTCACCTGTCTCCGTGAAGGTCACGCTATACTGCTTCTTCTCCTTGGCGCCAAGGTCAGCCAGGAAGCAGAGCTCGTCGAAGGTCTCGTCTTGGTTCAGGTCGTCCAGCTGGCAGGGAATCTCCTGTCCGTTCTGGGTCACTACTGCAGAGCGTACGTCGCCATAAGGGAACAACGGGATGACGACGGGCACATCACTCCGTTGAATCTTCATGGGGTTGCTGACGGTAACGGTGATAGTCTGGCTTGCATGGGCCATTAAGACGCAGGCCGTGCAAAGGAGGGTGGCAATAGTTTTCTTCATATTTTAAGTAGTTTATTTACTGCAAATTTCACACAAATAAACGAATTATGGGGTTTAGATATACTTTTTTTTATCTTTTTTAGGTTAAAATTTGGTTTTTACAATATTTTTTAGTAAATTTGCATCCGGATTTAACATTTAATAGGTTCAAATAGTGAAAAAGCTATACGGATTATTGTTTCTCATCATGATGGTTTGCGTAGGTTGTGAGTGGCAGCTGAAGCCCAACCACGAAGATGCTGATGACCTTGCCATCAGCATTGAGAGGTATGACCGTATAGAGAGCCTTTACCTGACGACGGGTGACTTTTCTGCCCTTCAGCAACTGAACACCGACTATCCCATGCAGACGCGTCTGCTGCTGGAGAATGTCCTGCTGATAGGCAAGGTCAACGACCCTGATATCAACAACAAGTTTCACCGTTTCTTCCAGGACTCCGTGCTTCAGACCATGTTGGCTGACGTGCAAGCGCAATATGCTGATGTTGACGACCTGAATGAAGAGCTGACAGCCGCCTTCCGTCGCCTGAAGGCAGAACTGCCTGACATGGAGGTTCCCAGCGTCTACACCCAGATTGGTTCCTTCGACCAGAGCATCGTTGTGGGCAACAAGACGCTAGGCATCAGTCTTGACAAGTATCTGGGCGATGACTACCCCTTCTATCTGCAGCATTATACAGACAAGCAGCGCAAGATGATGACGCGCAGGATGATAGTTCCTGACTGTCTGGGTTTCTATCTTCTCAGCCTTTATCCCTTGCCCAACCATGACAGTCTGACGCAGCAGCAGCGAGGTGAGCACATGGGCTGCATACAGTGGGTAGTCAACGAAGTAACAGGCAGCCGTATCTTTGACAACAGCTTCGTCAAGCAGGTCGACAGCCTGATGAAGAAAGACAAGCAGATGACGATTCTCAAGCTGCTCTCCAAGGAACACTAAGGCAGGAGCGTGTGCTCTTCCAGGGAACACCAAGGCAGGAAAATGGTCCTCTTCATGGTTCAAAACAGTCGCTCATTCGCATAATCATCCCTTTTGATACGACAATTAAAGTCTGTGAGACATCACGAAAAGTGAATCTCGCAGACTTTTCCTACCTTTGCAGTCGAAAAAAACGCGCGAAGTATAACGAAACAACAATATCAATAACAACGATGAAACAACTGTTAATTGCTCTGCTGCTGCTTTGTAGCATGACGGCTTCGGCCCAAGATGAGAATTTCTACATTTTCCTGTGTTTCGGACAGTCCAACATGGAGGGCGCTGCTCGTCCTGAGGCTGAGGACATCAAGAGTCCTGGACCACGGTTCCTGCTGATGCCTGCCGTTGACGACCCACAGCGTGGCCGAAAGATGGGCGAGTGGTGTGAGGCGTCTGCCCCTCTGTGCCGCCCTAATACAGGCCTGACGCCTGCCGACTGGTTTGGCCGTTCCATGATTGAGACGCTGCCTGAGAACATCCGTGTGGGTGTCATCCACGTGGCCATTGGCGGCATCGACATCAAGGGCTTCCTGCCCGACAGCATTCCTACCTATGTCAAGCGGGCACCAGGATGGATGAAGGGAATGCTCGAAGCATACAACAACAACCCTTATGAGCGCCTGATAACGCTGGCCAAGAAAGCCCAGAAGGACGGCGTCATCAAGGGCGTGCTGATGCACCAGGGTGAGACAAATACCGGCGACCCGAAGTGGGCGTCGATGGTGCAGCAGGTCTATGACCACATGCTGGGTGACCTGCAGCTGAAGCCCGAAGAGGTTCCCTTGCTGGTCGGTGAGGTCGTCCAGGCCAACGGTGAGGGCGTCTGCATCGGCTGTAACAAGCAGATCAACGACCTGCCCAAGACGCTGCATACGGCACACGTCGTCTCGTCGACAGGCTGTACCAACGGTCCTGACAAGTTGCACTTCGATGCTGCCGGCTACCGTGAGCTTGGCCGTCGCTATGGCGAGAAGATGCTGTCTCTGCTGGGCTATCAAGTACGTTCGCCGTTTGCCGTTCCTGCTGATGCCAAGATTGCTGAGACCACCGTACCTGGCAACGAGTTCCCCAAGGTTGACGGCGAGCGTCGTGCCTACTTCCGTGTGAACGCCCCAGAGGCTCATCGCGTGCAGGTAGACATCTGTGGCAAGAAGTACGATATGCGTCGTGACGAGAAGGGCGTATGGTGTGCCGTCACTGACCCCCTGGTGGTGGGATTCCATTACTACTTTATCAATATCGGAGGCGTGAATGTCATTGACCCTGCGACAGAGACTTTCTTTGGCTGCAACCGCGAGGCCGGAGGCATCGAGATTCCTGAGGGACCAGAGGGTGACTACTATCGTCCCCAGCAGGGCATTGCCCACGGTCAGGTGCGCAGCTTGTATTACTATGCGAAGTCTACTGACGAGTGGCGCCATGCCATGGTGTACACGCCTGCCGGCTATGAGCAGGGCAAGAAGAAATATCCTGTGCTTTACCTGCAGCATGGCATGGGCGAGGATGAGACAGGATGGTCGAAGCAAGGACACATGCAGCACATCATGGATAACCTGATAGCCTCGGGCGAGGCTGTGCCCATGATTGTCGTCATGGAGAGTGGCGACGTCAAGGCTCCCTTCCGTGGTGGTGACAACCGTCAGGGCTTCAGCCAGTATGGTGCCTCGTTCTACAAGGTGATGATAAACGACCTTATACCAACCATAGATCAGAAGTTCCGTACCCTGAGAGACCGCGACCATAGAGCCATGGCCGGTCTCTCCTGGGGCGGACACCAGACCTTCGACCTTGTGCTGAACAACATCGAGACGTTCAGCTGGATGGGAGCCTTCAGCGGCGCCATCTTCGGACTTGATGTCAAGACGGCCTACAATGGTGTCTTCACCCGTCCTGACGAGTTCAACAAGAAGATTCACTACCTGTTCCTGAGCTGTGGCTCCGAGGAGAACTTCGGCACAGAGGCACTTGCCAAGAATCTGCGCGATGCAGGCATCAAGACCGACTTCTATGAGTCGCCTGGCACTCACCACGAGTGGCTGACCTGGCGTCGCGGATTCCGTCAGTTCGTACCCCACCTGTTTAAATAAGTACACATACATTAAAATAATACACATGCTAAAGAACGATATGATGAACAAAAAGCTGATAATCATTTGTGCATTCTCTTTCTCTGTATGGCATCAGGCTCAGGCACAGTTGTCGTCGAACCCTGATAAGTTCCTCGGAAACATCACCACCAGCTGGGATAGCGATATGGACCATAAAGGGTTCGTCTTCTCAGACTACTGGAACCAGGTGACCCCTGAGAATGCCACCAAGTGGGCCAGTGTACAAGGTAACCGCTCGTGGTTCAACTGGGGAGGAGCCGACAAGGCATACAAATATGCTACAGAGCATGGCTTCCCCTTTAAGTTCCATACCTTTGTCTGGGGCTCGCAGTTCCCTGACTGGGTGAAAAACCTGTCAGCAGAGGAGAGATACCAGGCCATAGAGAAATGGATGGACGAGGCTAAGAAACACTTCCCTGACCTGGAAATTATCGACGTGGTCAACGAGGCTATCGAAGGCCATCAGAACGACACCCATTACATAAAGGAAGCCTTAGGCGGTAGCGGCATCTCCGGCTACGACTGGATTATACGCTCCTTCGAGATGGTGCGTGAACGTTGGCCCAATGCCATCCTTGTCTACAACGACTACAATGTGTTGCAGTGGGACACAGACAAGTTCATCGATTTGGTGAGCGTACTGCGTAATGCTGGTGCACCCATTGACGCCTACGGCTGCCAGGCACATTGCTTCACGCTTAACGATTGTCCCAAGAACACGCTTAAGAATTCGCTGGGCCGCATTCAGCGAGCACTGAAGATACCCATGTACATCACGGAGTACGACATTGATTTTTCCAATGACGCAGACCAGAAGAGAAAATACGAAGAACAGATTCCTTTGTTCTGGGAGGCTGAGTACTGTGCTGGTGTCACCCTCTGGGGTTGGTTCCTCGGAGAAACTTGGAAGGACAACACTGGTCTCATCCGTAATGGCGAGGAGCGTACTGCCCTGAAGTGGCTGCGTGAGTATATGCAGACTGATGCTGCCAAGAATGCCAAGGGGCCCTTCCCTGGCATGAAGAAGGAAGCCTCCGTGTACGTGAAGGCCGCTGCCCTGGCAGTCTCAATGGGAGAGGCTGTGCCCATCGATGTGAACGCCAAGCTCAGTACCAAGGAGATAGAGCGCGTAGAAGTGTATGTAAACAACGTGCTCTGTGCCACGCTGACGCAGGCTCCCTATACCACGACCTATACACCTGCTGACGCAGGCAAGTACGACATCAAGGCTGTCGTCGTGGCCAAGGACGGCTCCACTTATGAGCGCCTGTCAGGCTTCAAGGCCTATAGCGCCCGTGCTGCCTATAATGGCGTGACAGAGATTCCTGGCACACTGGAGTTCGAAGACTTCGACTCTGGTGCCGAGGGCTACTCCTACCACGATTCAGACGCGATTGACGAAGGCAATACGGGCTACCGTTCCGACAACGAGGGCGTTGACATCGTGACTGGCAACGGCAGCTACGCCATCGGCTATACGGCCCCTGACGAATGGCTGGAGTACACCATTGACGTCAAGGAAGCTGGCGAATACGACTACGAGTGCTACGTGGCCTCGGGCAACACAGGTGCAGTTTTCAATATCGACCTGGTGAAGGGTAATTCACTTGTCAACCTCTGTCATATTGACGTTCCCCAGACTGACAACGGCATGTGGTCAACCTACAAGGCCGTGCAGGGTACCTTTAAGGCTCCCCTGGAGGCCGGTGCTCAGCGCCTGCGTGTCACCATCACCAGTCCTTACGGCAATCTCGACAAGCTGGTGTTACGCCCCAAGGGCTCCTCAGGCATCTCGGAAAGCAGGAATGCTGCTGGCGAAATGAACAAGACGGGCGTATGGTATACGCTTGACGGTCGTCAGCTCAGCGGGCTGCCTGTATACAAGGGTGTCTACATCCTCAACGGGAAAAAGGTAGTCGTGAATTAAAAAAACATAATCTTTTCCTTCGTAAAGTCAGATTTTTGCATTATCTTTGCAGTCCGAAATTGTAAAGACTATGCCAGAACAAAACAATAACACCAATAACACTGGTGGCCCCCGTCGAAGTAACAGACGACAGCAGACGGACAACAGCTATGCGCACGTTCAACCTCAGGCAACTGATGTTGAACGTGCTGTGCTGGGTGCGTTGATGATTGACAAAGATGCCTATGCAGTAGTATGTGAGATGCTCTATCCGGAAAGCTTCTACGAGCCAAGGAACCAGAAAGTATATACTGCCATTCGCGAGTTATCCATGCACGAGCTGCCCGTTGATGTATGGACCGTTACCGAACAGCTTGCCAAGCAGGGCGACCTGGAGGATGTAGGCGGCCCAGGCTATGTGACGGAGCTCTCTTCGCGCGTGGCTTCATCGGCCAACATCGAGTATCATGCCCGCATCATTGCCCAGAAGTCGCTGGCCCGCCAGCTGATATCCTTCTCCAGCAATATCCAGACGAAGGCTTTCGACGAGACCATCGACGTCGACGACCTGATGCAGGAAGCCGAAGGTTCGCTGTTCGAACTCGGACAGCGGAACATGAAGAAAGACTATACCCAGATAGACCCTGTCATCAAGAATGCCATTGAAGTCATCCAGAAAGCCGGCAACAACAAGGACGGTCTGACGGGTGTCCCCACGGGCTATCATAAGCTTGACGACATCACTTCAGGCTGGCAGGAGTCTGACCTGGTGATCATAGCAGGGCGTCCTGCCATGGGTAAGACTTCGTTTGCCCTGTCCATGGCCAAGAATATTGCTGCCGACTATCATGTGCCCATGGCTTTCTTCTCGCTGGAAATGTCGAACGTCCAGTTGGTGAACCGCCTTATCTCCAACTGCTGTGAGATTCAGGGCTCGAAGATTCTCAACGGCCAGCTGCACCCTGACGAGTGGGAACGCCTTGACAAGCGCATCAACAACCTGCTGGGAGCCCCACTGTATATTGACGACACTGCAGGACTGTCAGTCTTCGAGCTGCGTACGAAGGCCCGCCGACTGGTGCGCGAGCATGGCGTGAAGATCATCATGATTGACTACCTGCAGCTGATGAATGCCAACGGTATGCGCTTCTCCTCGCGTCAGGAAGAGGTCAGCACCATCTCGCGCTCTCTGAAGGGACTGGCCAAGGAGCTCAACGTTCCCATACTGGCCCTGTCGCAGCTGAACCGTGGCGTGGAGAGCCGCGAGGGACTGGAAGGCAAGCGCCCCCAGCTCTCCGACCTGCGTGAGTCGGGAGCCATCGAGCAGGACGCTGACATGGTACTCTTCGTGCATCGCCCTGAATACTACCATATCTATCAGGACGACAGCGGTCGCGACCTTCGAGGCATGGCACAAATCATCATTGCCAAGCACCGTAAGGGTGCCACAGGCGACGTGCTGCTGACGTTCCGTGGAGAGTTCACCCGCTTTGAGAATCCTGAAGACGGGCGCCTGGGCAGAAAGTCCAACAGCTCGAACGATGGCGTCATCATGGGCAGCAAAATAAATGGTGAACAGCCTATGGACGAAGGCAGCTCACCATTTGCGGACGATCAGCCAGACGGACCTATGCCCTTCTGAACTAGCATCCAGAACTCAACTCCTTATTGTGAGTACTTCTCGATAAATGACTGGGCTTGGCTGTTGCCAAGCTCTTTTGCTCTGTTCAGGTTCTGCAGACCCTGCGCCTTGTCGCCTTTGGCACACTGGGCGATGCCTGACATCAGATAGCCGTCGCTGCCCTGAGGGTCCAGGCGCAGACACTCCTGCGCACTCTCCAGAGCCTTGTCGAACAAGTTCACACGAAGCTCATAGCTGGCCTTCTGTGCCCATAGCTCCGCGTTGTTGGGCTCAATGCTAACAACGTCTTGCATGTCGTTGATGGCCAGCTGGTAACGACGCAGGTCCATCAACAGCTTCGCCCGTTCTGCCAAGTATGGGGCAGCGGTCTTGACATAGGGTCTGGTGAACATGCTGACAGCGCTGTCGAGCAGGGCCACAGCAGCCTTCTTGTCGTCCATCTGCATCTTGCACTGGGCAGCAGCGTAGAACGTCTCGGCATCGCGCAGCACACCCTTCGTCAGCTCGTCGAAGATGGTGAAGGCGTCGCTGTACTTCTGCTGGGCATACAGTATCTGTGCCTGCTGCTGACGGTATATAGCCTGCGGATTGGCTTCATAGGCCTGCTTCGACTCCTCCAGGGCCTTGTCCAGACTCCATCCCTCATAGGGCAGGTCGCTTCTGTACAGCTCTTTCTGATAGATAAGCTGGGCGTACTGATAGTGGGCGTCGTCCTTCTTCTCAGCCACCTTCACTGCCTGCCTCATGTCGTCGTCAGCCTTGGCAAAGTTGCCGTTTGCTGCATCCAGACGGGCACGATAGATGTATCCGTCGGCAGCATGGGGGAACTTCTCGATAAACCGGTTGAGATAGTCCGTATACTGGCCGGCATCCATCACCGACGAGCTCATGTAGAGCGACAGCAGGGCCTCCTCATACTTCTCGGGCAGCGCCTTCTGAATGGCTGTCGAGCGCAGCGTGGCATCGTTGATGCTCAGTGCCGTGGTCTGCAGGTCGGCAGCAAAGGCTGCGCTGACGGCATAGCATTTGGCGGCCGTCCCTTCTGCCGAGGGCTGCAGCAGACCAATCACTTCTCCGCCATCGTTCAGGATGGGACAGCTGATGTATTGCTCGCCGGCAGTCATGTCAAGGGTATAGTAGTTGTAGCTTCCCTGGAACTTCTCGGCGTTGCTGACGCTGCCTTTCAGGCAGACAGCGTCCTTCTTGGCTGCGTAAGGCAGCAGCCAGACGGTAGCACTGACGGCAGCCGCTCCTGTGCTTAGGGCGGTCACCTTCTTGGCGGCGACCTTGAACTTGGCGACGTCGTACATGTCGTTGCCTCCAATGATGGCCTCCACGGGCATCTCCTTGCCCTGGGCGTCGATGACGACGGCACGCTGGGCACCCTTGAAGGGTGTGAAGTTGCTGACAGCATCGCCGTTCTCGCTGACGAAGTAGCCGTTGCTGCTGGCCAGCAAGGTGCCGTCGGCGTTGAACGTCTTCAGCGTAAAGACGGCCTGTGCTGCCTTCTTGGCCCACGAGGGCGTCTGCGCATCGGCTGTGCCCAGGAATAAAGAACAGAGTATCAAGAATAATGTAATGCGTTTCATATGTCTGCTAAGTTTATCTTTTACTTTTTAATCTTCAACAGCTGCATGGCATTGGCGATGGCAGCGTCGGTGACGTTGCTGCCGCTGAGCATCTGGGCTATCTCTGTCACGCGCTCGTCGTTGCCGAGCTCCTCCATGCGGCTCGTGGTGCCCTCCCTGGTGTCTTCCTTCGACACACGGTAGTGGTGGCTGCCCAGGGCGGCTATCTGCGGCAGATGGGTAATGGAGATGACCTGTCGGTCCTGCCGGCCCATCTCCTGCATCATCTCCGCCATCTTGTCGGCTATCTTTCCGCTGACGCCTGTGTCTATCTCGTCGAAGATGATGGTAGGCAGCTTGACGGCGCCGCTGATCAGTGCCTTCAGCGACAGCATGACACGGGCTATCTCGCCTCCCGAGGCCACCTGCGAGACTGGCTGCAGTGGGGTAGAGGTGTTGGCCGAGAAGAGAAAGCTGACATTGTCCTGTCCGCTCTTCGTCAGCTCCTGCTTACTGATGCTGACCTGGAAGCGCACGTTGGGCATGCCCAGGGGGACGAGCCTCTGCTGAAGCTGCTGTTCTATCTTCTTGGCAGCCTGCTGGCGCTTCTGGCTGAGCGTGTCGGCCTGCTGCCGGCATTGGGCCGTCAGCTGCTGGCACTGTGCTTCCAGGGCGTTGAGGGCGTCGTCGCTGTTCTCAATGCTGCTGAGTTTCTGCTTCAGCTCGTCGCGCTGGCTGATGAGTTCCTCGACGGTGTCGGCATGGTACTTCTTCTCCAGGTCGTACAGACGGTCCAGGCGTTCGTTGATATGGTCCAGTTCAGCGGGGTCGAAGTCGGTGTCCTCCAGCAGCGAGCCTACCTCGTCGGCGATGTCTTTCAGCTCAATGTGGCAGCTGTTCAGGCGTTCAGCCAGCTCGGCCGATGCAGGCAGCACCTTGCTGATGCCGCTGAGGGCATGGTAGGCCGTCCGGACCTGGCTCACTGCGCCTGTGCTCTCGCCGTACAGGGCCTGGTCGGCTTCGTAGAGGGCACTCTTGATGTCCTCTGCATGCGACATGGTCTCGCTCTGCTGCTCCAGTTCCTCCTGCTCGCCCTCCTTCAGGTTGGCGTCAGCCAGTTCGCTGTATTGGAACTGCAGGAAGTCCAGGTTCTGGCGGTTGCGCTCGATGTCGTCCTTCAGCTTCTGCAGCTGGCCCTTGGCAGTCAGCAGCTGCGAGAAGGTCTGCTGATAGTCTGTCAGCTCCTGCTGGTCGCTGGCGATGATGTCAACCACGCTCAACTGGAAGTCTTGCTTGTTCAGCAGCAGGTTCTGGTGCTGCGAGTGTATGTCGACCAGACGTTCGCCCAACTCCTTGAGCATGGCGAGCGACACGGGGGTGTCGTTGATAAAGGCACGGCTCTTGCCCGTTGCGGTCAGCTCACGACGGATGATGGTATCCTCGGCCTCGTACTCAATGTCGTTGTCATCAAAGAAGGTTTTCATGTCATAGCGGCTCAGGTCGAAGTGGGCCTCGATGACACACTTGTCTGCCCCCTGCTTGATGGCCTTCGAGTCAGCGCGCTGACCCAGCAGCAGTCCTATGGCGCCCAGAATGATGCTCTTGCCCGCTCCGGTCTCGCCTGTTATCACGGAGAATCCGGGGTGCAGCTCAATGTCGAGCACATCAATCAGCGTAAAGTTCTTGATGTATAGTTGTCTCAGCATATTCTTTCTTTTTTCAGCATGCAAAGGTAGTGCAAAGTGAGGGAAAAACCAAATAATTTTAGGTTTTTCTGAGGTGACGTCTGCCTCTGTCAATATTTTTACTCCCGTCTAGGTCTCGTGTAGAAAAATCTTCATAAGCGCTTGTTGGGCGCTTGTTGGGCGCTTATTGGGCGGGAACCGGACTGGCGTTCTTACTGACTTAGGCGTGTCAAGATTTCTGATGATGCGGGGCTGGTGCCTGTCGTTGGCAATGGTGGCTACTGCTTGATTTTCTGCCAGGCGTCGTTCTGCGAGGCATTGATGTTGAAGAGGATGTCATAGACGGCCTGCTTCTCTTTCTGGGTGCCCTTGCCCTTGTAGATGTTGGCAAGCTCGTCGCGCTTGTAGTCGGTCCATATCTGTGGCAGCAGGCT
>JAEEGL011855115.1_pt1 | contig 12413 bp, 8 predicted proteins | sample 9134231 | NCBI WGS metagenome assembly JAEEGL01 (sample SAMN16246548, study PRJNA631951) | gut metagenome | biome: gut microbiome; feature: rumen; material: fiber-attached | host: Bos | place: Iran: Karaj | collected 2018-10 | reverse complement strand
CCCAATCCCCAATCCCCAATCCCCAATCCCCAATCCCCAATATCTTTTATTAATTATATAAACATAAATAATATATCTTAAACTGATTTCATCACTTTTTTTAATTATTTAAAATTAAACAATAAAAAAGAATATTAAATAAAATAAAAAAAAATAAATAAATTAAAAATAAGAAAAATGTCCTTTAATGATTTTAACGATGATATTCATTCAAATAATAAAACTGATTTTTTTTTAGATGATATACTTTATACTCCAAAAATTAAAAGCAAGAATTCAACAATTTCAGAATTTAGTTTTAAACCTATTTCTAACCAATTAAATTCAAATGAATTCAATAAAGAAAATATAAATAAAACAAATTTTTCTGAATATTCAACTGACTTGACAGAAATAAAAAATAATAATCTTAAATTAAATGATAAAAACATTTTATGTAGTGGAAATTTTGTTTCTAATAAAAAAATAAATTATAATGTTAATCCTTTTGATGATGATTATAATAGTAATGATAATTATGTTAAAGATTTTAATGAAAATTTAAGTGAAAATAATGTAAATTCATTTTCTGATTTTTGTATTGGAATAAACATTAATATGAATAATTATTTTGAACATTTATATAATATGGATGTTGAATTTGAAGAAAAAAAATATAATAATAATATAAATATTGATTTTGATTTATTTCAGAATTTATTTGAAAATAAAGAAAAGAAATTTTTATCTATGAAAAGATATAATAAGGATATTTTAACAGAAGAAATTAATGATTTTTCAATTAAAAAAAAGGAAAAATCCAGAAAATATTATTCAAATTGTTCTACTATGAAATAAATAATGATGATGATAATAATTCATTAAATGAAAGTGTAAAAAGTAATTTAATAATTATTTTAGTTGTGAAAGGATTGTAAATAAATATTTGATTTTAATTATAATTTATTATATTAAATATTAAAACAATTATTTTTTATTGTTTTATTTTCAGTTTTTAATCTTCATTTTAATCTTTAATTAATGTTTTACTATTTCCTTTCTTAGATTTATTGATAATGTTATTTTTATAAATTATTGGTATTTTACTTCCTTTATCCTTCCCATTAAAGAATTTTTTATTTTCAATATCTTCATTTATATTATCACTATATTTAAAAAAAACATTTTTAACTTTATAAGTAAATCTTCTATTTGATTTACAATTCTTTGAATCATTAAAAATATATTCTTTTATATTTAAATTAAATAAATATTTTCTAATTTTATTTCTTCATCAAAAATTTTAGTTTTATATTCACAAATTTCTTTTCCAAATCTTTAAAAAAATTTTGAGTTTAAATAAGTCAATTATTATTATTTCAAGAATTATTATAATAATTACATATTCATTCTTTTTCAATTTCAATTTATTCCATTTTTGGGAGACAATGAATATATATTTGATATATTATATTCATATCAATTGGATTTGAATATGATTCATTTCCTTTTCTTTGATTTACATTATTTGTTTTAAAATTTTCTTTTTTTTTTCTCTTTAGGAAAAAGAGTTTTTATTATTTAAAATATTATAAATATTTTATAAAGTAAAATTTCAATCACAAATTAACAATTTCTGAAAGAAAAATTAATAAATTAATATATGATTATTTGAATTAGAAAAATAATTCATTAATATATTTTTAAAAAGATGCCGAAATTTATTAATTTTATATTATTTAATATATATATTATTTCTTCTAAATAAAATTTATACATAATTATTCTTTTCCAAATAATCATATATTCCATCATTCAATCCATAATTTTTCTTCATTTTCAAAGCTTCAGTGTTTTTTTTATCTTTTTCAATAACAAAATTTAAATAAGCTAAATTAGAAAAAAATCCTCTTTGAGAAGGAATATGATCTAAAGAAGGTTCATCTTTACCACTAATTATATTATACTCTCTTCTAGGTAAAAAATTATAACTTTTTCTATCAGAAAAAAATCCTATATTTTGTGTAGTTTCTTTCCCTTCTTTTTCAAAATATTTTCTTCCTCTTGGTTTTTCATCAGCATAATCTTCTGATTCTTTTATAACAAAATGTTTTAATCCATATCCATGTTTATTTATATTATCTGAATATTGATTATTTTTTAAATATGAAATTTGCAAATATGTTGGATTTGCTGCGTTATTACCTGTACATGATGGAAATTTTTTCTTTTCTTTTCTTAAATATTCATGATAAGTTTCTTTTGGAACTCCGTATACATTTTGTAAAGGCAAATTTATTGGATTTGTTTTTGTTTCTATATTTATTCTTCTTCTTATTCTTCCTACATGTAACATTTTTTCTTTTTTTTTTAGTTATTTTTAATTTAATTATAATTTATTTTAATGTTTGTTTTTTAAAATATAGATGGATTAATTTCCTTTCAAAGGAAAATTTAAATTTTAAAAACCAAAAAAAATAATAATAATATTTTTATTATTTTCAAAGAGAAATAAAAACAAGAATAATAGGAAAAAGTTATTTTTTTTAATAAAATTTATTAATTAATAGAAAATATTTAAACATATCATAGACCATTAATTATTTTCTTTCATAATATGAAATTGTATCAATTCAAATTATTAATAAATTTGTTTTTTAGTAAAATTAAATTTTTGATATTATTATTTATGAACCGTTTGTATTAACAAAAACATTTAAGTAAATGAAATTTGAAAAAAAAAGTAAGAAAGATTAGAGAAACAAATGAAACTATCAATGAAAAATCAGTTTTAATGAAAAAACTTGGATTAATTGTGATTAAGATTATATTAATTTTGAAACGAAAAAAAAATGATTTTTACCAACTTCTCAATATGATATTATTTTAATAAATTAATTAATTAAAAATAAATGCTTAAAAACGGAATTTTATTTTTTGTTTCCTTTCACAAAAAAATCAAAATAAAAACATCTTCTTAATCTTCATCGGTATTATATTTTAAATTAACTTGTGAAAAATAAAAAAATCGAAAAATAATGAATTGATTATCAATTAATTCAAAGAAAAAAAAAAAAACCTTAAATGTTCTTAAAATAAATTTTATTAAAAATTAAATTCATTTTTTTATATTAATTTTTTGATTTTTTTTCAAATGTTATTTTATTTAGACATCCTTTGCCACCAAAATTTTATAATTATTAATTAATTCCTGTAATTCATTAATTTTATCTTCATATGTCTTTAAATTATCCAATAAATATTGCTCTTTTTTTTCATCTTTATATACAGGATTAGAATCTTTTAAATTATTATATTCATCATAATTAGTTTTAATATCTTTTTCAATTTGTTCTATATTTTGATTTTTTTCTTGAATTTCTCCAGTTATATATTCTAATTTTTCTTGATGAACTTTATGCAAATATTCATAATCACTTTTTTCTTTAGGAGTTGTATAATTAAATTTTTTAGGATTATGAGGGTGATGATAAAGTGAAATTAAATCATTTTTTTTTGTATGAAGTTGAGAAAATTTTTCTAAAATTAAATCAGTCATTTTTTTAATTTAACTTTAATTAAAATAAATTTTTTTTTTTATATATTTTTTTAACCTTATTAATCAAATATTTTTCTTACTAAAAGAACAATTAAAAAAGTCATTCCAACTGCAATTGTTATTCCAATAAAGGAAGTAATAATATCCCATTGAAAATCATTAAAAAAATATTTTTTATGAATTTTATTTCCATCATCTATATTTTCTTCTTTTTTAATTTCTCTATTTTCTTTTTCGGTTTTTAAAATATCTTTTTTATGAATTGAATTTACTTTATGATAATATTCTTCTACTTTATCTTCCATATTATTAAATTAAAAATAAATATTTAAGATAGAATATAAATTTAAAATAGTAATTATCATTTAAATTAATATTATTAAATCAAAGACTTAATTGCTATTTATAAATAATTATTCATTATTTTTTGTATTGAAATAATTCAAAGAAACTTAATATATATATTTTTCAGTTTTTTATATAAAAAATCAGAAAATATATCATAAATAATATTCATAAATACATAAATTTAAAATTATTTTTATTATAATTCACTTTTTTCTTCTTCTTCATTTAATTTTTTTACAATTTCTTTTTTAATTTCGTCAGGAATTAATTTTATTAAATCCACACTAGTTTTCAATAAATTTTTCAAATTTTCTTCGTAACTTTTCCAAACAAGTAAATAAATAATAAGGATAAAAGTAATTAAAACAATAAAAGAAGTATCTATAATTAAATCAACATTACTTTTATAATCAGAAAGGCATTCTTTTAAAACTTTATTCATATAATTAAAAAAAGGTCTCATTACATTAATTAAAATTTTATTTATTTCTTTGAACTTTGGTTTATAACAAAAATTAGGTTCAGTAAGATTTTTTTTTTCAATAATATATGAAACAGCAACAAATTTATGCATTTCAATAAATCTGGCAAAAACACAACTAAAACCATTTTTTACAATCATACTATAATCATCGGAAATTTCATTTAAAATATCAGAAATATCAATTGCCATTTTTGTTGCAAATTCTCTTATATATTTTCCCTTTAAAAATGACTTTGTTTCATATGAAAATTTAAATAATTTCTCTGTTTCTGTATTAAAATCATTTGTTTGTTCATAAAAAATATCTTCTGTTTCACTTGAGTTTAATATTGGAATTGAGTAATTATAAAAAAATGATTTGTAAACATTAGTTTTTAATATTGTATCACTTTCACAATAATGAGAAATATTATAAACTATTATAAAGCTTTTTATATTGCTCATTATGTTTTTTACGTAAAAAAATTTAAATGTCATATATATTTGAATTGAAGCAAAGAATAATGCTATATATATATATGCTAATAAATATTCTGAAGAGTTTTTTATTGATTGTTTATAATCATTTTTTTGTTTAAATTTTGTAATCATTATAATATCTTCATTTTTTGATGATGGAATAAATTCTGATTTAGATTCTTCTTCTTCACTTTCTTCATTTCCAAAAAATTTATTTAATAATTTATTAAGAAAGTTCTCACTCGTGATTTTTAATTCTTCAAATTTTTTTTTTTTAATTGTTAAAAATAAATCAACAGGTTTTTCTCTATCATCTATAAATTTACTTATTAAATTCCACATAATAATTAAATCAATAATAACAAAAACAAAACTTAAAACAAAAATAATCAATAATATAAGAGGAGATTTAGCTTCATCATAAGAATTCTTTGTTACAATAAAAGCAATTTCTCTCATAATTAGAAAATAATCATTTAATAAATTAAACATTAATTCATATGCATTTCTATTTGTTAATTCAATAGACAGATAATTATCTGTTATAGTACTAACAAAAAAAATAGAAGTTTTAATTCTATTTAAAGCAGTTGAATAAGACACTTTTTCAATAATAGGAATTGAATTACTAATAGTTCTAATTGAAACAATAACATTATTAATATAATTATAATAATTATCATTAAAAGTTACTGTTGAATTTGAAAAAAAAGATATGCAATTATCAATCATTTGCCTATATTCTATCATTTCTTTTTTTGCATTTAAAACATATTCTTTTTGATCTTGTTCTAACATATCGGTATAGGAAGAATTTTGTGATAAAATAATTTCAGTAATAAAAAATTTAGTATATAATAATGAATTCAATAAAATATAAGAATCATTTAAATAAATTAAATATTGGGAACATTTATTTATTTTATACATTGATAATCCAAATTCTATACATATAAAAAATAATATAGTTAAAAACATAATAATTGAAGAAAATTGAATATAAGACACACTTTTTTTATTAAAAATATGATTTAATGAAAAATTAATATCTGAATTTACTTCATTAGAATTATCATTAACATTAGTAATATTTTCATGAATATGAAGTTCAATATTTTGATTATTAATTTTTTCTTTAATTTGAGAATTATCATTATGTTTTAAACTACTTCTTGACATTTTAATATTATTTTTTAATTCTGGATGTGAATTTAATTTTTCCTCAATTCTCATTAAGAATGATGATACTTGAATTTTTATAATAGGTTCAGATATTTTTCCAGCCAAATATAATTCTTTATTTGGTCTATGTTTTTCTAAACTTATATCTGCTCCATAATATTTTAAAGTATTTATATAGTCATTTATTTCATTTGAAGTTTTTGTTTGAAATTCTAAGATTTTCTCTTTTGATAATATATTATTTAATATTTCTTCTTTTGAATTTTTTTCCTCATCACTATTATTACTTATATTATTATTTTTTTTTACTTTTCTTTTATCTTTTCTATTCGGAGAATTTTTATTTGCATTTATTAAATTTGCTAAAGGAAATTCGTTTTTGGGTCTTTTGAAAAGTTCTTTAGAATTGTTTTTCTTTTTAACAAATTGAGTTCTTATAAAATTGAATTTTAATATATCATACATAATTGACATTGAAGAGGATGATTTAAAATCAGATAAATCAAAATTATTTTTCTTATTTTCTGTTTCTATAAATCTTAAACAAAAACCAATTGGTTCTTCTTCTCCGAATCTCATTTTTATTATTGATAAATTATAATTTTTTTTCTTTGAAATTTCAACTAATTGATCAATATTTTCTTCTTGTTTTCTAATGTTATCATTTTTAGGATAAATTTTATCAGGAAAAACCCAAATAATAGATTTAGGTTCATCTTCAAACATAGTATAATTATCAGATAAATTCATAGAATTTAAAGAAACAGGGTCTCTAATTAAAATATTTAAATTAACAACATATTTTTTTAATAAATCCATAGTTAAACCCATATTTAAAGCAGAAGAAGAGAAAGAATCAATTGTAAAATCATCTTTTGCTAAAATATAAAAAGCATAAACTGATTTTGGATCTTTATTTTCCATTTTATTTTTTATTATAAAAGTATTAGAAAAATCATCATCATTATATATTGTAAATCTAGCTAAAGCTGGTAATATATATCCAACTTTAGTTTTAGGAAGAAAAAATATTTCTTTTTTATCACTTGATTTATTTGTTCCTAATTTTCTTATACTTTTTATTTTATTTGATATTACTTTAGAATGATAATTAACAAATAAATTTGGCATTATAGTTTCTATTCTATGTCCTATTAAATTTTGTTTTGTATATCCTAATAAATTTACTACACTATTTGACATTTGTAATATTGTACAATCCCCTTTTTCATTTGTTCTACAATAAATTACATAATTTTGATCTTCTAATATAATATTTAAATTCTCTTGGTCAAATTTATCTTCAAAATTCTTCTTTGATTCAAAATGATGTTGTTCATTTAATTTTTTGGAAATTTCATCTGATTTTGATTTATTTCTTAATATTTCTCTTACGAAATATGAATATAATTGAATTATTGATTGATTTTCTAAATCTATTTTTTTTGTTTTTAAATCTTTTTCCCATAATGTATTTATTTCATCTAATAAAAGATTTAATTTATTTCCTAATAAATATAATTTTTCTAAATTTAAATTATTTGTTAAGTTTGTACTTAAAACACCCCAAAATTCACCATATAATTTTGTTGTTGATTCAATTAAATTTTTTAATTTTTTAAATTTATATTGAGTAATTTCTTCTATTTTTTCTAAATCATTTTCATTATTGTAATTTAAAGTTTTATTATTATTATAAGATTTAATATTTTCTTTAATACAAAACAATATATAATCTTCTGATAATGAATTATTTTCTCTTTCTAATTTTTCTAAATAAGATTTTGCTGCGTTTAAATTAAATTTATTTGAATAATTAAATTGAATAAAAGTCATTATAATATTTTTATTATTTGGATATTTTTTTATTCCTTCATTTAATATAATATTAACATAATGTAATAAACAAGATTTTTGAATTTGAAAATTTCCTTGATTTTCTATGAATTTTGTTATTGGACATTCTTCATTGATACATATTTCTAAATGACGAATAATTATTCCTTTTAAAAAAATATCATTTTTATCATAACCTTTTTTTGAACTTTCAATAGATTTATATTTTTCAATATATCTTAATATTAAAAAAATAATATTTTTAGTTTTAGCTAAAAAATCTATTTCAGAATCAGAATAATTACTATTTGGAATTAAATTTTCACTTTTTTTCTTATAAATAATAATGCAAATAATAATAATTAAAGGCATTCCAAATAAAAATAAATATATATTCCCATCAAATTTAGAATTAAATGTTAATTTGCAGATGAATAACATGAAAGAAGTCCATAAAGCCAAAGAAGTTTTAATAACATAAAAACATTGAATTTCAAAGTTTGAATAAGTCGGTTCATCATATTCTATTTTAAAAATATATAAAGTTCCAATTAATAAAATGAAAAGACTTATCCATTCATTTTTAATAAAAGTATATCTTAACGAATTTAAAAGAGCAAAAGTATAATAAATTAAATCTCCATTTATATTAGATTTATTTGTTGATTTTTCATTATTAAAAGGATCAACCCAAAAAACTCCAAATAATATATTTAATGAATATAGCATTAATAAAACAATTATTGATGAAAAAGCATATAAGTAATGTAATCCTTTATAACAAGTTATAGAATTTTTAACAATATCTATTTTATTGTTTTTATTGCATTTTAACATTAATAATAAAATTTCTTGAAAAGGAATTAAAAAAACTGTCATTGCCATTCTTGACATAATTTTTAAAAAACTTGTTACAATTTTATAAAAGGAAGAATTTGATTTATTTAAATTTATTGTCATTGAAATTATTATTACATGAGAGAAAACTATAAAAATTAATATTATCCAAATTATTAAATATGTATTAAATGAAATATATTTAAATAATTCAATTATTCTAATTGCTCCAACATATGTTTTTACATTTTCTATTTTTTTTTCTTTTATTTTCCAAAATTTTAAATGTGGATTTGTAAATCCATATGACATTATTTGCATTGTTTCTAAAAATATTAAAATACATATTATCAATGGATTAAAATCTTTTCTTTTTAAAATATGATAGAAAAAATTAAAAAGTTTTATTTTTATTGTAATATCATTATTGGATTGAAGAATTTCTCTATGATTTTTTTGATTTTTTTCAATAGATGAATCATCAAGCATTTCTTAATATATTTATTATAATTTATTTATAAAAATAAACTTATATTAAAAAAATTTTTTTTTAAAATGAAATTTAAGAATACAATATTTTTATTATTTTATTGAATAATAAGATTTTAATAATTTTTGTGGGTGAGCTTTTTAATTTTAAATTATTTAATTTAAAATAAACAAATAATAATATTATTTAAGAAATTTAAGAATATGAATTATATTTTTTTATTAATTTATATTTGATCTTTTAGAAAATCTACTTCTTCTCTTAATAATTTGAGATCTTCAAAACAGACTTTTTTTTATTTTTAATATTTTTATAAGAATTAAAAATAGAATCCATTTCTTTAAAACCTAATCTTTTAATATTATTTTGTTTATTTTCAAATTCCTGTTTTAAATTGTGAATGAGTATTTTCAAATTTTATAGGTGGTTAGGATAAAAAAGCAAAAAGAATAATTTGTTCATTATCAAATAAGCGATATTTAATTAAATCTATTTCTTCATTTTCTTAATATAATTTATATATATCAAGATAATAATGAATCTTTTTTTCTCTTCTTTTTATCACTTCATGTCTTTTTCTTTGTAAATTTGAACACCAAAAAAAAAGAAGTCCAAATATTTTCTAAAATTGTTAAAGGAACAATTTTTATATTTTTATTATTAAATTTTTCATTTTTTATTTGATTTTTTATATTTAATTTAAAGTAAAAAAACTATTATTTTGCTCTTTCAATACTATCACAATTCCAATTTGAAAAAACTTTAAAAACATTAGTTTTCATTGAATTTAAAAGTAAACCTTTTCTACAAGGAGTTTTTATTTTTTCTATAAAAAAACCATATGAAAAATATAAATTATATAAGGATGTAAATAATGGAAATAAAATTATAGAACATCCTTGATTTATATTCTAAATCATCATTTATTCTAAAAGATATAAAAGTTCCAAAAAAATTAATCCTTTTATTATTGATTCAATTTTATGACAACAATTTCTTCCCATTCTTTTATTGTTTTAATTTTTTAATTTTATTTTAATAATTTTAAACTTTTTATTTTTATTTAAGGTATATCAAAAATGATTTTAAAAAACAGTATTTTTTGTACTTAAATAAAATTAATATATTGAAAAATATTAGAAAATATAATTTTTTTTCTTTTTGATATAATAAAAATTAAAACATTAAATATTTATATATTATTTAATTATTTATTTTATAAAATTATTTATCTTTATTTTTTATATTGAAAGAACTTATCAATATTACTGAGCTAATATTTTCAAAAAGAATTTAAATATATATTATAAATAAATTAAACGCCATAAAAAACAGCATTTACTCTTAATGAAAGATAATTATTTCTATTATTATTTTCCTCAACTATATTTTCTCCATTAGAACTATTAGTTGTATTACTAACTTTAATAATGTTAAAATCAATTTTATTAAAATCAATATTTTTATCTTTTATAATATTTAAATAATCAAATTTACAAAGAGGACATAAAGTATCTTTAGTATTTAAAACATAATCACAAATACAATTATAATGATAAATATGTTTACAAGGAGTTATACATATTTGTTTTTTTTCATCAAAGTTTTCTAAACAAACAGGACAAGTACCTTCTAATCCTGGTTTTTCAGGATAATATTTCTGAGGTTTAATTTCATTAGTAAATATATAAAATATTTTTTTTTTAAACATTATTTCTTGTTCTAATTCCTCATTACTTCTAATTCCAATTACATTTCCTCTTAATCTTCTTATCTCTCCAATATTTCTCATTCTTCTTAAACAACATATTAATAAAATTATAAAAGAAATTAAAACGAGTATTGCAAAAATTAACATTAAAATTAATCTATATTTTTGAGCTCTACAATAACCAGAGTTTGGATTTACTTGACAATTTTCATCTCCATTTTTTGTTTTTCTTAATTTTGTTGTATTAATGTTTTGAAGAATTATTATAAAATAAAATAAAGGAATTAATTTATACGATGACATTTTTTAATTTTGAGAAATATTTATAACAATTTTTCTATAATTAAAATAATAAATGAATAAATTATAGCAATTAAACTTTGATAAAATTATAATTTAATAGTTTGTATAGTAAAGTATATTAATTTGAAGCTTTAATTTTATAATTTTATTTTTATTTATTTAATAAATAATTAAACAAACAAAAAAAAATTTAAAAAAAAAAAATTTAAAATCCAAAAAAAAAATAAATAATGGACGAAGAAAACGATTACGAAAACAATCAGAATGAAATAGATGATGATCAAAACAACGAAATGAACGCAGATCAAGATCAAAACTTTGATGAAAATGACACAGGAAGTGATAATAGATTTCCCGAAATAAATGAAGGAGGATGGATACAATGGTTTTGTCAATTAGATGGAAATGAATATTTTGTTGAAATAGATGAAGACTTTATAAAAAATAAAATGAATTTAATAGGAATAAAATGTAAACCTTATTTAGAAACAATATTATCACAAGAATATCCTTCAGAGCAAATATCTGAAGAAAATATAGAAAATTTACAGCAAATAAAAGAAATATATGGTTTAATTCATAAAAGATTTATATCTACTCCAAAAGGATTAGCGTTAATGAGGGAAAAATATTTAAATGGAACTTTTGGTCATTGTCCAAGAATATTATGTGATAAACAAGTTTTAATTCCTGTTGGGTTAAGTGAAGATACTAAATTTAGTAGAGTTAAAGTTTATTGTCCTATTTGCTGTGAAGTTTATAAACCTAGAGAAAGAGTTAGAGATATGGATGGTGCTTATTTTGGTACCAGTTTTCCACAAATTTTTTTCATGGCTTATCCTGATTTAAATCCTAAAGTTAAAATTGTTAAAAATTATATTCCTAAATTATATGGCTTTAGAATTTTCGGAAAAAAAGGATCCAAATATTTTTCTAAGGATAAAGAAGAATTATGGGAAAAAATGAAGAAGTTAAATATAAATTTAGATTATGAATTATAATGTTTTTTAAAATTTTTTTTTTAAATTTTTATTTTTTTTATATAATAAAAAAATTAAATGTCAAATATTTCTCTTATATTAAGTGGTAATTTAAATATATTGGGGATTGGGTTGAATCTTAAAGTAAATATGAAATTGCAGGGAATATATCACTTACTAAAGTTAAATATCTTTCTTTTAAATTTTCAAATAAATATAAAATTATTTTTATAAGTAATAATCTT
>JAEEGL017050399.1_pt1 | contig 12414 bp, 10 predicted proteins | sample 9134231 | NCBI WGS metagenome assembly JAEEGL01 (sample SAMN16246548, study PRJNA631951) | gut metagenome | biome: gut microbiome; feature: rumen; material: fiber-attached | host: Bos | place: Iran: Karaj | collected 2018-10 | reverse complement strand
GAAACGACGAAGGCACCGGAAGAAGCCGCTGCCGAAGTCAATCTCGCTCAGGTGTATGATTACCTGAAACTGAAAGAACAGCAGTCGAACGGCCAGGAGGTCGTCAACGTCATCAACGAACACACGGACAACGACCAGAACAGGAGCGCGGCGTACGAAGATGAGCTGCTGCGCAGCATGCGTCTGCGCAAGCAGGCGGAGCTCAGCGAGCTCAACGTCATCGTGTACCGCTCCAGCGGGTTCGTCAACGTCCGCAAAGAGCCCACGGCCGCCTCGGAGGTGGTCGGCCTCATGCGCAGCAATTCCACCGCGGAAGTGACGGACAGCGTCTATGAGGAAGACGGTCTGTGGTACCACATTCAGTCGGGGGAAGTGACCGGCTACGTCAAGGCGGAATTCTTTGTGAGCGGCGCGGAAGCGGCTGACATCATCAGCACCATCGTCCGCTGCTACGCCACGATGAATTACGACGCGCAGCGCCTGCTCCGCGAGCAGAGCGAATACAGCGTCACCCTGGCGGTCCTGTATTCCGGCCAGAAGTATCAGGTAGACGACTGGAACGACAGTTACGTGCGCATCCTGTACGCGTCCGGCGAATTCGGCACGGTCTACGGGTATGTGCCCGCCTCCGCGGTGAAGCTGAGCTGGGAGACCAGCACGGCCGTGACCAAGGAAATGGAACAGCGCAGCCTGGAGGAAGCCAACCGGATCCAGTACGAGCTCTCCAGCATCGACCGGAGCCGCGAGGAATCCCGCATGGAGTCCATCCGCGCGTCGGAAGCGGCTGCTTATGAAGCGTATCTGCAGTCCTCCATCGCGGCTTCGCTGGAAGCGGTCGCGGAAGCCAGCCGGGAGGAAGCGGCCCGTCAGGCGTCCATCGCGGAGTCCATCCGCCAGGCGGAAGAAGCGGCCCGCCAGGCGTCCATCGAAGAATCCATCCGCCAGTCGCAGGAAGCGTCCCGCTGGCTGGAGACTTCCACGCAGTGGCAAGCGCCCACGCAGCCGGCCTGGGGCGATTACACCCGCTACATCCCGGAAGGGACTTCGGATTTCCGCCGCCGGGTGGTCACCGACGCTCTGCAGTACGTCGGCGTGCTGGACTATGTGTTCGGCGGTTACAGCCTGATCACGGGCACGGACTGCTCCGGCTTCCTGAGCCTGATTTACGCACACTACGGCATTGAACTGGCGCACTATTCCTACCACATCGCGTACACCGGCGTGAAGGTCATCTCCATCGACCAGGCGCGGCCCGGCGACATCGTCTGCTGGCGCACCTGGGATCCCGGTACCGGCGCGGGCCACGTGGCCATGTACATCGGCCGCAACGAGTACGGCACGCCCATGATCGTGGAAGCGCCGCGCGAAGGCCTGAAGGTCCGGGTCGCGGAAATGCCCAAAGAGGGCCTGCACACCATCCAGAACGTGATCGGCGACTGATCATCGATCGGCCGGATGACGGAAAAAGGAGCCGCTGCAGTGATTGCAGCGGCTCCTTTTTTATGGAGTGGCGTTGTATCTATCGGTCAGCGGATCATTCCTCGCCCAGGACGGGCTCGATCAGGCCGTAGGCGCCGTCATTGCGGCGATACACGACGTTGACTTCTCCGGATTCCGCGTTCAGGAACATGTAGAAATTGTGGCCCAGCAGTTCCATCTGCAGGCAGGCTTCCTCCGCATCCATCGGCTTGACGGCGAAACGCTTGGTGCGGACGATCTTGATCTCATCGTCATCCGCGGGCGCTTCCGGCTCGTAATTGGCCAGGCCGCCGCTCTGGTAAGTGTCATGCAGCTTGCCGCGGTACTTCTTCAGCTGCTTTTCCATGGAATCCACGGCTTCATCGATCAGGGCATAAATGTCGGTGCCGCTCTTTTCGGAACGGATGACGCCGTATCTGACGGGAACGGTGATCTCTACTTTGGCCTTGCTTTTGACCATGTCCATAAATACTTCCGCGTCGGTCTGTGCCACGAAGAAACGATCCAGCTTCGCAAGCTTCTTGCCCAGCAGTTCCTCCATGGCCTGGGTGGCTGTGAAATTCTTTCCTGTTGTCAGTTTGAAATTCATCGCATTCACTCCTTATCTAGTTCTACAGACGGGCGGATGAGACTGTCCCGCTTTTCAGTTCCGTCCGCTCTTCTGCGTCTTTACTATAGCATAATAATGAGAAAAAAGGAAGAGATTGGAGAAAGATTATAAAAGGCAGACAAAAAAACAGCGGTCCGAAGACCGCTGTTTTGGGGAATTGTGATGCTTTACTTTTTGCCTTTGCTGATATGGATGTAAATGGTCTGGCCGGCCGTCAGCACTGCGCCGACTTTAATTTCCGAATCTCCCGTCACATTCCCGTCTTTTGAAACGAAGAATACCAGGCCTTCTTCGTAATCCTGGGTCAGCTCTCTCTTGGCTTCCTTGATGTCCAGACCCAGACCGTAACCTTCCAGGATGGCGATCAGCTCATCGGCCGCCATGCCTTCGTAATTGGGCATTTTGGCCGTAGGGGCTTCCGTAGGAGCCTCGGTGGGCGCCTCCTCCGTAGGGGCTTCCGTAGGAGCCTCGGTGGGCGCTTCCGTAGGCGGTTCGGTAGGCGCTTCGGTGGGCGCTTCCGTTGGCGCCTCGGTAGGCGCTTCCGTAGGGGCTTCCGTTGTTTCAGCGGGACCCTTGCTGACAAAGACGATCACTTTCGTGCCTTCTTCCAGCGTCGTATGAAGCGGCACGGCGGTCTCGCCGTCTTCATAGGTCACCCAGCGGATCTCGCCGGCGGGATGCTGGCTGGTGACTTTTTTGATCTTGACGACTTCCAGACCGAGGGCCTCCAGTTCCGCCACGTAGGCGTCCACGTCGTAACGTCCCTTATATTCAGGGAGAGAACGGGGCGGATCGGTGGGGGCTTCCGTGGTGGGCGGTTCGGTAGGGGCTTCCGTGGGCGGCGGCGTATAGCGGGCGATCGGGCGGCCGGAACCGTCCAGGATCGCGTGGCCTTCCGAGTCGGCCTCGTAATCCTTCACCAGCAGATAGCCGTTGGTGCCGTTATAGAACGGGACGCCGTTGTTGTCCACCAGCAGCTGGTTGTTGTTGGCGTCATAGATCTTCTCGTGATACTCTTCGCCGCGGACGTACAGCTCCAGCATGTTGCAGCCGATGGATACGAGCTGCCGCTCGGGAATATAGTGATCGTCCGCGATCTTTTCTTCGCTGGTCACCACGCCGTCCACCAGGACCTTCTTGATGCAGTAGGCTTTGGCCTCCATATGGATGCCGCCCGTGACTTCAGGCTTGCCGGGATTGGCATTATGGTTCAGGTAGTAGCGGGGCCCGTAGACTTCCCGCATGGTCACCGTGGTCTCAAAGGCCAGGGAACGGTTGGCGGGACGGGTCTCATGGCCGTAGATGCGGGCTACGACGCGGTTGCCTTCCACGAAGGATTCCAGGTAGATGGGGGCGTCCGTGTTGTTGCGGAACTTCAGGTCCTTATAGTCCCAGGCCAGCGCGCAGTCCTGCGCGAACGGGACGTAGGAGATGACCATGGAGTGGGCGAAGCGCTCGACGATCTCCATTTCCGCACGCAGCGCCGCGCAGTAGATGGTGGTGCTGCCCTGGCAGACGCCGCCGCCTTCCTCATCGGCCATGCGGCCGCCGGGCTGGAACGCGCCGGCCGGCAGGAAACCCTTGTCCGCGGTGGTGTTGCCCATGATGCCCCAGATGGAGAAAACTTCGCCGGGCATGACGATGGTCCCGTTCAGGATCTGCATTTCCAGCGCGATGTTGTGGGTGCGGTTTTCCGTTTCGGGCGTTAAGTCCACGAGCGTGGTGTATTCGCCCAGCACGGCGTTCATCTTGGAGAAATCGCCGGTGCTGTGCAGCGGATCTTCATAGGAAACGGAAACGACAAGGCTCGGATCGGCGGGGATCTCGTCCGCAAACATCAGCTGGATCTTTTCCGTGGTGGCGCCGACGCCGACGCTGATGCCGTGAGAGGCCTCGGAGGAAACGTAGATGCTGGGGTAGCTGACGCTGATCCTGGCTTCCGTCGCGCCGCGGTTGACTTCAGGGCAGATGACGCGGTTGATGTAGCTCTGGATGGCTTCCGAGCTGATGCTGTATTCCATGGGAAGGACGACGGTGTCGTACTTCAGGTTCTGCAGATCCTTATAGCGCTGGATCAGCTTGCCGGACTTGCCGTAGGACGCGGCCTTGGTCAGCGTGTCTTCCACGGACCAGGTGAAGCCCAGTTCGGAGAAGGGGACCATGAAGCTGTTCAGCAGGGTCTGGCCTTCCGTGCGGCCGGGGGTGTCCTTGTTGATATAGTTATCATAGACATATAATTTAAGGGTCCGCTGCGCCGCTTCCCGGAAATAATCCTCCAGCAGCTGCCGGGCCTCCTCGGTCGTTTTTCCGCTCAGGTCCACGTCCCCCATCCAGACGCCGTTGGCGATCCTGTCGTCGCCGTTTCCGGCAGCCTGCGCCGTGCGGCCGGGCTGGAAGGCAAACATCAGCACCATGACGGCCAGGGTCATCAGGAACCAAAATCTGCATTTGCCGTATCTCATATCGGAATAAACCTCTTTTCACAATAAAACTTGTGCCTTGTTTCAGCACCAAGCCGATTATACACCAGACCCCCCGAAAAAACAATCCTATTATTTTGTAGATTTTATTAAAAAAATGTGTATAATGGGAATGCGCGGCGTGATGCGGCGCGGAGGTGAAAAGATGACGAAAAAACCCGTACTGGTAGTGATGGCGGCCGGGATCGGCAGCCGCTTCGGCAAGGGGATCAAGCAGCTGACGGCTGTGGGCCCTTCCGGCGAGATCATCATGGACTACTCGCTGTTCGACGCCCGGGAAGCCGGCTTCGAAAAAGTGGTGTTCATCATCCGCAAGTCCCTGGAAAAGGACTTCCGGGAGATCATCGGACAGCGGATCGAAAAGTATTTTGACGTGGAATACGCCTTTCAGGAGATCACGGATCTGCCCGAAGGCTTTGTCTGTCCGGAGGACCGTGCCAAGCCCTGGGGCACCGGCCACGCGATCCTGGCGGCGCGCGACATCCTGGACGGACCGTTCGCCGTGATCAACGCGGACGATTATTACGGAAAGACGGCGTTCCGCATCCTGTACGACTTCCTGGCCGCGCTGCCGGAGAAGGAAGAGACGATGGCGCAGTTCGCCATGGCGGGCTTCATCGTGAAGAACACGCTGAGCGACAACGGCGAAGTGACGCGCGGCATCTGCGTGCAGGACATGGCCGGCCATCTGGCGGAGATCCATGAGACCAAGGGCATCGCCCGCCGCGAAGACGGCCGCGTGACCGGGACGTTCGAAGGCAAGGAAGTCCGCATCGATCCGGAAGGCCTGGTCTCCATGAACATGTGGGGCTTCACGCCGGCCATGATGGCGGAACTGAAGAAGGGCTTCGCGCCGTTCCTGGAGAAAGCGCTGAAGGAGAACCCGCTGAAGGCGGAATACCTGCTGCCCACCATCGTGGACGACATGCTGAAGAGCGGCCGCGCGGAAGTCAGCGTGCTGCCCACGCCGGATACCTGGTTCGGCATCACGTTCGCGGAAGACACGGAAGCGGTGCAGGCGGAGTTTGCGAAGATGGCGCGCGAGGGCGTGTATCCGACCCCGCTGTTCCGGTAAAGAGCAGAGAAAGCAAGAAGATCTATGAAAGATAAGAAGTTAACGACCCGCAACATGGCGGTCATCGCGATCCTGGGGGCCATCGCCGGTCTGCTGATGCTGGTGGAGATCCCCCTGACGTTCGTGGCACCGAATTTCTACAAACTGGACGTCTCGGAGGTGCCGGTGATGATCGGTACGTTTGCCCTGGGCTCCTGGGCGGGCATCCTGATCGAACTGGTCAAGCTGCTGGTCAAGTTCGTCATCAAAGGAAGCAGCACCGGCGGCGTGGGCGAACTGGCGAATTTCCTGATCGGCTGCGCGATGGTGATCCCCGCGGGCATCATTTATCAGCTGAAGAAGACCAAGAAGCGCGCCATGATCGGCATGGGCGCGGGAACGGTCACGATGGCGGCGGCCGGCCTGGTGATGAACGCGCTGGTGCTGCTGCCGTTCTATGCGAAACTGATGCCGCTGGAGCAGATCATCGCGGCCGGCGCCAAGATCTTCCCGCAGGTCGATTCGGTGTGGAGCTTCGCGCTGTGGTGCGTGGCGCCCTTCAACCTGATCAAGGGCGTCGTCATTTTCGTGCTGACCATGCTGTTATATAAACGGGTGAGCCGGCTGATCAAGGAAGCCGGCAGAAAGGCGTAAGAAGGATTGCGGAAGGACGGAGAGGAATTTGTGATCGAAACGGCGGCCCCGGGAGAGACCCGGGCGCTTGGCGTGCGCTTCGGACGCGAAGCGCGGCCCGGGCAGGTGTTCGCCTTAAGCGGTGATCTCGGCGCGGGCAAGACCGTGTTCGCCAAGGGCTTCGCGGAAGGCCTGGGCATCACGGCGGCGGTCACGAGCCCCACTTTCACGCTGATGCAGGTCTACGAAGGGGGACGCCTCCCCCTGTGCCATATGGACGCCTACCGGCTGGAGGAGGAATCCGAGCTGGAAGCGGTGGGCGGCGACGAATATTTCGGCGGGGACGGCGCCGTTCTGGTCGAATGGCCGGAAATGGTGGAAGGCCTGCTACCGGAGGATACGGTCTGGATCCGGATCGACCGGATCCCGGAAAAAGGCGGCGATGCCCGCCGCATCACGGTGAAAGGGGGAAGGGGCGCATGAAACTGCTGGCGATCGAAAGCGCGGCCCTGGTGGCCTCGGCGGCCCTGTCGGAGGACGGCGCCGTTTCGGCGGAGATCACGCTGAACACGAAACTGACCCATTCCCAGACCCTGCTGCCCATCATCGACGAACTGTTCGCGCGGACGGAATGGCAGCCGGAGGACCTGGACGGCATAGAAGTGTCTGCAGGCCCCGGTTCCTTTACGGGACTCCGGATCGGCGCGGCCACGGCGAAAGCGCTGGGCCTGGCCTGGGGGAAGCCGCTGATCGCGGTCCCCACGCTGGATGCCATGGCGTTTTCCCTGTGGGGAAGCCGTTTCCTGATCTGCCCCATCATGGATGCGCGGCGCGCGCAGGTGTACACGGGCTTGTACCGCTTTGAGGCGGACGGGACGTTCACGGTGCTGGAAAAGTCCGCGGCGCTGAGCCTGGAGGAGAGGCTGGACGGCCTGCGGGCGCGGGGCGAAACGGTCGTCTTCCTGGGCGACGGCGTCCCGGTGTTCCGGAAGACCATCGAAGGATCGCTGGACGGGCAGGCGCTGTTCGCGCCGTCCCACGTCAGCCGTCAGCGGGCGGCGGCGGTGGCGGCGCTGGGCGCGGAACTGCTGGCCCGGGGCGAAACGGTGACGCCGGCCGCGTTCGCGCCGTTCTATCTGCGGATCTCGCAGGCGGAGCGGGAGCGGAACGCCAAGCTCCGGCAGGAGGAACAGACCGGCGGGAACGTCTGACCGCAGGGATCCGCAGCCGAAGCGCTGCGCACGACAGGAGGATTTTATGAGTACCGTCACGATCCGGCCCGGCCGCGTGGAAGACGCCCCGGCGCTGCGGAAGATGGAAGTGCAGAATTTTACGGATCCCTGGTCCGAAGGGGGGCTGCTCACGTCGCTGACCAACCCGCTCAATTACATCCGCATCGCGGAGGCGGACGGCCGCCCGGTAGGCTACCTCATCGCCAGCCGCGTGCTGGACGAGGGCGAGCTGCTGCGCATCGCCGTGGACCCGGACAGCCGGGTGCGGGGCGTGGGCAAGGCCCTGACGGAGACCATGATGCGCGAAAACCCCGGCACGAAGGTATGGCGCCTGGACGTGCGGGTGAGCAATTACGGGGCCATCAAGCTGTATGAGTCGCTGGGCTTCAAGCCCGTGGTGCGCCGCCGGAATTATTACGAGAAACCGATGGAAGACGGCATCATGATGATGCTGGAGATCAAATAAAGGGGAACCCGAACGGGAAGACTGATGCTGGATGTCTGTCTGGCCGGGACCGGCGGCATGATGCCGCTGCCGTACCGGCACCTAACCTGCCTGATGCTGCGCCACGAAGGTTCGCAGCTGCTGATCGACTGCGGCGAAGGGACTCAGATCGCGCTGAAAAAGCGCGGCTGGAGCTTCAACCCGATCGATTATATTTTGTTTACGCATTTTCACGCGGACCACATCAGCGGGCTGATCGGCCTGCTGCTTTCGATCGGCAACGCGGACCGGACCGATCCGGTGACGCTGGTCGGCCCCCGCGGCCTGCAGAAGGTCGTGGAGAGCCTGCGGGTCATCGCGCCGGAACTGCCGTTTGAACTGGAATTCATGGAGCTAGGCGCGGAGCCGGTGGAATACCTCCGGCTGGGCGCATTCCATATCACGGCGTTCAAGGCGCGCCACCGCATCCCGTGCTATGGGTACACGGTGGACATCCCGCGGCAGGGGCGCTTCCTGGTGGAGCAGGCGCAGGCGCTGGGCCTGCCCGTGCAGATGTGGGGCCTGCTGCAGAAGGGACAGACCGTGGAATTCGAAGGGGAGACCTATTTCCCGGAGATGGTGCTCGGCCCGCCCCGCAAGGGCATCCGGGTCAGCTACTGCACGGATTCCCGGCCCACGGACAATATCGTCGAAGGCGTGCGCGGCGCGGATCTGTTCATCTGCGAAGGCATGTACGGGGAGAAAGGGTCCGAGCAGCGGGCCGCGGAGCACAAGCACATGCATTTCGCGGAGGCTGCGGACCTGGCGAAGGAAGCCGGCGTGCACGAACTGTGGCTGACGCATTTTTCCCCGGCAATGCCGCGTCCGGAGGATTATCTGGAGACGGCACAGGAAATATTTCCCAATACGCGCGTGGGGAAGGACGGCATGAGCCGTACACTGAATTTTGAGGACAAAGACGTTGAGTGACGCGTTACGCACAATAAACATACTGGCCATCGAGTCTTCGTGCGACGAGACCGCCGCCGCCGTGGTGACGGACGGCCGTCAGATCCGGAGCAATATCATCTCGTCCCAGGTCCCGCTGCACACGCTGTACGGCGGCGTGGTGCCGGAGCTGGCTTCGCGCGCCCACATCGAGCGGATCGACGCGGTGGTGCAGGAGGCGCTGAACGAGGCGGGGATGACGCTGCCGGAGGTGGACGCGATCGCCGTGACGTACGGACCGGGCCTGGTCGGCGCGCTGCTGGTGGGCGTGGCGTACGCGAAGGCGCTGGCGTTCGGGCTGAAAAAGCCGCTGATCGGGGTGAACCACATCGAGGGCCACGTGTCCGCGAACTTCCCGGAGCACCCGGACTTGGAGCCGCCGTTCCTGAGCCTGATCGTGTCCGGCGGCCATACCAACCTGGCGTTCATGAAGGACTACGGTGTATTCGAGATCCTCGGCCGCACGCGGGATGACGCGGCGGGTGAAGCCTTCGACAAGGTGGCGCGGGCCATCGGGCTGGGCTATCCCGGCGGGCCGAAGATCGAAAAGGCCGCGCGGGAAGGCGACCCCGAAGCCATCCATTTCCCCCGCGGGAAAGTGGACGAAGCGCCGTATGATTTCACGTTCAGCGGCATGAAATCCGCCGTGCTGAATTATCTGAACCATGCGGAAATGACGGGAGAACCCGTGTCCCGGGCCGACGTGGCCGCCTCCTTCCAGGCGGCCGTCGTGGACGTCCTGGTGAGCCGCGCGATGCACGCCGCGGCAGAACTGCACCAGGATAAAATCGTCCTGGCCGGCGGCGTCGCCGCCAACGGCGCCTTGCGCGCCGCGCTTGCGGACGCCTGCGCCAAAGCCGGCATCGCCCTGTACGCGCCGTCCCTCATCCTCTGCACCGACAACGCCGCCATGATCGGCGCCGCCGCCTATTTCCGTTACCGCCGCGGCGAACGCGCCGGCTGGGATCTGAACGCCGTCCCTTACCTCGAACTTCAGACGTGACAGGGGTTCTGACAAAGGAACCGTCCCCCTGTCAGATCGTCAGATCGTCACATTTTGCCGGGGCGGCGGTTGCCCCGGCACACGATTCGTGATATAATTATTCTGTTGCGAACTTGATTTATACAGATGAGAGCTGTTTATCTGTTTTTCCGGCAGCCTGCCTGCCGCCGATGAAAGGAGCCGCCATGAGTGCCGCACTCGATATCATTCAGGATCCGACCCTGACTTACCACCAGGAACTGCTCGCGCTGGCCCGTCTGGGCGAAAGCACGGACGATTCCCTGCGCTACAGCGACGAATATTACAAGGCCAAGGACAGCCGCGCGCTGTGCGACCTGAACGAAGGCGTCATGCCGTACCGTCCCCGCTACATCTGCCCGGATTATTCGCTGCTGTTCACGAAGGGCTGCGCGTTCCTGGAACTGGATCCGCCGCAGGATCTGGCGGAAGCCCTGAACTCCCTGATGATCCTGTATCATCACGTCCCCTCCATCACGTCCTTCCCGGTGTATCTGGGCGATCTGGACGCGCTGCTGGAGCCGTTCGTGCTGAAGGAAGACCGCGCGTATGCGAAAAAGCTGCTCGGCCTGTTCCTTAAGCAGATCGATAAGACGCTGACCGACTCCTTCGTCCATGCGGACATCGGCCCTGGGGCTTCCGTGACCGGCGAGCTGCTGATGGAACTGACCGAGGAGATGCAGCTGGCCATTCCGAACCTGACTCTGAAATACGACCCGGCGGTCACGCCGGAGGATTTCGCGTTAAAGGCCGTGAACTGCATGCTGAAGACCGCCAAGCCCTCCTTCGCCAACCACGGTATGTTCGTGAAGGAGTGGGGCGAAAAATACGCCATCGCGTCCTGCTACAACGGCCTGATGCAGGCCGGCGGCGGCTACACCCTGCCCCGCCTGCGCCTGTACGAGTGCTCGCTGGCGGCGAAGAACGCGGAGGATTTCCTGGACCGCGTGCTGCCGTATTACGCGGACCTGCAGTTCGAATACATGGACAAGCGCGTGAGATTCATCGTGGAGGAATCCAGCTTCTTCAAGACCAATTTCCTGGTCACGGAAGGTTTTGTGAAGCGCGAGAACTTCACCGGCATGTTCGGCCTGGTCGGTCTGGCGGAATGCTGCAACCACCTGCTGGGCATCGAAGACCCGAAGAAGGGCTTCGGCCTGAACGACGAAGCCACCGCGCTGGGCCGCCGCATCATGGACCGGCTCACGGCGCTGGTGGAGGCGCACGAGGCGCCGTACTGCGAATCTACGGGGCACCGCTACCGTCTGCACGCGCAGGTCGGCATCGACTCCGACGGCCGCGAGGACGCGCCCGGCACCCGCATCCCGATCGGCGCGGAACCGGCAATGCTGGACCAGCTGGCGGTGAATGAGCAGTTCCACCCCTATTTCCCTACCGGCACGGGCGACATCTTCAAATTCGAAGAGACCTGGATGAAGACGCCGGAAGCGGTCCTGCCGATCATTCAGGGCAGCCTGGCCCGCGGCCTGCGCTATTTCAGCGGATATCTGGAGAACAACGACGTCGTGCGCGTGACCGGCTATCTGGTGAAGCGCTCGGAGATCGACAAGCTGACCGCCGGCAGGCAATCCCTCAACAACGTGACCGTGTTCGGCAAGGGCGCCAAGGATTTCGGCGGCGCGCTGGACAGAAGAGTGCAGAAACAGGATGAAAACAGGGATCATTAACAAAATCATCGCGTTTTCCAACGTAGACGGCCCCGGCAACCGGACGGCCGTCTTTTTCCAGGGCTGCAATTTACATTGCCTGTTCTGCCACAACCCGGAGACGATCCACCGGTGCGTGGGCTGCGGCCTGTGTGTGGAGAAATGCCCGAAGGGGGCGCTGAAGAGGAATGAGGCGGCCGGCAGCCGCCCGGTGGAGGCCGGCAAAACCGCAGGAATGGCCGGCGGCCGCGCGGATGAAACGGCCCCTGTCCCTCCGGTCCTCTGGATCCCCTCCCTCTGCGTCGACTGTGACACCTGTATCAAGACCTGCCCGCACCTCGCCTCCCCCAAAGTCCAGTACATGACCGCGGAAGCCCTGCGCGATAAGATCCGCCGCACGGCCCCGTACATCAACGGCGTCAGCTTCTCCGGCGGCGAATGCACGCTGCAGCGCGATTTCCTGATGGAGGTCATTCCGCTGATCCGCGAACTGGGCCTGGGTGTCCTGCTGGACTCCAACGGGACGTACGATTTTGAGCAGGATCCGGAACTGCTGCGCATCATCGACGGCGTCATGCTGGACATCAAAGCCGCCGATCCGGAATTCTGCCGCACCCTCACCGGTGCCGGTCCGGAGCTCCCGTTCCATAACCTGGATTTCCTGCAGCGCGCCGGCAAACTGGAAGAGGTCCGCACCGTCCTTTTCCCGCACCACCCGGAGCAGAACGAAGCCACCGTCCGCGCCGCGGCCTCCCGCCTGCGTCCGGACGTGCGCTATAAGCTTCTCCGCTATCGTCCCTTCGGCG